>OKRV01002037.1_pt1 | contig 11132 bp, 7 predicted proteins | sample 1601201 | NCBI WGS metagenome assembly OKRV01 (sample SAMEA3541540, study PRJEB24748) | human gut metagenome | biome: human gut; feature: human-associated habitat; material: faeces | place: China | collected 2012 | reverse complement strand
CACTGCATAAACTGACGGAAACGACCTCTCTGCGGACGGTCAGCTCTCCATACATTTCCCATCTGAAGTGCCTTAAACGGAGCCGGAAGCTCGTTTGCATTATTGGAATAATATCTGGAAAGCGGTACGGTCAGGTCATAGCGAAGTCCGGAATCTGTCAGATCATTCTCTGTTTTTGCAGTATCCAGTTTCAGTTTCTCGCCTCTCTTCATGATCTTGAAGATCAGTTTTTCATTTTCACCGCCCTGCTTGCTGCAGAGATTCTCAATATGTTCTACACAGGGAGTTTCAATTGCGGAAAAACCAAAGGTTCCGTACGTCTCTCTGATCATATTCATCACATAGTTACGGATTGCCATTTCCTTCGGTAAAATGTCCTTCATTCCTGTAACCGGTTTCTTTTTTAATGCCATAGTTTCCTCCTTTATGAATCACCCTCTGAAATGCAAGAAACACCTGCATGTCAAAGTTTTTAATCTCATCGATCATCAGTCTTAAAACTTCATCATTTTCCAGAGCTTTCCGATATGGTCTGTCCATACTCAAAGCCGCATATACATCACATACTCTCAGGATCCTTGCACCCATAGGGATATCCTTTCCGCTTCTGTTGCTGGGATAACCGCTGCCGTCAAAATTCTCATGATGATAAAGAATACTTTCCAGAACATAATCGGAATATCCCTGGTCTTTCAGGATCTCATAACCTAATGTGGAGTGCATGCGGACATACTTCAATTCTTCAATGACCATCGGATTCTGCTCTTGGCCATTAATGTATCCTTCCAGTTTCAGCTTGCCTATATCATGGAGCATTCCGGCAATAGCCAGCTGATAACATTCTTTCTCACCAAGACCAAGCTCCTTTGCCACATCATAGGCAAGGTTACTGACAACAACCCCATGTTTCAGCTCTGCGGAAAGATCCATTTCCAGGATCCGGTCCTGCGTAGTTTCATTTATCTTCTGTACGCTTTTCAAGGATCCGTCTCTCCTTTCCGTCTACAGCCATTTTGCAATGCCCTCGCGTTTTCTCTCGATCATTTCATCGATACGTGTGATATAATTGACAACATCCTTCACATTCTCCACACGCTCAATGCGCTGTCCGTGATCAAACACAAGCTTGGAGGAACCACCTGCACCCAGTGCGATGATCGGCTGCTTTTCCTCCATAATCAGTATATTGTAAATTCCCGCTTTGTCAACCTTTGCATAGCCAACATTTTCAAAATTTCCCTTCATATTCTTCTGTCTGTACAGATAATAAGGACCCATTCCCATTTCATACGCAGTTTTCATGGTCAGATCCATAATCTCCTGATTATTCTCAAAAGACATTTCCTGATATTTCTCTTTAAAAATATTCAGCCTTGCTGCACGTTTCACTGCCAGTGAATGTACGGTAATACTGTCCGGTGCCAGTTCACGAACCTGTTCAAGAGTCCGCTCTACCATGTGAATATCCTCACCCGGAAGACCTACGATCAGATCCATGTTAATGTTATCGTATCCCAGCTCTCGTGCCAGATGAAACGCTTCTTTTGTCTGCTCCACAGTATGTCTGCGGCCGATAATATCCAGGGTTTCCTGATTCATAGTCTGTGGATTTACGGAAATTCTTGTTACCGGATACTCCCTGATCGCCATCAGCTTTTCACGTGTAATACTGTCCGGTCTGCCGGCTTCCACAGTAAACTCTGCCAGTCCTTCATAGCCAAAAGCTTCTCCCACTGTATCCAGGAGCTTACGGATCTGATGTGGAAGCAGTGTAGTCGGGGTACCGCCGCCAATATAGATGGTGTCCAGTTTTCTTCCCTTCATCATAAGAGCAGTCTCTCTTACCTCTCGGCAGAGAGCTTCCACATATTCATCTGTTCTCTTCTCCCACACTTTCAGCGGATAGGAGCTGAAGGAACAATACAGACAGATACTTGGGCAAAACGGGATTCCAATATAAAGGCTGTATCCATTTTCATAGTCAATATCCTTCAGAATCTCTCTTTCCCTGTTTGCAATAGTGATGGCAAGCGCTGTTTTCTGCGGACTCACCAGATATCTCTCACGCATCTCCCGGGCTGCTTCCGTATTTTTCATTCCGGATTCGATCATTCCCATTGCCAGTTTGGCAGGACGTATTCCTGTCAGATTTCCCCATGGAAGAGTTCTGCCCGTCAGTTTTACCAACAACTGATACAGAGCATATTTGATATTATCTTTATTCTCTTTTCTCAGAGCATGAGCATCCTGTATTCCACAGCCTGCATTTTCTTTAGAAAGTATGTCTGCGGAAATTACCCCTTTTTGCTCTGTTTCCTGTTTCGACAGATTCTCTGTCCTTTCGTATTTTATGATATAACTGTCATTATCCCGTTCCACACTGAAGCGGAGGTCATACTCTGCTTCAGTATTTTCATAAAGAGTATGTATCTCCGCTTCGGGATAAAACGCTTTGATCAGTTCATAAACATCATGTTCAAAATCTCTGTTCTCAAACAGAATGCCTATTTTACACAAATGGATTATACCTCTTTTCATAACCAATAGTGGTAGATGCATCATGTCCGGGGAAAACCTCGGTCTCTTCAGGAAGCGAATCTACCAGTTTATGGAGACTTCTCACGATTTCTGCTGTACTTCCACCCGGAAAATCCGTTCTTCCAACAGAGCCATAGAACACTGTATCACCGCTGAACAATACACCTTCATCTTTCAGATAATAACAGCAGCTTCCTTTGGTATGTCCCGGTGTATGGATCATCTGAACGGAAAATCCCGCCAGTCTGATAACATCCAGATCCTCCAGAAATACATCCGGCACAATAGAACATCCCTGTCCATAATGTACAGTCATATTGATCGAAGGTTCGCGGAGCATCTCCTCTTCCTGACGACAGGCATAAATCGGAATATTATATTTCTCCTTTACTGCCTGTGCAGCCAGAATGTGGTCAAAATGTCCATGGGTAAGAAGAATCGCCACCGGTTTTCCATTCATCCGGGAAATCTTCATTTCAATCTTCTCCGGACAATCTGCGGGATCAACAATGATCAGTTCTCCGGTTTCTTTATTCTTAAGGAGATAGCAATTTGTATATACAGGTCCTAATATACATTTCTGTAATTCTAAATTCTTCATGTTATTCCTTTCTGTCAATCTGCAGCAGTTCCATAAAATAATGTTCCAGCAGATTTTTCCATGATCAGCCTGTAGTTCTCTCTACGTCAATGACACTCTCTACCTGACGGATCTTCTCGATCAGGGAACGCAGTTCCTCTTTGCTTCCAATCTCAAAACTCATGGAAATAGTTGCCTTCTCCTGCTTGCTTGTACGGCTGTTGATACTTCGCAGGTCGATCTTACGTTCTGTAAATATTTTAGAAAGATCCACAAGAAGCCCTGTACGGTTATTTGCATAAACCTGAATCTCAGCCATATACTTCTCTTTTTCCTTGGTATCAGGCTGCTGCCATTCCGCCTCGATCAATCGTGTCCTGTCCGTCTCAGACATATTCAGCACATTGACGCAATCTGTACGATGGATTGTGATTCCACGTCCTCTTGTAACAAAGCCTACAATCTCGTCACCCGGGATCGGATTACAGCACTTGGAAAAACGGACTGCCACATCATGGATTCCTTTTACCACAATTCCACTCTTGCTCTTGGCAATGTGAAGCTTCTCCTGTGTCTCAGAAGCAGCCTCAAGAACCTGCTCATCTGTCAGATTCTTCTTATTTTCCTTATCATAAGCCTCTACCAGCTTATTGAAAACCTGACCTTCTTTCAATCCGCCATGACCAATTGCAGCAAGTACTGAATCCCAGTCCCTGAAACCATATTTACGCAAAACAGCCTCCAGATACTGGGTTTTTGTATAATTTGCGATCTTAAATCCCTTTGCACGCGCATACTGCGCAAGCATCTCCTTGCCCTTAAGGATATTATCTTCTTTTAATTCCTTCTTGAACCACTGGTTAATCTTGTTCTTTGCCTGAGTACTCTTAACCAGTTTCAACCAGTCGCGGCTTGGTCCCTGAGAATTCTGTGAAGTAATGATTTCAATACGGTCGCCGTTTTTGATCTCATATTCAATCGGAACCAGCTTACCGTTAACTCTGGCACCTACCATCTTATTTCCGACTGCACTGTGAACACTGTACGCAAAATCCACCGGTGTAGAACCGCTTGGAAGTGTTTTAACATCTCCCTGTGGAGTGAAACAGTAAACACTGTCCGCAAAAAGATCCAGGTCATTCTTCAGAAGACTCATGAATTCTTTGTTATCAGACATGTCTCTCTGCCATTCCAGAATCTGACGCAGCCAGTTCAGTTTCTCTTCCTCACTCTTACCTACAGGAGCCTTTCCGTCAGACGACTCCTTATATTTCCAGTGTGCAGCGATACCATATTCTGCAGTTCTGTGCATTTCATAAGTACGGATCTGGATTTCAAAGGGCTGTCCGTTGGGTCCGATCAATGTGGTATGCAATGACTGATACATATTGGGTTTCGGCATGGCAATATAATCTTTAAACCGTCCCGGAATTGGCTTATACATCTCATGGATCACACCAAGGGCAGCATAACAATCCTTCACTGTATCTACAAGAATACGGACAGCAAATAAATCATAAATCTGATCAATAGTCTTATCCTGATTTACCATCTTCTTGTAGATGCTGAAAAAGTGTTTTACACGTCCGTCCACCTGCGCCTTAATATTGGCATCATCCATATGTTTCTTAACTTCTTTTACAATCGCACCTACAAACTGTTCTCTCTCGCTTTTACGCAGGGCAACCTTATGCACCAGGTCATAATATACATCCGGCTTAAGGTATTTCAGCGACAGGTCATCCAGCTCTACCTTTATCTTGGAAATACCCAGACGCATGGCAATAGGAGCATAAATATCCATGGTCTCTCTGGCCTTTTCCTGCTGCTTTTCAGGACGCATATACTGTAAGGTACGCATATTATGAAGACGGTCTGCAAGCTTGATCAGAATAACTCTGATATCCTTAGCCATGGCAAGAAACATCTTTCTGAGGTTCTCTGCCTGAACTTCTACTTTATCCGCAGAATAAGATAACTGTCCCAGCTTGGTAACACCATCCACAAGAAGTGCAACCTCTGAACCAAATTCCTTCTCAACTTCCTCATAGGTCATCCAGGTATCTTCAACTGCATCATGAAGAAGACCTGCAACTATCGTTTCTTTGTCAAGTTCCAGATCTGCCAGAATGATGGCAACACACAAAGGATGAATGATATATGGCTCTCCAGACTTTCTCTTCTGTCCTTCATGAGCTTCACTTGCAACCTTATATGCCTTCTCTATCATGGAAATATCTGTTGATGGATGATACTTCAGAACACTGTTTATCAGTTCTTTATAAAGCACCTCCGGACTTGTAAAATCATGCATGGTCTTTACTGCCGCATCTGCTCTCTTTACAGATTCCAGCTTCTCTTTTTCAACCTGCATTTCATCTTTTTTTGCTTCTGTACTTTTTGTTATCTCTGTCATATGCTCCCACCTGCCTGTCCTGCACAATCAGCTGTGCTTATTTACCATCATAACAAATTACGGACGCTACATCATACCCATTCAGTCTTTCGCGTCCCTTTAAACCTGCAAGTTCCATGAGAAATACAACCTTGACAACCTCACCGCCAAGCTGTTCCACCAGCTTGATTGCTGCTTCGATCGTACCGCCTGTTGCGATCAGATCATCAACGATAACCACTTTCTGACCTGGTTTTATGGAATCTTTATGCATTTCAATCTCTGCACTGCCATATTCCAGATCATAGCTTACAGATACTGTTTCGCGGGGAAGTTTACCTTTTTTACGAATCGGTACAAATGGTTTATGAAGATTATATGCGATCGGTACACCAAAGATAAAGCCTCTGGACTCTGTTCCTGCAATCACGTCCACATCTATATCCTTAAGGCAGTCCTGCATGGAGTCGATGGCCAACTGCAGGCCATCCGCATCCTGCAGAACACTTGTAATATCTCTGAAAATAATCCCCGGTTCTGGAAAATCCGGAATACTTACTACATAATCTTCTATCGGTTTCATAATTATTCTCTCCTTCTTCACTTTCAAGGTAAAGTATATCTTTTAGTATAGCATTATTTGTTCCATTTTTCAAAAAAAATCTATCGATAATGAGTAATTACAATCTGAATTTGTCTTTCTCCCCGGAATTCATTGATTCCAGGATAAAATGTAATGGACATTTTACCATTATTTCTTTCACACCGTTCTGCAAATTCCTGTGCATCATGAAAACAGATGGCTTCCATCCGGTTTCCCGCCGCATCGATTGCTGTTGCTTTTGCAACATTTTTATTTTTCCCGATGATCTTCACATGCTGCATGACGACGCCTCTTGCCGCAAAAACCGGTTTTGTATTACCTTTTCCAAATGGTTCCATGTATTCAAGTTCTTCTATAAACTGTTCTGTAATAGCAGCAAATGGCAGTTCCATATCGATCACTACTTTTTCTGTCAGCTCTTCTTCTGAAAGCGTACACTGATCATTTAGTCTTCTTTTGAATTTCTCAACATTTTCTTTATCAAGTGAAAGTCCTGCCGCCATCGGATGTCCGCCGAATTTTGTCAGAAGATCCCCACAGCCTGTCAGTTCTTCATACATGGAATAGCTTTCGATCGATCTTCCCGATCCTTTGACTCCATCTTCGGAATCCGTCAATACAAATACCGGACGATAGTAATTTTCTCTCACACGTCCAGCCACAAGGCCGGCAAGGCTTTCATGACAATCCGGCAGATAGATAACAAGCACCTTATCCCCCCGGATATCTGTCCGTTCCACTTTCGCCATTGCCTCATCTACAACGCGGTCTGTCATATCTCTACGGCTTTCATTCAATGCTTTCAAATCACCTGCCAGCATATCTGCCTCCCGCTCTGTCTTTGCCCGAAGCAGTGCCAGTGCTCTTTTTGCCGTATCCAGCTTACCACTGGCATTCAGACACGGAGCAAGAATAAATCCGATGTGATATGCCTGAATCTTTTTTCCCTCCAGCCCGATACACTGGATCAGGGCACGTAGTCCCAGATTAGAGGTCCTCTTTAGCATCTCAAGACCCTGCTTCACCAGAATTCGATTTTCCTCTGTCAGATCCATCACATCTGCCACTGTTGCAATTGCAACATTTTCCAAAAGATAATCCAGATCCGCCACGTCCTGGCCATTTGCCTCACAGAGCGCCTCTACAAGCTTGTATGCAACCGCTGCACCACATAATCCTTTAAATGGATATTCACATCCTTCCTGCCTTGGGTCAACAACTGCATCTGCCGGCGGTAAAATGTATCTTCTTCCCGCTTCATTTTCCTTGTACGGTACTTCATGATGGTCTGTTACGATGATCGTCATACCAAGCGCTTTTCCATACTCAATTTCTTTCGCTGCCGCAATTCCGTTATCGCAGGTGATGATCGTATCAATTCCATCTGCATGCGCCCGGTCAATCAGATGCTGATTTAATCCATATCCGTCTTTGATACGATCCGGGATGTCGCTGTCCACCTTTGCGCCAAGCTTTTCCAGACCTTCTAAAAGAATATATGTCGCATTGATCCCATCACAGTCATAGTCTCCAATGACACGGATTTTTTCCCGGTCCCTGATTTTTTCAGTCAGGATTTCCACCGCCTGTGGCATACCCTTCATCTGCATTCCATCGTAGAGTTCCGCAATTGTACCGTTCAGATATTGGTTGATTGCTTCATCTCCAATAACATCCCGGTTACGAATCAGACTGGCCAGTCTCGGACTAATATGAAATTTCTTACTGATAGCCTCAAAATCAGCACCTTTTCTTAAAAGTACCCAGCGTTCCATAATTTTCGTCTCTCCTGTTTTATCCAAATAAATATTTGCAAAGTAAATACTACACTTTCAACGGGAATCTCCAACATCATTTTATTTACTTTGCAAATATTTACTTTAAGAAAAGAACAGCCTCGCCATAAAATATGACTTTGGCTGTTCTATAGTATTTACTTCTTGAAGCGTTTCATTACATACCACAGCGCTCCTGTGATACATACAGATGAGTAAGCTCCGCATACAACTCCGACCATCAATGGAAGTGCAAACTCCTTGATAGAACTTACACCCATGACGTAAAGTACAGCTACCATGATAAATGTTGTAAGAGATGTATAGATACTTCTTGTCAGCGTCTGTGTGATACTCTTGTTTACAACTGCTGCAACATCACTGCTCTTTGTCTTACCACGCATTTCCTCTCGGATACGGTCAAAGATAACAATGGTCGCGTTGATGGAATATCCAACGATTGTCAGCATACACGCGATAAATGTATTACCAACAGAGATTCTTGCAATTGCATAGAATCCTACTACAACAAGGACGTCATGTAAAAGAGCAAGTACCGCACTGGTAGCGAAACGGATATCTTTGAATCGGAACCAGATATACAGAAGCATACAGATTGTCGCAATAACAACCGCGATAACTGCATCTCTTCGCATCTCATTACTTACTGTAGAACTGATATTTTCTGCCGTGATCTTTGATGCGTCCACACCGAAGTTATCAACCATAGCCTTATTCAGTGCTTCACGCTTGTCAAGATCCAGTGTAACTGTCTTGATAATAACCTGATTGGTTCCGGCTACTTTCTGAGTCTGAACATTGTTATCTCCAGTTACCTTTTCTACAACCGGAACAATTTCCTTATCAATCTCATCAATAGAGTAATCTTTATCAAATGTTACATTTGTAGATGTACCGCCCTGGAATTCAAGGCTGTATGCAAATGCTCCTTTTCCTCTTCCTGCATTGACACCGATTGTGATCACTCCTGCTGCAATTAATACAAGAGAAATTGTAAAGAACACTTTTTTCTTTGAAAGGAAATTGATTGGCTCACGCTCTTTCTTTGGACGATAATATAATTTTTCACTTCTAAGTCCAACTGCATAAAATGCATTTACGATCAATCTTGTAATAACAAGTGCTGTAAACATAGATGCGATGATACCAATTGCAAGTGTCTGCGCGAATCCTTTTACTGTACCAGAACCTTTGAACCACAATACAGCTGCTGCAATCAGAGTCGTAATATTACCATCTAAGATTGCTGATAAAGCTTTCTGGAAACCAATCTTCAGAGAATTCTTTACACTTCTTCCGCGTACCATCTCTTCACGTACACGAGCGAAGATGATAACGTTGGCATCTACTGCCATACCAATGCCAAGAATGATACCGGCAATACCCGGAAGTGTCAATGTTACTTCAAATGCATTCAGGATTACAAGTACAAGTCCTGTATAGATTAAAAGTGCAAGTCCGGATGCAAGTCCCGGAAGCAAGTATACACAACACATGAATACAAATACAATTGCAAGTCCGATTGCTCCGGCTTTTAAGCTGGTCGCAACTGCCTGCTCACCAAGCTGGGCTCCTACAACATTAGAACGCAACTCTTCCAGTTCCAGCTTCAGACCACCGATACGGATTGTAGAAGCAAGCGCATCTGCTTCTTCATAGGTCATGTTACCACTGATCTGAGCCTGTCCATTTGTAATGGCTGCCTGTACATTCGGAACACTTACAAATGCTCCGTCATAATAGATACCAATGCTCTGGCTTGCTGCCAGTGCTTTTGTTGTTGCATCTGCAAACTTTGTTGTTCCATCTTTTGTAAATGTAAGAGATACAACATTCTGTTTATTCTTTGTCAGCTGGTCTTCTGTTGTCTGAGCCTGGGCACTTTTTACATCATTGCCACTCAGTACAATAGAACCGTCTGCCTGCAATTCTTCAATTGTCTTGTTAAGCTGATAATCTTTGGACGCATCTCCCGTACTGTTCACCTGACTGTAGTTTGCTGAGCCGTCACTGCCTGTCTGCGCAATAAAATACAGGGAACCCGGCTGTCCCAGTTCGTCTAAAATCTCATTGGCATCTGTAACACCAGGAATCTCGATATTAATACGGTCGCTTCCCTCCTGATATACACTTGCCTCTGTACTATACTGTTCTACACGCTTTTGCAGCTTATAGATTGTATCACTCATCTCTTCATCCGACGGATTGTCATCTTTGACCTGATATGTGATACTTACACCACCGGCAAGGTCCAGACCCAGTTTGATATTCTTCATAGAACCTGTATGGCCTTTTCCGAATCCAACAATTGTCGTAAAACCAAGCAGTACAATCAAGGCTGCTGCCACAATAAGACTAAGTATGCCTCTGCTTTTTTTCATGATTTACTTCCTTTCTCTTTCTTCCATTCCTTCGAAGGATTCTATGTTACACATTATGCATCTGCCAGTGCTGCTTTGATCATAATGGCACATTCCACACGTTTACGCTGCATCTCACAGCCAACATCATAACAATCATGGATCGTTCCATGGAAATTATAAGAGTTTGCCATACATCCACCGCTACAGTAGAATTTAGCGAAACAATTTTTACATTTTTCTTTTGAATATACACTGCAGCTTCTGAAATCATCTGCAATCTCCGGCTTTACAATTCCATCGTCCACATTTCCCATCAGGAATTCTTCCTGCCCGACAAACTGATGACATGGATACAGATCTCCCCATGGTGTGACAGACAGATATTCTGTTCCGGAACCACAGCCGGACATACGTTTCATCACACATGGGCCACCTTCCAGATCGATCATAAAGTGGAAGAAATTAAATCCTTTGCCTTCTTTCTCTCGTTCGATCATAATCTTGGCAAGTTTATCATACTCTTCTTTGATCTGTGGAATATCCTCTTCGCGGATCGCATATGGATCGGATTCGTCACCTACGACCGGCTCAATGGACATCTGCTTGAATCCAAGATCTGCAAAATGCAGGATATCATTGGAGAAATCCAGATTATTTCTGGTAAAGGTTCCGCGGACATAATAATTCATCTGGTTTCTGCTCTCTGCAAACTTCTGGAATTTCGGAACAACCAAATCATAACTTCCTTTTCCCTTACGGAACGGACGCATAAAATCATGAACTTCTTTTCTTCCGTCAATACTAAGCACAACGTAGTCCATTTCTTCATTGGCAAACTCCATGATGTCATCATCTA
>OKRV01002026.1_pt1 | contig 11179 bp, 12 predicted proteins | sample 1601201 | NCBI WGS metagenome assembly OKRV01 (sample SAMEA3541540, study PRJEB24748) | human gut metagenome | biome: human gut; feature: human-associated habitat; material: faeces | place: China | collected 2012 | reverse complement strand
TATTAAATACGAGAAAAATGAAGTCATTAAAGGAATTATATAGAATAGGTACTCTTACCGCTGTTGTTTTTACCTTGGAAAATACCTAATCCAAGTGCCATAACATTAGGCAAATTAACAAGCTTGCTATCTGATTTTGCAAGTTTTGTCATTACACCTAAAGCTTTTGTACCAGTATCTACAATACCTTTAAACATATCGGAGCTAATTGCACTGGTAGAAAAATCTTGAAATTGAGCCTTCAAATGAGAGAGAGAAGCTTCAATACCTTTATCCCAAGATTCGAGTTCTCTTTCACCTGATCCATCTGCATCGTTTAATGCAGTTTGAAGAGATTTTCGAGCAACGTCAAAATTGGTCATGAGGGAGGAAACAATATTACCCTGGCGTTTGCCCGCTATAAGTTCTGTTAAACTTGCCTGCTGAATATCTGTTAAATCTTGCCACTTAGTAGATAATTCATCGAGAATATCATATGTAGATTTAAACTCATTTTCATTTTTCATAATATCCACACCACTAAGAGCCATAACTTCTTGTCTTAGTTTTGCGGTTGATTCTGCCATACCTTCGGTGTCAAGACCTGCTTTTTCCATGTCTGTTGACGCACCTCTGATGCGCATTGAAATTGTCTTGAATGCAGTGCCGACAGAATCCGGATCTTGTACTACACTATTCTTTGATATTTAGTTAGAATCGCAACTTCTAACTGAAAATTAATCATTATATTTTAACTTACTTTTTCATTTTCTGTATAATAATTTGTTACGAATTCATCCCATTGTTCTCGTGTATTATCTCCACACCCATAAATAGAATGAAACTTTTTATGTATGGTTTCTGTAATACAAATATATTCTCCATAATATTCCTGTAAATCCAGAAATGTTTTAACGAATAAATCTAATTCATCTTGAGAATATAAATCTAAATCTTCATAAAGTGGGAAATTTAATAATTCGATTGTTTCTAACATTAAAAGATTGAATCCGTAGATATGATGAACAACTATATTAGAATGAGAACCAGATAATGCACAGGTATAATTACATTTTTCTCTATAATGTTGTTTCCATATAGTTAATTTAGACCGTACATAATTGTTCAGTGTACCATAGTTGTGTTTTTCGTGTGGACGATGTAACCCTAATTTATAAATTCTTTGAGATATTGCAGATGGAGTCCTATTCAATTTTTTACCAATTTCATCATCACTCATAATCAAATAATTATCTCTAATATATTGTTCTTCTTCTTTTGTATAAGTATTAGTTAAATAGAAATAACTTAGTAAATTCTGTTTCCTTGCTTGACCTAAAATAGAAGCGTATGTCTTATTTGGTAATAATGCAAGCACATGACTAACAGGATATTTAGAATATGTATCAATTAATATCTGTATTTCTTTTTGAACCCATATTTTACTTTGAGTAAGTCCTAGCCATTGTGCTTTTCTTTTAATTGCTTCATAATCCCATTTGTCTGAAATTATTCTTATAAGTTCTTCTTTTGAAACTTTCCCATAATATTTTTTTAAATTTTCAATATCCTCATGACTCCATGAATTATCTAAAATTTTACATTCTTTTGAACAATAATGTCTTTTATTTTTATCATATTCTGATTTGATTCTTTCAAATGGTTTCCCACAATACTCACATTCACAATCAACTCTATTTTGCTGTGCTTTTCCTGCACATTCTTTAGAACAATAAATTTGATCTTTATGATATGTATCAAATTCTTTGTGACATGATGCGCATTCTTTATGTAAGATTATACTATGCTCATTTCTATAATCGTCATAACATTTTCTGTTGCAAAATTTTTGTATATCTTTAAATGAGTAACAAATTTCATAATCTTTACCACACTGTTCACATTTTTTAGTAACAGAAGTTTTCTGAAATTCATTTGCACAATTTCTGGAACAAAATAAATGTTTATGTTTACCATTTTTTAAATCATTTAGTTTACTTTCGACTACGACAAATGGCTTTCCACAGTTATCACATTCATATTTTAATGATTCTCTATATTTTGTTTTACAAGCATTACTACAAAATCTACTATTTTCTTTATAACTTTTATATGGTTTTCCACACCATTGACATTCAAATGATTTTATTGGCATAATTTATCACCTATTATTTATCCTTTCTGTAATTATTTCTCCATATAAAAAGACACCAGAGCTTTAAATAAGTCTGATGTCTTCGTATATTTATATGTAGTTATTCCATTTATTTCTTTTACAAAAGAGTAGTTAATACCTTTTGATTGAAGATATTTCATTTCTGGTACATATTGTGTACTATATTCTTTATCAAATTTTTTCATATATTATCCTTTTATAATGATTAATTTTCCCATATGTTTCCACATGGAATAGACTATTTCTTCATCTCCTATATAAGGAGAGCAACCTTTTCGATTTAAGGGATTCTCACCCACGCCTTTGCGATTGCGCCCTACGATTGTTGTCATAGATATTCAGGATTTCCACCTTTATTCTCGTGTCTATGACTCGACATGAATCTAGTCGTTGAACCTTTCCCCTCGACTCAAGTACCGTATGATCTACGGGATACGTTAGGGTACTTGGATGCATGATCTTCCAATCCTTACGTTTTTAAACCATCATATAGTAGTTTCCCCTATATTGTGGTGCAAGGCTCTATGTATTTTAAATACACGGATAGGATTAGCCTATCAAGGATTTACCTGCAATTAAATATGTTCTATATGTATGTCACCATACATTCAGCCAATATAGTTTAGCTGCCGTAATTAAAGCTACAGTTTCTTCAAATGTGTTGTTTGCAGCTTTCATTGATGAAGCGGATCGAGTTAAACCATCAAAAATACCTGCCGTATCAATCGGTTCAGTATTCGCAACCTCATTTACAACATCAACCACTTTAGTTACTTCATCAGCATTCATTTGGAATCCTTTTAATGTAGAAATTAATCCACTAGATGCGGATTCCTGTGTCATATTATCTCCTACTTTTTGTAAGAGAGATGTGGCATCTGATAATTTTTTTGCATCGTCTAATTTATAACCTAGCCTTGACCAATCAGCAGTGCTACTAATAACATCACTAATTGTTGATCCATATTTTGTTGCGCTTTGAGATGCTTCATCCCAATATTGTGATAATTGTGTACCAGAAGCATTACTAACTTTTGTTAATTCAATCTGTGCCGCATTTACATCTTTAACAGCAGAAATTGCTTCTGTTGGAAGTTGAACCATAACACGTTGCAAGCCAGCATAAATTCCAGTAAACTGAGCAATTTGTCCAAGCGCACGTTTCGTTTCACTCCAAGTAGAATTACCACTTAATCCTTCCGCTTGGATTCTTGATTTTAAATTTGTAAATGCCTTATCATAACTAGCTTTTTCTTCAACAGTTGTCATTGAACGATATTGTTGTTCTAGTTCTTTCAGTTCCGCTCCATATTTCTTAACTGCTTTAGAATTTGCATTCATATATGAAACAACTTTATTTCCCGATGCACTAGCGATAGATGGAGATAGTGCTTTTGACGATTCGTCTCTAATTTGAGACAAAGTATTCTTAAAAGTATCTCCTGCTTTAGTCATATCTTGAAAAGTTTGTTGTAACTGTTTTTTACCTAAAACATTAGATCCATTGTAATGATTTTGAAGTTTATCTAAAGCCTGATTATATGAGGCTAGAGCCGCTGTAGCCTTTTGAATATTTGCAGTATCTTGAGTTCCATATGCCCCTAATTGTTTGCTCATTCTGGATGATGCAGCTGCATATTTTCCTGTGTCAATATTATATTTTAATTTTGAAGAATTTATCTGGCGTTGAAAATTTTGCGTATACTGTCGTGCTGCATTCTGTGCAGAACGTGCCATATTGTTATTATTGAGATTAAGGTTTATTCCTTGTCTCTGAACATTTTGGAGTTGTTGTATAATATTGTTAATTTGATTTTGACCTTGAACATTGAATTTAATATCAACAGATTTATTTTGCATTTTGCTTAATTTTTGTTCAAGCTCATTAACTTTTTCCGCACCATGAGTAACAACATTTACGTCAACTTGAAATTGCGCTCCCATAGTAATTTATTCTCCTTTCTTACAAAAATAAAACTCTCCTGTAAGAAAGGAGAGTAAACTATAATTATTACTTATTGAATTGTATAAATTTCTGCGATATAATATAAAAGAATCGAAGCTACGTGCTGAGAAGTGTAACTTGTAAACACCTTTGCTTATTAAGAAAGGTATAACATCTCATGAAAATCTTTATAAGTTCTGTGAGTTCTTCACAATTTATTTTCCTGAATGTTGTAATCTAGCAGAAAGGAGGTAAATCGTGATTGATCTCATACTTGATTACGCACTTAAATTTGCAGATATTGGATTTGCTTACTTTGCGTTGCATTGTGTTGCGTCCAAAAAAGCAAAAGAAATTCATATTCATATCGGATTTATTGGATTGGATTTCGATTGCTCATTCTACAAAGATTAAGTGCTGAAAAATAGGAGAAGAGAGATCATATGAAATTTTCATGACGTAGAAAAAGAAGTTACTATATCACATAGTAGCTTCTTTTCTTTTATATATCTATCAGTAGCGATTTTATTGTTGTGTTGCTTGTTCATTTGCGATATAATCATAAAGAATCAAAGTCATCTTTGAAGTGTAACTTATTAACCAAGCTTTCTGCTAAAACAGAGAAAGTGAGTACCTCTTTATGGAAATATCCAATCTACGTGGGTTCTCCACGATTCATTTCCCCGAAGTTGATAATAACAGAAGGGAGGTGAAACATGGTTGACCTAATACTGTCACATGGTTTTGACTTTGGGTTACTTGGATTAGGATACTTTGCCATCCATCGTATTCTTTCCAAGAAAGCAAGAGAATTGCAATTCAGTTTTAGTTTACAAAACGGAATAAAATTTTCTTGCAAATTCTACAAAGAATAATCCAAAGTCTATCAGGAGATGAGAAGAGGAAACAAGTATTACATAGGTCGTAAAGAGAGGGAGAAGGAAGTTACTATGTTTTTCATAGTGACTTCTTTTCTTTTTGTATTATATCGCATGATGAAATTTAGAATTCATTTTTGTTTAATTGTTGCATTATTTTTATTTGATACGTTCCACAAAGTATGTTATAATACCAATCGTGGAACGTATCTGTTCCATATCTAAGCCACCAAGTTTTCCAAGATATGCAAATATTAAGGAAAGGAAGGTGATTACATGTTTATGTGTGCTTACCCATACATAGTACATGTCAATGCCTACTGGCGTTTTCGTCTGCAAAGATGGGAACATGTGTCAGAGCATTGGCAATCCTTACCAAATAGGTAAGATAACTTCCTAATCTTGAGTCTTGGATTAAACTCTCTGATAAAGGTTTATGACATTTCTTATAGATTCTTGGTGGCTAACCTCTTAGCTAAAATTAGCTTTTACGGCTTCTATAATATCTTGTACAGCATCATCCCATGTGCCAGGAGTACCCAAAACTCCTGCGCCATTATTTTGTGCCATTTCTAATACTGGAAATCCTGGTGTACCAGTAGAATATTCTGGGTTGTTTAAATGAATATGATATTCATAATTCCCATTTCCCTTTGAAATAACACCCGATGATTCTGGTGAATTACCATATGCCCCAGTTCTTATATATTGTACAGGTGATCCACTTGAATAAAAATTCTGAATATCTTCTTGCGTCATTTGAAACCCTTCGGATTCTGACGCAACAACTCTAGGACGTATGATTTGACTATCTATCGCATCCATTATTTTTCCCATGAGTTTACCTCCTGAATTAAATTAAGAATCATTGTTCTGATTTCATCATCACTATGCCAATATGGTATTGGTAACATAGGTATTGAATGATTAGAACAGTATTCATTTTTTATGTTGTCTCTACGCTGAACACCTTGAAACCCTTTTTCTCCACCCCATAAATCAATTGGAAAGAAATGGTGTTCACCATCATATTCGATTATGTATATAACTTCATCATTATTGTCTAATAAAGCAAAATCAAATTTTAATAATGCTTTATCTCGACAATCATCAAAATCATGTTGGTATTTATATTTAACGTGCTTTTCTTTTAAAATATTTTCAATAAAAAGTTCTCTTTTAGATTTTGTTGAATAACATCCACAAGAAACAACAGGATAAAGTTCTCTATTAACTGCGGCAGGAATGGTTAAAAATTCTTTTCCACAATGAGGACATTTACACCACCAATAAAACGATCCATCAGATGTTTGCTTGTCTGAACGTTTTAAAAATTCAACATAATATTTAGAAATATGTCCTGTCCAATCTTTTGTATATTTATGATGTCCACAAGATGATGTGTTTCCAGTAATTAAAGAATTTTGAAGAACTCTTGTTGTTCTGCCACAATCACATTTACATATACAGTACGTTATAGTGTCATTATCATCTATATTCCAATCAACACCAGTAACCACAAGTTTTCCAAAACGTTGCCCTAATATTTTAGCTTTCTTATAATATTTTGCACAATCCAAACAACTTTTTGCATTTCCACATAATAGTTCATGTGTACTAACAATTCGTTTATTTCCACATTTACATTCACATTCCCAATAAGTTGTATGTTGGTTCTTAATCTCTGGGCGTTTGACTTTTTTAATTACTGTTAAATCACCAAAAGTTTCACCAATTAAATCTCTTTTATTAGAAGCGCACCCACAAGAAGTTATATTTTCATTTAAAACTGCATGTGGGACTGCTAAAAATTTGCTTTTACATATGGGACATTCACACCACCATAACCATGCTCCTCCGCTTTTGCGTTTTTCATTAGATTTTTCTAATATCTTAATTCCATGTTTAGAAACTATATTAGTATAATCTTTTGAAAATCTTTCCTGTGTTAATTCAGACGCATAACATCCACATGATTTTGTGTTATCTTGTGTCAAATTATTTTTAGTAACAATTATTGAATCGTTCCCACAATCACATTGGCAAATGCACTTACTCCGTTTGTTTAAATCTTTTTCATCTACGTCATAAATAACATCTATAACAGTTAATCGACCAAACTTCCGTCCAATCATTTCTTTTAAATGATTATATCCTTTTTCATATGTAGCACACTTAACACATTGTGTTTTTATACCATTTCTAAGTCTAGTGCCTACAATAGTTTCGGTATTTCCACAATCACATTCACATTTATAAAACTTATTTTTTGATTTAGAATTTTCATTTTTAGTTTCTTTTATAACTGTAAATTTACCAAATTTACGACCTATCATTTGCATCTTAATTGCCAATGTTTTCCTCCTCAATTAAAATAGGAGAGTAGTAATCTCTCCGTTAATTTTTATTTCTTTTTCTCCATTTTTGTTACTTTAGTTCCAGTATTATTGCTTTTATTACTAGAACCATCATTCATTACATTTCTAGCACTAAAATTTCCTTTAACTTTTTTGAGTTCTCGATTTTCTTCTTGTAATTTCTTAATCTGTTCATTCTTAGCATCAATAATATCTTGGCTTGCCTTGTCAACATCAAAAGCGGCGGCATCTTTTACAATCTTAGTAAGATTCTCAGGTGAAACATCAAAACCAGTTTCTTTCAGTTTGTCAATAAATGTTTTGCCATTCTCAATCATTTCTGGTGTGAGAGCAGTAAGGTCAAGATTTGCAAGATTCTCAAATGCGTCAATAAACACATTTACACCTTTTACAATTCTGTCCATATCTGGATTTGCATGAATGATATTCTGTTTAGTCCATTCAAGTTTGTCATGAACCATTTTATCTACAAAATCCATAACCTTGATATATTTTTTATAACTTCCATTTCTTGAATCAGTGTCAGGATTAATAAAATTATCAACCAGACCTTTTAAATCATCGTCTGAAAGATATAACTTATACAGATTTTCTCCTTTTTCAAGTTCATATCCTTCAATAAAGTATTTTGCAATGGCAATAATTCTCGCAGGTTCTTCCATCCACGGAATATATTCTCCTGTGTCATCATCCCAAAATGCCTCAAGAATGAGATCAATTGCGTTTAACTTATCTTCAAATGTAATATCATTTTTGACTTTTAATAATGTTTTTTTCATATTATAAAATCTCCGTTTCAACTAAATATTCAGCTCACTCAAAAGTAACTCTACATCATATCTGTAGTTCACTTTTAGTTTCTCTTTTTCAATTAAAATAGGACTTGCATATTCAAGCAAATCCTGTTCATTAAAACTTTTCTTTTCTATATGTGAGATAAGATTATCCCAGTCATTTATATTTAAAAAATATGTATGATCAGCGGAACGGAAGTCCAATACAAATCCACTGATTACACGTTTATAATTTGCAAATTCTTTTAATTTTTCAATTTGATAATAATGGATAATTCCTTTTTCATTTTTATCACGTTCAAAGCTACATGAACCTTGAAACGTTTTTAATTCAAGCGTAAGAAAAAGATTTCGTGTACCATCAAATACCATCAAGTCACATGGACTATGACGACTAAATCTAAGTTTGTTACTTGAGCCTACGTCAAAACCTTGTGCTGAATCAGGTGGACGATAGGTGAGTGTGTAATTTGGAACACTTTTCTTAAAATCATCTTCAAATTGTTTACCTACACTTCTTGCCATTATTCATATTTCCTTCAAATTGTGCTTTCTTATGTTCTTTCTCTAGTCTAAGTTTTTGCCATGCTTCATATGGCTTTTTAGTTTCTGCTTTAATAAAATAAAAAGCTAATTTCCCCTCATTTATTTCTGATGGAATAGTCCATACGGGTTGAATTTTATAATTACTTAAATAAAAAATAATCTGTGGCATATAAGTGATAGGAATAACTCCATCTTCTCCAAACGCCTCAAACACTTCTTCTAAGCTATCAAATACTTGTTTTTTCATATCATATCTTCTCCCAAAATCGTAAAAAATAGGGATACAAGCCATTAATTCATAGCTAGTATCCCTACTAATTATTTATACTAACTACGATTAATTTATTCAGATTCATCCTTTTGTTCCTCTGTTGTAACATCATCAGCTAACTCAACTTCCGTTACTTTCTTTTGTTTCTTTACTCTTGAAACAGGTTTTACCTTTGTAGGCTTCTTTTCTTCTTCTAATTTACAAGTGATAGAATATCTATCATTTTCATACTTTACGAATACAATATCTTTATCTGTGTGATCAGATGGCATTTGAATTTCTTTTCCATCAAAATCAACAACCATAACATACTGATTGCGTAGTAATACTGTACATTCTTTTGTCATTGTGGTTATGTTCTCCTTTATAAAAGAAGTAGGATAATATTGTATTACCCTACTTCAAAAAATATATTATTCAGTAATTTCAATAATATCCATTACATCGCCATCTTCGTTCTGAAGAACACTTAGTTCTATCTCGATTTCCGCAGGATCACCATCAGAAGAGAATGATAAATCAAGAGTTCTATTAGGAGATGCTTTGTAAGCAGTAATTCTGACTGGTACAAGATTTCCCTTCTCGTCTTTATCAACTGTCTCCATCTGAATGAAGAAATCTTTTGGAGTTTTCTTATTATTGAAAGAAATTTTCTTTACGCCTGCTGTCTTTTCTTCAAGATAAGATACTTCATAAGTTGTACCTTCTTTAATCTCAGAAGTAGTTGTAGCAGTAAATTCTTTTTCGGCAACAGTACCCTCAATAATCTTTCCAGTGTCAGGATCAACAGCGTAAACTGTGCCTGCTTTTGGTGTGTTTGTCAGAGTAAGTTTTCCTTCTGCTCCACCTGTTACATTTTCTCTACGAGCGATAAGTGCAGATGTTTCAATTTCTCCATCAGAATATAGTGCGTAAATCTGGAAAGGATGAACTTGGAAATTAAGTTTCATAGTACCCTCAAGTGGATTATCAAATTTAATATCCTTTGCACCTTTTTTATTTGCGTATACTGCATCAGCACTAAAACCAGCAGTAGTAGTATTGCAGAAATCTACTAACATCCAAGGTTTCATTGTAGCATAGTCAAGGATATGTACATCGCAACACTGACGGTTTGCCATATTAAGCTCTTTAGCCATAATATTTTTCCTCCATTTTCTTAAAAATAAAATAAGCCACTGAATATCAGCGACTTTTAATTAATAGTTTTCATTATTTAATTTTGTTCATATACTCCATAGGTTTATAATCCTTAGAGTTTTTGAATGAGAATGAATTAGCAGCCATCATATCATTTATATCTGCTTGTCTTCCCATCCTGTATTCTAAAAACATCTTCATGAATTGATAATATGTCATATCCCAAACATTCAATATATTGATTCCCACTTTGTTGTGCGTACAATATTTTACAATCATATTTGGCAATGTATAATCATCATCCACAGATGTTTGTTTTTCTTTTTGTTCACTCTTATGTTTTGCTAATTTTTCAGCAATACGTTGAGCTAACTTATTTTTATATTTCGGTTTTTCAACTTCTTTCTCAGATTTAATCCCTAATATAACTTGCAGAAACGCACGAAATTCATCAAAATTACTGTTATCAATTTTCCCCGTTTCGTTAAAGATTTCCTTTCCATCATCGTCCTTCTCATAAGTGCCAATGAGAAAAGCATTTTGTTCTGGATTATACTGAAAATCATCTACAACAAAGAAACTAATCATGTAGGCAAGAAAATCTGCACGATTCATTCCGAATGTAAGTAAATTGTAAATAGTATTTTTTTCTTTTTCTTCATCACTGAGGGAATTGAATTTTTCAGTAAGACCGAATGTTTCAAGAAATTGTTTCTGAGTAATAGAAATATAAGAGAGAAAAATATTGAATTGTCCATAGGTTATATGCCTTATCTCTCTAAGAGTAGGGCATTTAACATGACCTATACCTTCATAAAAATAAGGTTCATCACAGAGATAATCATAATCTGAAAATCCGTTCAAATATTACACCTCCTTGATTTTAAAATCAGGAATGTTATATTTGAGTTGTCGTCCATAATAACTGGACTGTGGAACAGTATAGCCAATGTCATCAAGACTTGGTTTTCCAATTCCTAAATCGTCAGAATCCCGTAGAAGTCTTTCTATAATATCTGTATATCCGGTCCTGCAGAACCGATCAGCCGGATCTCCGGATATTTTGCATGAA
>OKRV01002021.1_pt1 | contig 11186 bp, 10 predicted proteins | sample 1601201 | NCBI WGS metagenome assembly OKRV01 (sample SAMEA3541540, study PRJEB24748) | human gut metagenome | biome: human gut; feature: human-associated habitat; material: faeces | place: China | collected 2012 | reverse complement strand
CACTCGCGCGAAGCAGAAACATGTCGCAAGCGACCGCGCGAGACGCCCGGATGTGCCAAGGCACATTCTTTTTTATCAGATGCTATAAAAAACCAGAAAACATACCGCCATCAGGACTGCTAGAAATCCCGCATTTGCAATCGTGAACCAGCGGAAGTAGATTCCTTTTTTCTCTGGGCAGGAGCGGACGATATATTTGTAAGAAATAAGACTCGCCATGGATGCGATCAGGGTGCCGAGACCGCCGAGGTTAGTTCCGATCAGAAGGGAAACTCCTTTTTCGGTAAATCCGGACAACAGGATGGCGGCCGGAACGTTGCTGATTACCTGGCTGGCCAGAACGGAGACTATCACTTCGTGTCCCGTGATCATACTGGAAAGCAGGGAGCTTACCGCAGGAATGTGTTTTAGATTCCCGATGAAGATGAAGAATCCGATAAAAGTCAGGATGAGAGAGTGATCTACCTGACAGAAGATCTTCGGGTCTGCCAGACAGCCAATCGCCAGAATGCAGATAAACAGGATTGGAAGCGGCAGAAGACCGGCTACGGTGCAAAGGCACAGGAAAAACATTCCCAGACAGCAGAAAAGGCAGCGTTTAGGAAAGGTCTCATCGGAGGTTGTATCTCTACCGGCAGTATCTAGTGAGATAGTCTCCCTTGGTGTAAACATTGTTACGAGCAGCAGCAAAACCAATGAAAGCAGCGAAAATGGACCGATGCTCCGGATAAATGTATCAAATGAAAGCTCAAAGTGGGAATACAGATACAGATTCTGGGGATTCCCCACCGGAGTTGTCATGCTGCCGAGATTGGCTGCCAGTGTCTGGCAGATGACAACCGGAACGATCCGGTCTTTGCGGTTTACCATCCGCAGTAGTTCCAGAGCAAATGGAACGAAGGTAATTAGGGCCACATCGTTGGTGATCAGCATGCTGGAAAAGAAACACAGAAGAATCAGAAGCCGTTCCAGCTGCCTGAGTGAATGGATTCGAAGCAGCAGTAATTCCCCGAGCTGTCGAAAGAAACCGATGTTTTGGAGACCTGTGGTTGCTGTCATTAGGCCAAAGAGCAGGATCAGTGTGTGCAGATCCAGATATCCCAGGTATCCGGCAGACGGTGGTATGATAAACATGGAAAGGAGAGCCAGAGCCAGGGCGATGGTTAAAACGGTATCCTTTTTGAGAAAAGAACTTACTTTTTGTATCATGGTAAAATACTCCCTTGAAAAAGAAAAAGTGTAACTGTGACCAGTAACGAAAATAGCGGAAACCCTCATGAAAATGAAAAGGTTTCCGCTATAAAATAAAAAGAGCGCGAGACGGGACTCGAACCCGCGGCCTCGACCTTGGCAAGGTCGCGCTCCACCAACTGAGCCACTCGCGCATTTCTGAAGCATCGCTTCAACGAGTTATATAATATCATAGGTCGGTTGATTTGGCAAGCGTTTTTTTAAAAAAAATCAAAAAATATAGTAAATTCATTACTGTTCACGGGTGGGCACGTTTGAAACCGGGAGAACTGTATGAAAACGATCAAGTTTCCATATTTTCCACTGGATGTGTTCCCGCGGTCTGCACAAACCCGATGATCTGTCCGGACAGAAGAACCGTGAGGATGGAGTATGCCATGCGGTTTAACGGAATGTAGCTCAGTGAAAGTCCCAGTACAGCAAAATCGGACAGGAGGTAGATCCACTGGATTTTGATGTGCGTCACGTGGGAAAGGCTCATCGCAAGCGCATCGTCTCCGCCCGGGGCACCGCCGATCCGCACGCAGAGCCCGGCACCGACGCCGACGAAGACCGCGCCGAGCAGGGATGCGGCAAGCGGCATATCGGCAAGCTGCGGCCACAGGGGCGGAAACTGCTCACAGATCCGGTAAGACAGGGAGAAGCTGGCGCTGGAAAGAATGGAGTAGGCGATGAACTGCCGCCCCAGAAGTTTCCATCCCATCGCGTAGCAGGCGAGGTTCATGATGAAGCCGGACACGGATGGGGAGATATGGAACCAGTGATCAAGCAGAAGCGTCATTCCTAAGACACCGCCCTCGGTGACACCGGAAAAGGAATGGACATGGTACAGCCCAAATGCCAGAAATGCACTGCCAAACAGTGCAATCAGGCAGGATTTTAGTTTTAAATCGAGGAAATGGAATAATTTCAGCAAAATAACAGGCTCCTTGTGAATAATTTATATATAAATAAAGGTTTTTCTATTCTAGTATGGAAACGGATTTGTGTCAAGATGGGCGAACTCTCTGCAGAAATGATGCAAAATGAGAGAAAGCAAAAAAACATGTGGATTTACGGTTCCCATGAGCGTGAACAGCAGCCGTGTGAAATGTGAAAACGAAAAAATCCGGGGGGATTCATAGACAAAAATGTGGGATGTGCGTATACTGGAAGATAGGAAGACGGAAAGGGGAATGAAAACATGGTAGAAAATCATCCGGACACCCGGAAGCAGGAATACCTCGGAATTGCCTGCCTGGTGCTGTCTGCGTTCTGTTTTGCGCTGATGAGCATGTTTGTACATTTGGCGGGCGATCTGCCGTCAATGCAGAAGAGTTTTTTCCGCAATCTTGTGGCGGCGCTGGCAGCGGTTGTTTTGCTTTTGCGGGTGGGAGAGCCGTTTCGTATCCGCAGGGAAAATCTGCCGTATTTTCTGATGCGGTCAATTTTCGGCACGATGGGAGTGCTGTGTAACTTTTATGCGGTGGATCATCTGGTGCTGGCGGACGCATCGATTCTAAATAAAATGTCGCCGTTTTTTACAGTGCTGTTCAGCTGGCTGATCTTAAAGGAAAAAGTTATGCCAATTCAGCTTTCGCTGATCTTCGGTGCGTTTCTCGGCAGTATATTCGTGGTAAAGCCGACATTCTCCAATCTGGCACTTGTGCCGTCGCTGCTGGGCTTTTTCGGCGGCATCTGCGCGGGCGCGGCGTACACGATGGTGCGGAAACTGGGAGAGGCAGGAGAAAAGGGACCGGTGATCGTGCTGTTTTTCTCGGTATTTTCCTGTGTGGTTGTGCTGCCGTGGCTGATTTTTGACTATCATCCGATGACCTGGCAGCAGATGGGGATCCTGCTTTTGGCGGGCTGCGCGGCGGCGGGCGGACAGTTTGCGATCACGGCGGCATACCGCTATGCCCCGGCGAGCCGTATTTCCATCTACGATTATTCGCAGCTGATCTTTTCGACGATGCTCGGTTTCTTCATCTTCGGGCAGGTGCCGGACGGCTGGAGTTTCCTCGGATATGGAATTATCTGTCTGATGGCAATTTCCATGTTTGTATATAATAACCGGAAAAGAAAGAATACTCAAAAGCAGGCACTTTTGGAATCGAAAGAGCCGTCAGATGTAATAAAAATGTAAGGGAAAGTACCCGCCGATATGGTTTACAAGCGATGCCAAATTATATATACTGAAGATAAAGTCGGAGTGGTTTTCGTGTCCAGAAACGTGAATTTCAGGAACAAAAGCTGGGTTGCCGATACAGCTCGAAAATGGGTTATAGATAGGGCAGAAAGTTATATAGGGAAATACGACATAAGCCCGGCAGCAGACAGGAGGAAACAGGGATGAAAAAATTAGCAACCGCACTTGTGAGTGCAGCAGCCATTATGACGATGTCAACAACCGCATTTGCAGCCGAAAATCCGGCGGAGGTATTTGACCGGGTGATGGAGAAGAACAATACGATTCAGTCCGCGGAGATTCAGAGCGGCGTCCATTCGGTCATACTTGCAAAGGATGTCATTCCGGACGGTCAGATGAAAGTTGATATGGCGATGCATGCAGAGATGGATATGCAGGATACCACCGATCTCAAGTACCTGGCACAGGTCGCTTCCTCGATTCTGGGACAGGACAGCTATTCACAGGTTTTTTATACGGACGGCTACTATTACGTAGATGCCAACGGTGTCAAACTGAAATACCCGATGCCATTAGAGCAGATCATATCCTCCGTCCAGACCGGAGTCAACACCAGCAATATGGAATCCAGCTATATGAAGGGCATTTCCTTAAACGAGGTCAATGGAAAACGTGTGCTGGCATATGAGGCAAATCCAAAGAAGCTAAACAAGAACGTCAAAGAAGCCCTCGGAACCGTGATGAACACACTCGGCACCGATGCCAATCTGGACATGGACATCCAGGAAATGAAAGGCGCTTACGTGCTGGATGACAACGATTATATTATCTATATGACAAACTATATCGTATACAACATGGAAGTCCTCGATCAGCCGATGACCTGCATCACCCTGATGGAGACCGAAATCCAGAACCCGGGCGAGCCGGTCGTAGTGACACTTCCATCCACGGATGGCTATGAAGACTTAATTGGTTTATACGATGGAGTCATTGAAAGCGAAGTAGAATAAAAAACAGACAAAAACAAAATTAGACAATCAAAAGCCAGCCGAGCAAAGCAAAGGCTGGCAGGCAAAAGCGATCCATAACATAACAAGAGAAAAGTGGTGTCCGGGAATCTGTAGAGCCAGCGTTCCAATTATCGATTGTACGCATCCCACGCCAGCTGTCCGGCTGGGGCGGAAATTTTTGTCCGATCCAGACGAACAGATGTAGCGAAAGCAAGCGAACAATGATAATTGGAGACGCAGGCGGCGCAGATTCCCGGACGCCTCTTTCCGCATCACGACAATCAATCAATCTATTACTGCATCTCATCCTCAATCATCCGATATCCAATCCCAATCTCTGTAAACACATACTGCGGTTCTGCTGGATTCTGCTCCAGTTTCCTTCGAATATGTGCCATATTCACGCGCAGAATACTGTTATCATCGTCCGCATACGGCCCCCAGATATTCGAAATAATCGTATCATACGTCATGACCCTGCCGGAATTCTGTGCCAGCAGGGAGATAATCTTAAACTCGATCTGCGTCAGATGGACATCCTTTCCATCAACCGATACCAGATGTTTTTCAAAATCGATCGTCAGTCCCTTTGCATGGAATGGGCGCTTATAAAGCGGAGAATCCGTGTTTAGGCGGTTGCTGTGGCGCAGGGCAGTCCGGATGCGTGCGAGAAGCTCGGAGGTGCCGATCGGCTTGGTCAGATAATCATCCGCGCCGAGGTCGAGCGCACGTACCTTTTCCTGTTCCTGCGTGCGGGCGGAGAGGACGATGATCGGGACGCTGGACCAGGTGCGGACCTGGCGGATGATCTCCATGCCGTCCATGTCTGGAAGCCCCAGGTCGAGGAGAATCAGATCCGGGCACTGGGACGTGATGATCGGAAGTGCTTCTTTTCCCGTGTGTGCGGTGGAAATGCGGTAATCCTGTGCGGACAGGGAGGTGGAGATGAAGTCGCAGATGTTTTTTTCATCTTCTACTAATAAAATAGAAAGTTTATGTGTCATGTTATTTGTCCTCCTTTGGAAGGGTAAAGTAAAATTCGGCACCGCGCGTGTGGTTGATTGCCTTGATTTCGCCGCCGTGGGCGAGAATGATCGTTTTACAGATGGAAAGCCCGATTCCCATGCCCTTTCGTCCATCCGGCGAAGTGCTGGTCGTCGAAGAAGAGCCGTCAAAGATGGTTGCCAGCTTCTCCGACGGGATGCCGACGCCGTAATCGCGCACGTGGAAAATCGCATAGTCGGAAAGTGATTCCACATAGCACTCGATCGGCTCGGTGCTTTCAGCATGGACAACGGCATTTTCCAGCAGGTTGATGAGAACCTGTTCGATGAGGACGGCGTCCATCGGGACCATCAGGAATTCCTCCGGCACGCGCACATGGATATTGGCGTCTGGAAGTCTCTTTTTTAAGCGGATCACCGCCTCGGAGAGAACTTCCTCGACCGGTTCCGAGGTCTTAGTTACCTTTGCCGTCTCATTGTTGATACGCGTGACGGAGAGCAGGTTTTCAACCATGTTTAAGAGCCAGTTAGAGTCCTCAAGAATATGGCGCACCAGTGCATTTTTCTCAACCTCCGGGAGGCTGTTTCCATTTTCCAGATATACGGTACTGGAACCGATGATGCTGGTAAGCGGGGTGCGGAGGTCGTGGGAGATTGCCCGCAGCAGGTTCGCCCGCATCTTTTCTTTTTCCGCTTCCATCAGCATCTTTTCACGTTCCGCCAGCACGCGTGCCTGCGTTTTCATGTTGCTTGTGATGGCGCTTGTAATGCCGGAAATTGAAAACATTGCCACGAAGGTAATCGGATAGCCGGCCATCGTGAAATCCAGCGCGAAATACGGATACGTGAACAGAAAATTGACGCAGACGACGCCGACAAAGGAGGAGAACAGGCCGAAGCTGTATCCGTCTGTAAAACGCGCTACCAAAAAGACCGCCAGAATGTAGGTCAGCGCGATGTTGGCAGTCGGATTTTTGAGCGCATGAAAAAAGCAGAACGCGATGATCGTGGCGGTACCCATGAAAAACAGGGTAAGTCCCCAGCTTTGTATGTATGTCGGAAGCGCACAGAATTTTTCAACGATCGGGCGGGTCCGGACCCAATTTTTTAAGGCGTCAATTTTGTGTGGATGTGTTTTGCCACCATTGGAAATGCTGGTATCCGGAGAGCTGGGTTCGGCTGAACCTTGAAGGCTGCTGGCTGATTCTGTTTTCAGGAAAGTTTCATTGGAAGTTCCAGAAACAGAAGGTTTACTTGAATGTTTCATTTAAATAAAGAAAGTCTCCTTTCAAAAAATTCATATGGATGCTTCTATTATACAATGTTTCTTCTGAAAAATAGAGAGGAAAACTGTTAAAAAGTTGAAAAAATCGTGAAAATTTGGGATAAAAACAGTAACACAATTATTGAGAATCTGGCTGGATAAGGGCGATTTCATTGCATTTTCAGCGTCAGTGTGTTAAACTCCAAACAGTCTCCCGATTGAGGGAAGCAGGCTGACCCGCCTGTTAGAGAGTGACAAACGGGCTGCCGGAGTGCAGGGCGAAAGGAATGAAAATAAGATGAAAAAATTAGGAAGAAATGATCTGTGCTGGTGTGGAAGTGGAAAGAAGTACAAACATTGCCATGAGGCATTTGATGAGAAGCTGATGGAGGCGGCGGATGCCGGACACCAGATTCCGGATCACGACATGATCAAGACCCCGGAGCAGATCGAGGGGATCCGCGAGAGCTGCAAGATCAATGTGGCAGTTCTGGATTATGTGGCTGAGCATATCAAGGCTGGCGTCACAACCGAGGAGATCGATCAGTGGGTATATAATGAGACGACCCGCATGGGCGGAATCCCGGCGCCGCTTGGCTATGAAGGATTCCCGAAGAGCGTGTGCACATCCATCAATGATCAGGTCTGCCACGGCATTCCGTCAGCAGATGTCGTATTAAAGGATGGCGATATCATCAACGTGGATGTTTCGACCATTTATCACGGCTATTATGCGGATTCTTCCCGTATGTTCTGCATCGGAAATGTCAGCCCGGAACATAAAAAACTGGTGGATGTTGTCAAAGAGTGCGTGGAATTAGGTCTGGAGCAGGTAAAACCGTGGGGCTTCATGGGCGATATGGCGGAAGCGGTCCAGAAGCATGCGGAAGAAAATGGTTATTCTGTGGTTCGAGAGATCGGCGGTCACGGCGTTGGTATCGAGTTCCATGAGGATCCGTGGGTTGGCTATATTGGTCAGAGAGGCACCGGTATGATGTTTGCACCGGGCATGATGTTCACGATCGAGCCGATGATCAACGAGGGAACCGAGGAGGTATTCGTGGATGGCGACGACGACTGGAGTGTATACACGAAGGATGGAAAAGCATCCGCCCAGTGGGAGATCCAGGTGCTGGTAACTGAGGATGGTCATGAGGTGCTTTCCTGGTAGCTTGCAGAGTACATAAAAAGAGACGGCGTCAAACCGTCTCTTTTTTGTACCCAAGGTGGGCGTTCTTCACAGCCGAAGGGGGATAAAAAACTGTGAAGAAATATCTATATAAAGGAAATTGTTGTTAGTCGAGCCAGATAACAATTGCGCGCATTTCTTAGTGCCATCTGCCTCATTGATGTTATGCCATTATAATACTGGATAATTGTGTCCATATTTTGACCAATATCTAAAATAAATCTAAACGAGTATTACATAATTCGAAACTTTTTCGGAACTGTTTATGAGGCTGGCGCGCTTGAATTTTTCTTGTCGATTTCTTGGATGGGGTATATAATAAATCTGGTGATTAAAGGGGTGCGGTCTGACTGGATAGAAACCGCGTCCAGAACAAAGCAATTAAGAAGAAAGTGGCAGGAATTATATGGAAAATTTTTTATTTGCACTTAATACAGTCCTTCCATTTCTGCTCTATATCGCATTTGGATATGGAGTCAGGATGTCGGGGCTGGCGGATGAGGATTTTATGAAGCGCCTGAATAAAGTGATCTTTCAGGCATTCTTTCCGATTCTGATGTTTAACAACCTGTATTCCATTCCGGAGGGAATGACATTAAATCTGCGTCTGGTGGCAGTCGCCATTATCAGCGTGCTGCTTTTGCAGGCGGTTCTGCTTGCTGTGGTTCCGCGTCTGGTAAAGGAAAATGAGCGGCGCGGCGTTATCATCCAGGCGATTTACCGCAGTAATTTCGTCCTGTTCGGCATTCCGCTGGCAACCAGCGTGTTCGGTGAGGAGGGAACACTGCTGGCGACGATGATGGTGGCGATCGTGATCCCGGTCTACAACATAACGGCGGTCGTGATTCTGGAATTGTTCCGGGGCGGCAAGGTCCCGGTTTCCGTTTTGATTAAGAATATCCTGAAAAATCCGATGATCCGCGGCGCGCTCCTGGGCTTTATCTTTCATATATTAGGAATTAAACTTCCGGTTTCCGTGGAAGGACCGATCAAGCAGTTTGCCAATCTGACAACGCCTCTGGCACTGTTCGTACTGGGCGGAACGCTGCATTTCAATGCGATCGGCGGCAATCTGAAATATGTGGTTCCGTCGATGACCTTCAAGATGGTGATCCTGCCCGCAGTGATTCTGGCGGTTGCGACGCTGCTCGGCTTTTCCGGTGTGGAACGTTTTGTTTACTTTGAAATGTACGCGACTCCGGTTGCGACGGCGTCCTATGCGATGGCGCAGAACATGGGCGGCGACGGCGAGCTGGCGGGACAGTTTGTCGTGCTGAGCACGGTCGCCTCGGTTGTGACGATCTTTTTGTGGGTCTATTTCCTTAATTCGATCGGGTGGCTCGCATAAAAATAAATATATAATAGGGGACTGCCAGACAGTGGTTTGTGGAAGAGCAACAATTGTCTGGCAGCTTTTTTTGTGGAAACAAACACTGTTTTTCATGAGAACCGAAATTTTTTTCATAAATTAAGATGTACGTATAATCTTTTCAAAATTAAAACATTTAATAGACAAAACTGATTGAAAAAGTTATAATGGTATACAAATGCGAGAAAACTTATTTATTTTCCATGTGCTTTTGATGCTTCGAATCAGCGAATTGTATGGAATGGGAGGATGTGAAACATAATAAGGATATTGCATTATTGTTGAAAAAAATTAGGGGAAAAGGTGGTGGTTCAATGATCAAGGAGACGATCCAGGCGGTCGAGGACGCAGAGGCGAAGGCATCGGAACTGGTCGCGCAGGCTTCGGAGGATGCACGCCGCGTTAAGGCGGAGGCGGAGGCAGAAGCGGATCGAATGCTCGCAGATGCACAGAAAAGGGGGAAAGAAGCAGCTGTGAAGCAGGAAGAAGAACTGACTCTCAGAGGGGAGGAGTACGTAAAACAGGCACTGGCAGAAGCCGAGGCGGAGTGTCAGACGCTCAGAGAGACGGCGGACAGACGGAAACCGGAGGTGGTTGACCGGCTCATAGCGGAACTGGTCTAGTGAATGGAGGGATGTAGATATGGCAGTATTGCAGATGCAAAAGCTATGTATCTGTGCCCTGAAGAAGGACCGTAAGTCCCTGATGGAGTTTCTGCAGGCTGCCGGAGTGCTGGAGCTGACAGCGGAGGCGGAGCCGGACGAGGTATTTAAGCGGACGGACACGCTGGAGGATCGGCAGAAGTTTGAGCGAAATGCGGCGACGGCGGACCGCGCATTGGAAGTGCTTGCCGCGGTGGTTCCGGAGGAAACATCGATGCTTGCTGGGCTTGCCGGAAAGCCGCTTGCAAAGGCAGGCGCGTACCGGGAGACGGAGGCGAACGCAGAGGCGCTTTTAGGTCAGGCGGAACGCATTTTGAACCTGCAAAAGCAGATCACGGAGGAAAAGACTGTGGCGCTTAGACTGCTGGCGGAGGCGGAAAGCCTGAAACCGTGGCAGAAGCTGGAGATTCCACTTGCGTATCAGGAGACGAAACGGTGTGCTATCTTAGCCGGCGCGGTCGGCGGAGGCGCTTATACGCAGGAAGAAATTTACGCTTCGGTGGCAAAACAGGAGCCGCAGCTTGAAAAATGGGAGCTGGAGGTTGTCGGAAGCGACGCCGACCAGACCTGCATTGCGGTAATTTGCCTGAAAGAGGACGAGGAGAAGCTGGAGACAGCACTCCGGTCGATTGGATTTGCCCGTCCGGCGCGTCCGGTGGAGGAAGTTCCGGCAGCTTACGCTAAGAAACTCAAAGCGCAGGCGGCAGAGCATGAGGGACGCGCGGCAGCGACGGAAGAAGAACTGAAACAGTGCGCTCCGGCGCGGGAAGATTTGAAATTGTTATCCGACTATTACCGCCTGAGGGCACAGAAGTATGAGGCGCTCGGCGAGATCTTACAGTCGGAAAAAACGTGTATGATCACGGGATTTATCCCGAAGCGCGATGCGAAAGGACTGGAGGAGAAGCTGAATAGCCGGTTTGAACTTGCAGTGGAAAGTTCGGATGTGCCGGAGGATGAGGAAGCACCGGTGCTTCTCTCCAACGGAACCTTCGCGGCGTCGGCGGAGGGCGTGACCGCGTCCTTTGGCTTACCGGCGAAAGGGGAGATGGACCCGACCGGCATCATGGCAGCGTGCTATGTATTTTTGTTTGGTCTGATGCTTTCAGATGCGGCATACGGATTTATTGTATTTTTGATGTGCTTCCTGGCACTTAAGAAATTTCCAAGGATGGAAGAAAATCTGCGGAAATCACTGCGGCTCTTTATGTACTGCGGACTTTCGACCCTGTTCTGGGGCGTCATGTTCGGCGGTTATTTCGGAGATGCGGTGGACATCGTGAGCCGGACGTATTTTGGACATACG
>OKRV01002004.1_pt1 | contig 11254 bp, 10 predicted proteins | sample 1601201 | NCBI WGS metagenome assembly OKRV01 (sample SAMEA3541540, study PRJEB24748) | human gut metagenome | biome: human gut; feature: human-associated habitat; material: faeces | place: China | collected 2012 | reverse complement strand
GATTTCGCGCGCGGAGTGCAGACACGGCTTGAGCATTCCGTCCGGGGTAATGCGGATGCGGTCGCAGTCCGCGCAGAAGCGGTGACTGAGCGGCCGGATGAGACCGACCGTGCCCTTCCAGCCCTCCGGACGCCACAGCTCCGCAACGCCGTCCGACGGCACGCGCTGCGCTTTCGGCAGCACTTCCAGTACCCGTTCGGCCGGGATAAAGCGTTTTCTGTCCCAGTCTGCGCACTCTCCGATGGGCATAAGCTCGATAAAGCGCACATCGAATGCGCCGTCCCGTGCAAGCTCCGCGAGCGCCGGTATCTCGTCGTCGTTCACCCCGCCCATCAGCACCGCGTTCAGCTTGATGCACGTAAAACCGGCGCTTCGCGCTGCATCCAGACCGGCAAACGTGTCGGAGAGCGAGCCGATGCGCGTGATTTTTCGGTATTTTTCGGGGTCGAGCGTGTCAAGGCTGACGTTCAGCCGGTCGAGACCGGCGCTTTTCAAACGCTCTGCGTACTCGGCCAGCCGTGCCCCGTTCGTCGTCATCGCAAGCTCGCGGATACCCTCGATGGCGCGCAGACGGCGCACCAGCTCGTCGATGCCGCGCCGCACGAGCGGCTCGCCGCCGGTCAGCCGAACCTTGCGCACGCCGAGCGACACCGCCGCGCGGACGATCTCCTCGATCTCCTCGAACGACAGCACGGCCTCGTGCGGCAGCTTGGTGACGCCCTCCGCACCCATGCAGTACACGCAGCGGCAGCTGCACAGATCGGTCACGGAAAGGCGCAGGTATTTAATTTTTCTTCCATACTGATCTGTCATTTTATCCTCACTCCGTCAGCGGCATAACGTCCTCCGGCGCAATATGCAGGGTGATCGTGTCGCCTGTATGCAGTGCTTCTGCTTTTTCGCTCTCCATGCGCAGCAGCGCCCTTCCCGGCGTTTTCAGCATATACACGACGGAAAACGGGTTCGGAATGACGCGCTCGACCGTACAGGTGATCGGGTTTTCCGTGCCGCTGAGAGTGAAATAATGCGCACGGATACCGGCATATGCTGTGTTTTCGCGCAGCGGCAGCGCGGTTCTGAGCGAAACGCCCCAGTCCGCACAGTAAAGCGTGCTGTCGGCGCCGACCTCGGCGCGCGAGATATTCTTGCAGCCCGAGATACGTGCCGCGCCCACAGTCAGCGGTGCGCGGAACAGCTCCGCGACCGTTGTCTTCGGGTCGGATTTGCCCTCGTTCAGCACGCAGACCGTGTCGCACAGGCGATAGATCTCGTCGCGGCTGTGCGATACGAACAGCACGCCGCCCGGAAATGAACGCAGCGTATCGGCAAGCTCGAGCTCAATTTTCCACTTGATGTGCTCATCAAGCGCGGAAAACGGCTCGTCGAGCAGAATCAGCTCCGGCTCTGCTGCGAGCATCCGTGCCATCGCGACGCGCTGTTTCTGTCCGCCGGAAAGCTGTCCCGGGATCTTTTTCTCCAGCCCTTCCAGCTGAAACTGGCGGATCAACGATTCCGTCCGGCTCCGGTCCGGCCGTTTTCCCATGCCTGCCTCAATATTCTGCACAACATTCATATGCGGAAACAGGGCGTAATCCTGGAACATATAACCGACTTTCCGCTTCTGCGGCGGCAGATTGATTTTTTTCTCCGAATCAAACAGCACCTTGCCGTCAAGGACAATCCGCCCTTCATCCGGCTTTTCGATTCCGGCGATGCACTTTAAGGTCATGCTTTTTCCACAGCCCGACGCGCCGAGAATCGCAAAAATCTCCCGCTCCGCCTGGAACTGCATATGCATAAAAAATCCGTCCAGCTTTTTCGTAATATCTACTTCAAGCGCCATTCTTTATCCTCTACCACTGTTTCTGATTTTTCTTTCTCCGGTTACCGAGAAGGTTCATTGCCGTCATCGCAAGGAATCCGACGAGCAGTACGACAACAGACCAAAAACCCGCCGTTTTATAATCCCCGTCCTGAATCACCATTGCGATTTTCTGGGAAACGGTACCCGTCTTTCCCGGAATATTTCCGGCCAGCATCGACGTCGCACCGTACTCACCGAGCGCCCTTGCAAATGCCAGTACCGTACCGGAGAGCACGCCGGGACCTGCCGATGGGATGACCACTTTCCAGAAAATCTTCCACTCCGACATACCAAGCGTCCGCGCCGCATAGATCAGGTTCGTATCCACCTGCTCAAATGCCGCTCTCGTATTGCGGTACATCAGCGGAAACGCGATAATCGTTGCCGCCAGAATACAGCCAAGCCATGTCTGTACTGCCTTGATACTGAAATTCTCATACAGTGCAGCACCAAACGGACGGCGGAGGCTGAAAATCAGAAGCAGGAAAAAGCCTGCAACGGTCGGCGGCAGAATCATCGGAAGGGTCAGAAAGCCGTCAATCACGGCACGCGCACCGGGACGCAGCTTCATCACCGCACGTGCGGCAAAAATGCCAAAGAAAAAGGACAGAATCGTCGCCACAATACCGGTCTTGATCGAAATGACAAGCGGGCTCCAGTCCAGTGACTGTAAAAAATCCAGTATTTCCTGCATAACATTTCCTTTCTATCCACGGCAGCCCTGCATACCTGCATCACGCATCCTGCCCGGATTTTCTCTGATGCAAAACCACCGTCCGTAGAAACGAAATCTTTCTTTTTCGGACGGTGATTCCAAATCCCTGCTGTTTTTTGTGGGATCTTCTTTTTATTCTGCCTCTGTATCAAGGTAATAATTCCGGAAGATGGCGGCTGCCTCATCGGAAGTCAGAAACTCTACAAAGTCTTTCGCTGCTGCCTGCTCGGTCTCATCTGCCTCTTTGTTGACAACCTGTGCTGCCGGGTAGATGACATTTCCGGTCAGATCGTACGGAACGACCTGCAGAACCTTCAGACGGTCCTCCAGACCGTAGGTATCGGAATAATAAACGGTACCAACCTCGTTGGATCCCTCTGCAACTGCGGAAGTAACGGCTCCTACGTTTGCACACTCATTGATTTCCACGCCGCTGAGCGCTTCGGAAACCTGCTGGGTTGTGATGGCCGATACGTCGTCTGCTTTCTCCAGAATGCCTGCATTGACCAGTGCTTCTCTTGTGTATTTTCCAACCGGAACGGAACCGTCTGCCAGTGCGATGCTGGATGCCTTGTTCAGATCCTCCAGGCCCGTAACTTCTGTATTGCTTCCCTCATAGGTTACAACGCAGACCTGATTGTTTACGATATTGTGGCGGGTTCCCGCAACCAGAAGATTCTCTTCCTCAAGCTGATCCATCTGTTTTGCTGCTGCGGAGAAGAATACGTCGCAGGATGCACCCTCTTCGATTTGTGTCATCAGGGTTCCTGAACTGTCATAGCTTCCAACCAGTTTGACATTCGGCTGGGTCTTATTGTACTCGCTGATCAGCGTCTCCATTACGGAGTTCAGGCTCTTTGCGGCAAATACGGTGACAGTGGTATCGTCAAATACTTCGCCGTCTGCTGTGCTCTTGGCACTGGATGCGCTCTCTGCTTCCGAAGAAGCGCTGGATGCAGATGTGCTCTCTGCCTTGGAGCTGCTCTTACTGGAAGAATCTGTGGAATTGGAAAATCCGCATGCGGCAAGAGAAGGTGCCATAGCTGCCATCAGAAGAATGGATACGGTTTTCTTTTTCATGATAATTGACTCCTCATTTTGTATATTTACGTATGAAGCGCCGGATGTGCACCTTTTCGTTTTCCGGTTTTTGCTGACCGGATCTGAATGAGCTGTGCGGCAATGCTGATTGCAATCTCCGCCGGCGTCTCGCTTCCGATCTCGATTCCGATCGGGGCATAGACACTGTCGAGCTGTTCTCCGGTAAAACCCTGCGCTTCCAGTTTTTCGCGCACATACTTTGTCTTTCTGCGGCTTCCCACCACACCGATGTACGACGCGCCGGTGCGAAGCGCAAACGCCTCGGCATCCGCATCGCACCGGTGGCCGCGTGTCACAATCACGAGATAATCATTTTTCCGGATCGAAAGAATCTCGTCCAGTTTCGTAAAATCCACCAGCATGGTCTGCCCGGCGTCCGGGAACAATGCTTTGTCCACATATTCCTCCCGGTCATCGAGTACGATACAGCAGAAATCCAGATGATGCAGCACCGGAACGAGTTCCTGGGCCAGATGGCCGCCGCCGAACAGATAAACCTTTCCGTCGTAGCAGAATTCCTCGGCGTAATACGTTTTCCCGTCCAGTTCCAGAATCCGGCAGTGGCCCGCTTTTTCCTGTGCCGCCGGAAGCATTTCCCACGCTTCTTTTTCCAGCACGCGGATGCCGGTTCCGTCCAGCGCAAAAAAAATCCAGTAACTGCGGTACTGCTCCTGTGCCGCAAGCGCCTGTGCCAGACTTTCTGCTTCGCCGTGCGCTCCATTCATAAAATAGAAGCACACCTTCACTCTGCCGCCGCAGACCATACCGAGGCCTTTTCCCTCTCCGGTTCCGAGATCGTATTCTCTGTATTCACTTTTCTTCTCCTGCACCAGCTCCTGCGCATGCAGAACCGCTTGATATTCCAGATTTCCGCCGCCGATAGTTCCGAAAATCCGTCCTTCCCGGCCGACCAGCATATAGGCGCCCGTCGTGCGCGGAATGGAGCCGTCCCCTTCGGTGATAAAGGCAAGAACCGTGTCCTGTCCCTCTTCCAGCTGTGCAAGCAGTTTCCGGTAAAGTTCGTCCATGTTTCCTCTCCTTGTGTCTGATCTCTGGTCTACTTTTCCGTCACCAGTTCGATGGTGTCACCCTTTTGAATCGTGCCGCCGCGCAGCACCACCGCGAAAACGCCCTCCCGCGGCATGATGCATTCGCCCATGCGTTTGAAAATCTCGCAGTGGCTGTGGCACTCCTTTCCGATCTGCGTCATCTCAAGCAGCGCATCCCCGCAGGAAAACCGCGTGCCGACCGGCAGATTCCGGAAATCATATCCTTCCACGATCAGGTTTTCCCCGAAGGCGCCGAGCGGAATATCCGCCCCCTTTGCACGGAAGGCTTCTATTTTTTCATACGACAAAAGGCTCACCTGGCGGTGCCAGTGCCCGGCGTGTGCATCGCCCTCGATGCCCCAGTCTTCCACCAGCTTCGCCGTTTCCACCTCGTGCTTTGCCGTTCCCCGTTTTTCACTGATACAGATTCCTATGATTTTTCCCATTTCTTTTGTTTCCTCTTCTTTTCGAACCGCCGTCATTTCATCCGCCGATGCCGGACATCAGGTGGTGCTCTGTCATATCCTTCGGCCGCTCAAAGCAGTGTTCCATCGGCTTTTTTAAGATTGCCTGTGCCATCACATCCCGCAGATCCGCCGCCGTTCCGTTCTGCAGAACCTCCCGCAGATCTACGCCGTTCTCATAGCAGAGGCAGAGCTTTAAAAAGCCGCGGCTTGTCAGCCGTACGCGGTTGCAGCTTCCGCAGAACTTTCCGTGGATCGCGCTGATAAAGCCGACGGGCATCGACAGCTTTTCGTACCGCACATAAGCCGCAGGACCGTTTCCTTCTTTTTCCAGGTCCGGCGTACATGCCCCATACCACTGTTCCAGCTCTGTTTTCAGCGCCTCATTCGACGGACCCACGTACGATTTTCCGGCGCCCACCGGCATCACCTCGATGAACCGCACCGGGACTTTTTCCTGCTCTGCAAATTCAATCAGTTCCTGCGCATGCAGTTCTTTTCGATGCACCGCATTCAGCTTCACTAAAAGACCCGCCTCTTTGGCCGCGCAGATGCCCTGCTTTACCTGCTCCAGCGCATCGCGTCCGGTAAGCGCCGCAAACTCTGCCGCATCCACTGTATCCAGGCTCACATTCACACTGTCACAGCCGGCCGCCTTCAGATCCCTCGCACACGATGCCAGGCGCACGCCATTCGTCGTGATCCCAACGGATGCGGTGCCCGGCACTGCTTTTATTTTCTGCACCAGCTCCACGCACTCTTTTCTTACCAGCGGTTCCCCTCCGGTAATCCGGTAATGCGTGATGCCAAGCCCAGCCGCGGCGTGCACAATCTTCAGCATCTCTTCGACGGTAAGCAGCGGATTCTGTTCCGCCTGCTCCAGTGCACAGCCCGCCGCACTCTCCGGCATACAGTACCGGCATCTCAAATTGCACGCGTCCGTGATGGAAATCCGCAGGTAATCTATCGTTCTGCCATACTGATCCTTCATCGTTTATCTTCCTTTTCCAAAACCGCAGTTCGGGAAGGTGCAGACCTTGCAGTTCAGGCAGAGACCGCCCTCGCCAAGACCGGCCAGCTCCTCCGCTGTCACCTCATCATCTGCAATGAGGCGCGGCAGGACAAGATCGAAAATCGTCCGTTTCGAATACATGACGCATCCCGGCAGGCCGACGATCGGTGTTCCGTTTTCGGCATACGCCAGAAGGAACATAGCTCCCGGCAGCACCGGCGCGCCGTAGGAAACGATGCGTGCTCCGGTATTTTTGATCGCCAGCGGCGTCTTGTCGTCCGGATCCACACTCATTCCTCCGGTGCAGAAGACAAGATCGGCACCCGCTTCCATCGCGCGGCGGCATCCGTCTGTGATCTTCGATGCATCATCATCGTAAACCTCATGAAAGATCATCTCCGCGCCGAATTCTGCCAGCTTTTCCTGGATAACCGGTGTGAAGGTGTCCTCGATCCGATGGTAATACACTTCATTTCCCGTTGTCAGAACCGCAAATTTTTTCTTGTGGAACGGCTTTAAGGTCAGGATCGGCCCGTCGGAACAGACTGCCTGTGCCGTCTCCATCTTCTCTTTTTTGATGACGAGCGGAATAATTCTCGTTCCCGCCAGTTTGTCGCCTTTTTTCACGTATGTATCACCGTGGCGCGTCGCAATCATCATCTCGCCGAGGCTGTTTACTTTTTTCAGCTTCTCGCGGTCCACTTTCAAAAGACCGTCGCAGTCCGCGATCAGTTCAATTTTTCCTTCTTTGACATCGGACGGATGCATGTGATCGTTTTTACATATATCGTAAAGAATCTGTGCCGCCTCATTTTCATGCAGCATTGTATCGTCCTTTTCCCAGATGTAAATGTTGTCCTTTCCGACACTTAACAGCACCGGAATATCTTCTTCTGTAATGATGTGGCCTTTGCGGAATACCGCATCTTTTGTCACACCTTTGATAATCTGTGTAATATCGTGGCAGAGCACCTGGCCTACCGCGTCTTCTGTTTTCATCAGTTTCATCTGAAACGCCTCACTTTTTCTATTTGAATCTATTCCAGTTCCCCGCAGATCACTTCCAGCACGCTTCCGGCGATGCACCGCGCCTTATCGGAAATCGTGAAGCAGTTCTGCAGTTCTTCTTTCCGCGGATCGATGTCCGCAATCTTAAATCCCTTCGTCACCGGATAGCCGTCGCGGATCAGCCCGCGCAGCAGACCGGAGAGAGATGCTTCCACAGGTACCGTCCCGTTTTCTGTCTCAATCTCTGCAATCACAGCCCTGGCTTCCACAATGTCTCCGATCGAAGCCGCATTCCGCAGAATACCTTCCGCCTGTGCATGCATCACACGCTCTTTTCCGTACCCGCCGATGATGCCCGGAATGCCAGTGTTCGGAACCGCGCTTCCGCTTCGGATCACGCGTCCAAGATTATGACCGCGCTTCGTCTCAATTACAACATCCACATCTTCTCCTGCCGTAAAGCCCGGTCCGAGGGCAATCACAAGCGGCGCCATCTCTTTTGTCGTCCCGAGATTTTTCTTCGCCAGAATCGCATCGACCACGACGGCCGGGCGAAGTGCTGCAATGCTTAGTCCCGCCGGATCCACGAGCACCGGAACACCATCTTTCTTCCAGATCCGTTCCATTTCCTGTTCCAGAAGTTCTTTCCGGTTCTTTTTCTCTGCGAGATCCACGTCCATGCGCACGGCTTCCACGTCCTCTACCCTGGCACTGCCGGCATATACCGCTTCGCTCAAAGCCACCTGCCGCCGGATCGCCGCCGGGTGCTCTGCTTCCAGAACCAGCAGACGAAAGCCCGCTTTTTTCAGACGATGGATCGTACCGGTTGCAAGATCTCCTGCTCCCCGTACCACGATCAGATCTTTCTTTTTCATCTTCGCTGTCTTCCTTCTTTCGTTTCAGCAGCAGCCGTTTTCTTCCGTCTTCCGCGGCCTGCTTCGTTATTCTTGTTTGAGAATAACGCTTTTTCCATTAATAAAAATACAGGAAAGGACCCGTTTTGTCAACGTGTCCCCGTAAAAAATGTTATTTTTCTTCTGTTCCAAACCACTTCTGAAACGACGCATCGGCGCCTGCGCGGACTTCTTGTTCAAACTTCCGGTACCGCTTCAGGAATTCTTTTCCCTCCGGGGTCAGTACCGTCTGGCCGCCGTTGCTGCCGCCCCGGTTGCCCTGTACCAGCGGGATGCCGAGATCCTCCTCGGCGCGCTTTAAGATTTTCCATCCCTTCGAGTACGCCATCTGCATGCATTTGCAGCCCTTCGAAAGGGAGCCGGTTGCTTCCACATGCTCCATCAGCTCCGCCACACCGGGACCGAAGGCATGATCCGTCCGGCTGACGCGCAGCCGCATGTCGTACCGCAGCTTCTGTCGTAATGTTTCTTCTTTTTCTTCCATTTCCACCTCACACCTCTACAACAGCACACGGTACTCCGCCTCATAGGCAAGTCCCGCCGTCTGAAGTGCCGCAAGGATTTCTTTTCCCTCTTCCGGCGCTGCTTTCCAGGAAAGACCGCAGCCCGCCGTAATTTCCCGCGGAACGGGGATCATCCTTCCCGGCAGGCCGTGCGCTCTCGCATACTGCTCCATCTGCATCGCCTGCGTTGTCCCCGCAAACGTCAGAATCCAGGTTTCTTTTCGCTGTCTCATATCGTTTCTTCCTTTTTCCAGCTTCTTTTGTATCCCGGATGCCGGCTGCCGCCTCTCTCACTGCTGCATTTCTTCTTCGGCAAACTCCCGCAGAGCCTGCGCGGCAATCCGGACTTCTTCTTCCGTCAGTACATGGGAAAAGCTGAACCTCACGGCTCCCTGCTCCCGTGTCCCGAGTGCTTCGTGCATCAGCGGCGCGCAGTGTGCCCCGCTTCGGACTGCAATACCATAGTTCTCATACAGCCAGTCGCTGACATATCCCGAATCACAGGAGCCGATGTTTAATGCCGCCGTTGGTACCCGCTGCTGCAGATCGTCTGTTCCATATAAAGTAAGTCCCGGGATTCCCTGAATTTTCTCCAGAAAGAGGTGCATCAGCTCCCTCTCTCTTTTGTAAATCATTTCAATCCCCGTCTTCTCCAGATATTCCAGTGCTCCCAGAAGTCCCGCAATTCCGTGGACATTTAAAGTTCCAGCTTCCAGGTGCTCCGGCATCGCCGCAGGCTGTTCTTTTTCATAGCTTCGGATTCCGCTTCCGCCCATTTTGAGCGGCCGGATCGAAAGTTCGGGACGGACGTAGATTCCGCCGGTTCCCTGCGGCCCTAATAGTCCCTTGTGGCCGGAAAAACAGAGCACGTCGATCCCGCTTTTCTGTACATCAATCGGCAGAATCCCCGCTGTCTGCGCCGCATCGACGATCAGACGCAGGGAATGGCGTTCCGCAATTTCGCACACCCGCGCAAGATCCGTGATATTTCCGGTCAGGTTGGAGGCATGCGTAACGACAAACGCTTTCGTGTTTTTCCGCACTGCCGCTTCCATCTGATCGTAATCGATCCTTCCAGATACATCCGCCGGAATCACGGAAAGCTCCAGTCCCTGTTTTTCCAGTGCATACAGCGGGCGCAGAACGGAATTATGCTCGCAGACTGTCGTGATCACATGATCCCCCGGCCCGAAGAGTCCGAAAATTGCCGTGTTCAGTGCCTCCGTATCGTTGCACGTAAATGCAATCCGCTCTGGACTCTCCGCGTGAAACAACTCTGCCAGCCGCATTCTCGTCTCAAAGACGATGCGGCCCGCATCCAGTGTCGCATCGTGTGCACCGCGGCCTGCATTTCCACAGCCGTGCAGTGCCTGGATCATACGCTCCTCTGCTTCTTTTGGATGCCACAGCGACGTTGCCGCCGAATCGAGGTAAATCATGGCTTAATCACGCGGTCTGCGCTGCTCATGCGCTCCACGATGTCATACATGTTGGTCACACTGCCGACCTGCAGCTTTTCGGTGATGCCGTAGAAGTTCAGGCATGTTCCACAGGTCAGAATTTCAACGCCGCGCGCTGCCAGATCTTTCAGATCCTCCAGGGACTCGGAACCCTCGCAGGTCAGCTTTGCACCGCCGTTGTAGAACAGAATCGTATCCGGCAGCTCATCCTGCTGGGTCAGTGCATAAAGGAAGCTCTTCATCAGAATTTTACCCAGCTCCTCGGCTCCTTCGCCCATATGGTCTGCAGAAAGAACGACGAGTTTTGTTTTCTTTGCCGCCGGTACGAGGCATACGGTTTTCTCTTCTGTTTCAGCCGGCTCTGTTTCCGATACGGTGAACTCCACATGATACTCTTTTTCTTTCTTCTCTTTTACCAGAAAGCCATATCCTTTCTGCTGCGCCATTTTTTCCAGGTTCTGCACGGCGATTTCATTATCCACCAGAACCTCCACTTTTCCGCTTCCCGCAAGTTCTGCAATCGCATTTTTTGCCTTTACCAGCGGTACCGGGCACACATCACCCATTGCGTTTACTGTCTTTTTCTCCATCTCTGCCATTTTTCATCCTCCCTGCCTTACCATTTCCTGCTCTGTGTCACATAAATTTCGGTTCCTGCCGGCTCTGTGATTTTTCCAACGATTGCTGCCGGAATCCCCTGCTCCAGCAGTTTTCTCTGCATTTTTTCTGCATCCACGGCATCCACGGCCATCAGAAGCCCTCCCGATGTCTGCGGGTCAAACAGCACCTCCTGCATGCCGAACGGTATATCCTTAAAGGTCACATGCTGCTCCAGATGATTCCGGTTCCGCTGGCCTGCCGCAGTGATCAGAAACTCCTCCGCCGCTTCCACAGCCCCCGGGAACACCGGAATCTGATCCGCCCAGATATGGCAGGACACGCCCGACTCCATCATCTCATGCAGATGTCCTAGGAAACTAAAGCCCGTTACATCGGTACAGGCATGAATGTTATACTTCCGTGCCGTCTCCGAGGCGTACTTATTCAGCGTCATCATCGATTCCACTGCCTTTTGAAATCCCCCCGGGTTTTCCTCCCCGACGCGGTGCGCCGCACAGAGAATGCCGGTTCCGAGCGGTTTCGTCAGAATGAGCAGATCACCCA
>OKRV01001994.1_pt1 | contig 11297 bp, 9 predicted proteins | sample 1601201 | NCBI WGS metagenome assembly OKRV01 (sample SAMEA3541540, study PRJEB24748) | human gut metagenome | biome: human gut; feature: human-associated habitat; material: faeces | place: China | collected 2012 | reverse complement strand
TACCTTCCACTTTGGTAATAGCATAGTTAGCTAAATTAGTGCCCTTCATTGCCGTATAAGTAAAGGCATTGTCACTGCTTCCTTCATCTAACTGGCTGCCTGTTACATTATAAACAAGTCCTTCACCATCTGCAAATGGCGCATAAGTTACTTCTGCTGCAGTTGCTGTAACTGTTTGATCCGTTAATGGTTTTCCATCATAAGGTTTCTGCTTTGTAGCAGAAGTAAGTGTAATCTGTCTTGGCATTACTGTCAAAGTGCCATCATGAGTTTCAATTGTGTAATTAGCTGTAACATCTATGCTGCCACGCATTACTTTGCATGTATCAATTTTATTTGTAACAGTACCATTTGCAGCATCTGAAACATTGGTAATGCTGCCGCTAAGGTTTACAACCAGCCTATCACCAGTTACCAGATTTTCATCACCTGTAACTGTATAAGTTTCTCCTGTAAGAGGCGTTCCATCGTATACCTTATTTAATGAATCGGCAGTTACAACAATCGGTGTGGTGATCTTTGTAACAGTTAATGTACCATAAGTGATATTCTCTGGTTTAATATCATAGTTAGATAACTTTGTATTAGAAGCCGCACGGTACTTAAAGGTATTGGATGTGCTTCCAACGTCAGTCCGGCTTGCAAAACCATAACACTCAACACCTTCACCATCTGCAAATCCCGTGATAACCATTCCATCTGTCTTTGTAAGTGGTGTGCCGTCGTAAGTCTTAGTTGCGCTTGCAGACCTCATGGTTACAGTTGCTGGTGTTACTTCAAGCTCGCCATCCTGGAAAGGAGCAATCGCATACTGTGATGTAACATCTTCTTCTCCACGATACACAACTGCTTTTACAATACGGTTTACAATTTTACCAACATCTGTCTGGCTGCCACTATAAGTTACTTCAAGACGATCACCGGCTTTCAGCTGACCACCAATGATCTCATATCCTGCATCAGCGCCAGTCAATGCCGTTCCATCATATGTCTTTTGGTCATTTTTTGCCTTAAGTACAAGCTTACGCTGGAAATTAGCTACAAACGTGGTTGGTACAAATACATTTTCACCATTCTTTGCATGGGCTGCTACAACAGCAGGGGTTAATACCTGCTCATTGCTGACTTCTACTCCGTTTACAGTCCAGTTTACGAAGCTGTATCCGTCATTTGCATTGGCAGTAGAACCTGCCGGGGTTCCTGTTACAGGTTTTACATCTTCATAAGACCGAGTAACACTTCCCATGGTATTCTGACCATCTGCTACCTGATACTGGATCTTAACTAACTGATTTTCAGTGTAGTAGAATTTAATAACATTGTTTGTATAATTCAGTTTGTCAACTGTTTTTTCCTTTACAGCTGCTGTATATCCTGGAATATCAAGTGCGGTTTCAGTAATCTTAGAACCAAACTTCACATCTCGCTTTACAAGTTCATTATAAAGTACTTTGTTGGTTCCCTGTTCCAGATACTGTACAGTATAACTCATTGTATTTGCATTATAATAGAAAATAATTTCCTTATTATAAACATCTAATGTAACTGTCTGTTTATTATCCCCCACTAAAGTATATCCTGTGATATCTTTAGCATTTTCTTCTACTGTAGCATCAAATGTCTGGTTATTTACAATCTTGTCATCTGCAACTTTGTTAGTTGTTCCCTCTTCATAGTAATGAACAGTATAGGAAACATCCTGTTTAGCTGTAAATTTCGCATAGTAAGTTGCTCCAGTCTTATCAGTTGGTACATATTTAGCATTGTTTCCAACCTTGGTTGTGCATCCAGGATCGCTTTACCATCCTTCAAATCCATATCCTGCTGCAGGAGTTGCAGTAGAACCTTGAGCAGTTCCCACTTTCGGATTTACTTTTTCAGATGCAGGGCTGACATCTCCCTTTCCAGATGCAACACGGTAATTAATGGTTACATATGCGTGGAAAGTCCAGTCTACAATAAAGTGAAGACCGCCTTCTGGCAATGTTATTCTTTCACCTGGTTCAACAGTCTTGCTATCGCCATATCTCCAGGTATTTGTTCTTGTCCAATAACCTGCATTAACTGCGTCTTCTACATAGTCTCTGCCTGGAAGAGCTTTAACAGCAACAGGTCTGCCCTGATAATAAGTATTATCATCTGATACCGCTGTAGTTATTGCAGCCGGATATTTGCTTGGATCAATTCCTTCTGCACCAATATAATTTGCAGAATATGTAACAACACCTGTTGGAGCGATATTACATCTTGCATCTCCATTGGCAGTAATCGTGGTCTTTGTTACTACATCACTTCTATTACCTACAATATCGGAAAGACTTAAAAGATATTCGTAATCCGTTTCTGCAGTAACTGATAAATTTACATAACCACCTTCACAGTCCTTTTCAGTAACTGTATACAAAACAGTGGTGGTATAGGTTCCATCTTGCTGTAATGTCAAATTACCACTTGGAATGTCCTTTCCTTCTATAGTTACTCTTTTAAGCCTGATATCAGTAATATCAATCTATTTGCCATTTACCCAGGATACAGGATTTACAGTAATCGTAAATGTTACTTTTTCTTTATTTGCTGTATTTGTACATGTAACCGTTGTCTTTCCAGGTTTTATCCCAACAAATTCCATTTCATCATCATATATTCCATCATCCATATCTTCGAATGCAAGAACAGAAGAATCTCCCTTCTCAGGGGAACTGTACTCCGAAAGCATATTACATACTTTATTAAATTCCTGATCTGCACCATCAGCAGGTGCCAGCGCAAGGATAAAGGTATTATTATTCTCATCGTCCTTATATAGTGTATTTGCACCTGTATAGAACGGAGCAAGCAGGCGGGAAGCCTCAATTACAGAATCTAACGTGTCGAAGGAGAACAGGCGGACAGGAAATACCGGTACTGTTTCTTTAGGTTCCGGATCTTTTGCTTCGGAAGCCACTTCCTTCACTTTGTTAAGCAGATCAAAGAATTCATCTGCGCCTTGAAGCTTTTCAAGAACATTGCTGTTCAGTGTATCAGAATCTCCGGCAGGTGTAAACTTGGAAAAACGTGTATCAAGTTCTTCCGGATCCTCCACCTTTGTTATGATCAAGGTGATAGAGTCTGAAGAAGAAGGAATTGCTTCTATCATCAGAGGAAGGTCATCTGTCTCGAATCCAAAGTCGAAAGATGCCTGCATCATATCTCGAAATAGTGATTTTGCTTTCTCGGTACCATAAGCCAGTTCGCTGATCTTGAGATTGCGGGCTGCAAGATCGGCATGTGTCAAAGTACAACGAATCTGATTGTCATTGATTTTTTCAATTTTCATATGATCACATCCTTATGTCTTATGATATTAAGATAATCTGTGGATTAAGAACTGTTCATTATGTTCATAACTAGATATATCTTTTCATCGTTTAGTATAAACAAAAAAAGAAAAGATGTAAAGGAAAACGAAAATTGTTTATAACTATTTTAGGTTATCAACAAATCCCACCCACTTATCAACAATAAACACATTGAAATTCCGAAAGGCTGCTCATATAATGGCACTTACAGAAGACACACCATTTGATAAAACGGAATGTTAAGAAAGGAGGCACTGAAAGCATTTCTGATTTTCAAAAAAATTCAATTCCCTGAAATCAAGGGAAAATTCACAATAATTATGAGAAGGAGACCCTCCGAAGATCAGGGTTGTCTTCTTGTCCGTCACTTGTTCTACAGTATGTCACAGATACCCTTTATGGTCGAAGATGGCGGATCCCAGGAGAGAAGGAGTACATACGATATGAGAACGGAAGATGGATATAAGGAATTATATGCGGAGCTAAGAGGTTATGAAGAAAAAGGAGTGGACATAGTTATGGATGGATATCCGATGAGTCCATTGCAGATTGTGACAGCATATATGGCCAGAGAAGAAGGTACTTATATGAGAGATTATGTGATTGATCCGGAAGGAAGGATAGAATCATTGGTTTTTACAGATGTGAATCATAACAGACAGGCAGAGATTACCCCTTGAACTGCCGGACAGAAGTATATTTGTAAGCTGTTATAATTGATAGAAGATGGACAGACATTTAAGGTGTAACAACTTTTTGATATGTACAACTGTTGTAGATGCAATTTGTTAATGACGCAAGATGAAAATATGATATAATGAATTTCAGAATCATTATTTTATCTAGAGATGTGGAGATATTAGAAATACACACAGCAGGGCAGGAAGTAAGGAACTGTTTGTGTAGGAGAGCGCCAGAGATATAAAAATTGCAATCAGGAGGGTTGGCATGGACAAAAGAAAAGGCAGTACCCATGCGCGAAGCAGGGGAAGAGTAAAAGGACAATCTAGACATCCGGGGAGTTCCCGGAGAAAGGGAAGACCAATGACAACAGGCAGAGGCAGAAATGGAAGGTCGGGAACACGTCATGCAAAGAAAGTGAATAGAGCGCGGAAAAGACGTAATAAAATTCTTTTCATAATGATCATCATATTATTGATCATGATTTTGGCAGCAGGCGCAGTTTTCTTTAAGAGATACGGTTCATCAAATGAGAAAGCCGATAAAGAACAATATTATGGAATAGAAAACAGTGATGATCTGGCATTGATCATTAATAATGAAGTAGTGAAAAAAGAAGAGAGTTCCGCGAAATCTTCTTCCGATTCTTCTACAGATAGTGTTATACCGGGTAAGGTTTTTGATGGACAATATTATGTAGCATATCAGGTTCTTCGTGATAAGATAAACAGCAGATTTTACTGGGATGCGAACGAACGGGTGCTTTTATATACCTTGCCGGATGGAAATGTTTCTGTAAGTGAGAACAGCAGCGAATATACAGCAGTGAACGAAACAAAAAGTGAAGATTATGTAATTCTTAAGACGGATGGAGATATCGCATATATCGCACTTCCGTTCATACAAGAGTATACGAATATGGAATATTCTGTGGAACAGGAACCAAACAGAGCAATTATCACATCGAAGTGGGGCGAGATCGAGACAGCAGAAGTGAAGAAAGACACACAGGTTCGTTATCTTGGTGGCGTTAAGAGTCCGATACTGACAGAGGTTAAAAAATCGGACAAGGTGACAGTGCTTGAAGACGAAGATGACTGGATGAAAGTTGCCACAGCGGATGGTTATGTAGGATATATTAAGACCAAATCTTTAAAGAAGCAGAAAAAAGAAAAAACATCCAGAGATTTTACGGAACCGGTTTATTCAAACATGACAGAAGATCATTCGATCAATATGGCATGGCATAATGTGACGAATGTGGCAGCAAATAATGCGGTTCAGCAGGTACTTGCATCAACCAGTGGACTTACGACGATTGCACCAACCTGGTTTAGTCTTGCGGATACGGAAGGTAATATCAGTTCAATTGCAGATGCGGACTATGTGAATTATGCACATACGGCAGGACTGGAAGTGTGGGCTGTATTCCGGGATTTTCATGGTGGAACAAATTCCTATGATGAGACCTATGAGACATTGCGTTATACATCAAAAAGAGCAAAACTGGAAGATCAGGTTGTAGCTGCGGCAGTGGCAGCAGGAGTGGATGGAATTAATTTAGATTTTGAATTGATTTCTTCCAAGTGTGGTGTGCATTACGTGCAGCTTGTGAGAGAGCTGTCTGTGAAGTGCCACCAGAATAATCTTGTATTTTCAGTTGATAACTATGTGCCACAGTCATACAATTCACATTATGATCTTAAAGAGCAGGGGATTGTGGCAGATTACGTGGTGATTATGGCTTATGATGAACATACAGAAGGATCCTATGAAGCGGGATCAGTGGCATCGATCAGCTATTTGCAGGATGGAATAGAAAAAACATTGAAAAAGGTATCAGCTGATAAAGTAATTGCCGGAATTCCATTTTTTACCAGATTATGGTTTGAGACAGCAAAGAGCTCGGAGCAACTTTCGGAAGAAGCTGGCACAGAAGCAGCATCCTATCCGAATAAAGTATCAAGTAAGGCACTGGGAATGGAAGAAGCAGCGCAGAGTGTTGTGAATGCGGGAGCAACAGCACAGTGGGATGAAAAGACACAGCAAAACTATGCAAAATGGTCTGCGGATGGCGGAACCTACCGTATCTGGCTTGAAGATGCTCAATCATTGGAAGCAAAGCTGAAGGTGATACAGGGAAATAAACTGGCAGGTGTGGCAGAATGGAGCCTGGGAAGAGAAGAAAGCAGTGTATGGAAGCTCATTTCTCAGTATGTAAATTAAATAAAAGATAAGTTAAAAAACGGCTTCTCATTGCATATAGATAGAATATGTGAAGGGAGGTCGTTTTTTTGCAAAGAAAAATCAGGTTGATGATAGGAATCCTGATTATGACAGGGCTTATCGCAGGTTGTTGGAAAGTTTCGAAAAACTTACAGAAAGAATTAAAAGAAGAAATGGAGACAATCGGAGAAGCAGAAAAGTCAGACCGGATAGTTGTTTTAGATGCAGGACATGGTGGTACTGATTCGGGGAAGGTCGGAATCAATGGAGTGAAAGAAAAAGATATCAATTTAACGATTACGAATTCTGTAAAGAAAATTTTGGAAAAAGAAAATATACAGGTAATCATGACCAGAGAAACAGATAAACAGCTTGCGCAAAGTAAAGTAGAAGACTTGAAATACAGAGTAAAGATTATGAATGAAACGTCTCCTGTATTGGCGGTCAGTATACATCAGAACAGTTATCATGAAGAAAATGTTTTCGGTGCGCAGGTCTTCTACTATCAGACATCGACGGAAGGAGAAAAAGCTGCGGGGATAATACAGGATGCTTTACAAAAGGTAAATCCGGATAATACTAAAAAGATAAAAGCAAATAATACATATTATATATTAAAAAAGACGGAAGTACCTACAGTGATCGTAGAATGTGGTTTTTTGAGTAACTATAAAGAAGCACAGAAGCTGGTTACGGAAGATTATCAGAAATCAGTAGCAGAAGCAGTGGCAGAAGGAATTTTGTCTTATATAAAAGAAAATGAATAGCAGAAGAGAAACAGTTTTTTTTTAGAACAAATAATGATATAATAACATTTATGGAAACGATTATTAGAAAAATAGATAAAAACCAAATAAACCAGGATGTAATAGAAGAAGCGGGAAATGTATTAAAACAAGGAGGTCTTGTTGCATTTCCTACGGAGACGGTTTACGGACTTGGGGCGGACGCATTAAAAGAGGAGGCGGCAAAGAAAACATATGCAGCAAAAGGACGTCCATCAGATAATCCGTTGATTGTTCATATTGCAGACTATGAGGATCTGAAAAAAGTGGCGGTGAATATTCCACCGGAGACAGACGCACTGGCAGCACATTTTTGGCCAGGTCCGCTGACGATGATATTTGAAAAAAGTGAGAGTGTACCTTACGGGACAACCGGAGGATTAGATACGGTTGCAGTTCGTATGCCAAGTGATCCAATTGCAGCGGCATTGATCCGGGCAGCAGGTGGATTTGTTTCAGCACCGAGTGCGAATACATCCGGGCGTCCGAGTCCGACGACAGCAGAGCATGTGCGGGTGGATCTGGAAGGTAAGATTGATATGATCCTGGATGGAGGTGCGGTAGATATCGGATTGGAATCTACAATTCTTGACATGACGGTAGAGCCGCCGATGATTTTACGTCCGGGTGCAATTACAGCGGATATGTTTGAAGAGGTAATCGGACCGGTCGGTGTTGATGAGACATTGGTTAACAGTGAAAGCAAGCAGGCGCCGAAAGCTCCGGGAATGAAGTACCGACATTATGCACCGAAGGCGAAAATGATGATTGTGGAAGGAAATATAAGAGAAGAGATTCTTGCAATTCGTCAGCTTGCCTATGCCGCGCATAGGGAAGGGAAGGAAGTCGGAATCATTGCAACGGGGGAAACAGTTCAGTTCTATAATTATGGGATTGTGAAGAATATAGGAACCCGTGAGAATGAGAATACTATTGCAAGAAACCTTTATCAAGTGCTTCGCGAATTCGATGAAGAAGACGTTGATCTGATTTATAGTGAATCTTTTGCTATGAACGGAATAGGAAAGGCAATTATGAATCGTCTTGAAAAGGCGGCAGGACATATGCACCTGCAGGCAACAGAAATCACAAAGAAGCAGAAGTATCGCAGAGTGATTTTTGTCAGCGAGGCAGATTCGGCAGTAGGACCAATGGCGGCAGAATTACTATGTCACCAGGATCTTGAGCAAGAGTATATTATTGAATCCGGCGGACTGGTTGTGCTTTTCCCTGAACCGGTAAACCAGAAGGCAGAGGCAATTATGAAGAGCGCGCAGATGACGTTGGAAAATCATGTGTCAAAGCAGTTTGATGGCAGCAATCTACAAGGAGATACACTTGTATTGACATTGAATGAGACAATTAAGAACAAAGTTCTTTCGGATTATGAAAACGTAAAAAATGTATATACAATAAATGAATTTGTTGGAGTATCAGAAGAACTTCCAAATCCTTATGGAAAGCCCCTGACAGCGTATGGAGAATGTTTTGAGATACTCACAGGGCTTATAGATAAACTTGCAGACAAACTGAATTCATATGCAAAAGGAGAAGAATAATGTCGGATAAAAGAACAGATTATTTATCGTGGGATGAATATTTTATGGGCGTAGCAATGCTTTCCGGAATGCGATCAAAAGATCCGAATACACAGGTTGGCTGTTGTATCGTAAGTCAGGATAACAAGATTCTTTCCATGGGATATAATGGTCTTCCGATGGGATGTTCTGATGATGAATTTCCATGGGCGCGCGAAGGCGAAGATCCGTTAGAGACAAAATATGTATATACAACACATAGTGAATTGAATGCAATTTTGAATTACAATGGCGGAAGTCTTGCGGGAGCAAAACTTTACGTATCTCTTTTTCCATGCAATGAATGCGCAAAAGCAATTATTCAGGCAGGAATTAAAGAAGTTATTTATGATTGTGACAAATACGCGGATACAACGGGAGTGAAAGCATCAAAACGAATGATGGATGCAGCAGGAGTGAGATATCACCAGTACCATCGAACAGGCAGAAAAATTGAATTTGAGATATAAAAAATACAGGTACGCTTGCATTGCGCTTGCGTACCTGTTTCAAAGAAGAGGGAGATAGAAGAAATGATTCGGACAATACGTGTAGAAGAAATAACAAAAAACATCAAAGAAATGTGCATTGAAGCAAATCATTTTCTGTCACCAGATATGGCAGAGGCAATGAAATGTGCAGAAAAGAATGAGGAAGCACCACTTGGAAAACAGATATTGGAACAGCTGCAAGAGAATTTGAAGATTGCAGGAGAGGATATGATTCCGATTTGTCAGGATACAGGAATGGCAGTAGTATTTCTTGAGATTGGACAGGATGTTCATCTTGAAGGAGGAGCATTGGAAGATGCGGTAAATGAAGGGGTACGTCAAGGCTATGTAGAAGGTTATCTTCGTAAATCAGTTGTTGGAGATCCGTTGATCCGTGAGAATACAAAGGATAACACTCCGGCAGTTCTGCATACAAGAATTGTAGATGGAGACCAGGTAAAGATAAAAGTAGCACCGAAAGGTTTCGGAAGCGAGAATATGAGTCGTGTATTTATGTTGAAACCGGCAGAAGGAATCGAAGGTGTAAAAGATGCGGTTCTTACAGCGGTAAAAGATGCCGGACCGAATGCATGCCCGCCAATGGTGGTTGGTGTTGGAATTGGTGGTACATTTGAAAAATGTGCTTTGATGGCCAAAGAAGCTCTGACACGTGAAGTTGGATCACATTCAGAAATTGAATACGTAAAAGAGTTGGAAGAAGAGCTCCTTACAAAAATAAATAGCCTTGGTATCGGACCTGGTGGACTTGGAGGGACAACAACAGCACTTGCGGTGAATATTAATACTTATCCAACACATATCGCGGGACTTCCGGTGGCGGTTAATATTTGCTGTCATGTAAATCGTCATGTGATCCGTACAATTTAATTCAACAAGCTAAGTGAAAGAGGAAAGTAAAATGGACAAGCATATAACAGTACCAATGAAGAAAGAGACCGTGGCAACACTGAAGGCAGGAGATTATGTTTATCTTACAGGAACGGTCTATACAGCAAGAGATGCAGCGCATAAAAGAATGTATGAGATTTTACAGGAAGGCGGGGAACTTCCAATTGATATTCAAGGGCAGGTGATTTATTACATGGGACCATCACCGGCAAGAGAAGGACGCCCAATTGGCTCGGCAGGACCGACGACAGCAAGCAGAATGGATAAATACGCACCTCAGCTCCTGGACCTTGGACTTGGCGCTATGATAGGAAAAGGAAAAAGAAATCAGGCGGTAATTGATGCAATTGTACGCAATGGTTCAGTATATTTTGCGGCTGTTGGTGGAGCTGGGGCGCTTCTTTCAAAATGTATCACATCTTCAGAAGTGGTAGCGTATGACGATCTTGGGACAGAAGCGATCAGAAAACTGACAGTTGAAAATTTTCCGGTTATTGTAGTAATAGATAAAGACGGGAATAATCTTTATGAAACAGCAATTAAGGATTATTGCAGGATGGAGGAGAATGCATGAGAAGAATTCTACTGATGGTATTGCGGAATCTTTTGATCGTGCCGGGGGGATGGATTAAACTCTGCTATCGGGCTTCCCATGTGGATAAATATACAGAAGAAGATAATTATGAATTTTTGCGTTGGATTGTTTTTCGTGCAAATAAAGGCGGAAATGTAACAATCGATGTACATGGGCAGGAGAATATTCCAAAGCAGGACGGATTTATGTTTTTTCCAAATCATCAAGGCTTGTATGATGTATTGGCAATTGTTGAAGCGTGTACGCACCCTTTTTCTGTTGTAGCTAAAAAAGAAGTGGAAAACGTTCCGTTTTTAAAACAGGTATTTAAAATCATGAAAGCATTTATGATTGATCGTGAGGATGTCCGTCAGGCAATGAAAACCATTACAAGTGTAACAAAAGAAGTTGTATCAGGGAGAAATTATCTTATCTTCCCAGAAGGAACGCGTTCAAAAAATGGAAATAATGTCGGTTCTTTTAAAGGGGGAAGCTTTAAAGCAGCAACCAAAGCAAAGTGTCCGATTATTCCGGTAGCACTTGTTGATTCTTTTAAACCGTTTGATACAAACAGTACCCGACCGGTGACGGTGCAGGTGCATTTTCTGAAACCGATGCTTTATGAAGATTATAAAGATATGAAGACTGTGGAAATTGCTGCTGCAGTAGAACAGCAGATCCAGGAAACAATCAATAAGAACCTGACGAAAGAAAAG
>OKRV01001987.1_pt1 | contig 11329 bp, 10 predicted proteins | sample 1601201 | NCBI WGS metagenome assembly OKRV01 (sample SAMEA3541540, study PRJEB24748) | human gut metagenome | biome: human gut; feature: human-associated habitat; material: faeces | place: China | collected 2012 | reverse complement strand
CAGCTCCCCTCAATGGGAGCCATACAAAAAGCCTCTCCTTGAGGAGAGGTGTCACAAAGTGACGGAGTGGTGGCAAAAAAAATAAGGACGGTCAATGACCGTCCTTATTTTGTATAATCGCTCCAACCGTCTATTGCACTGTCTTGAATTGCTCTGAAAAGTCTTTTTCTAAGTCCGGGATACATTTCCTTTTCAAGACGTTTAATAAGATCTTTCATATATTGACGTTGCGTATATCCGTCAGCAGGACAAGGATTGTGAACAACGGGAATATCATAATTTTTAACCACACCCCTAATATCACGTTCGCGAACGTAAATCATAGGTCTGATTTGATACATATCAGTGCGGTCGAGATATGTAACAGGCGAAAAACAATGTATTCTGCCCTCGTGCATAAGGCTAAGGAAGAATGTTTCAAGCACATCATCATTATGATGGCCGAGTGCAACTTTATTGCAGTCGTTTTCAATTGCCATATCATTTAACGCACCGCGTCGCATTTTTGCACACAATGAGCAAGGATTGGATTCTTTTCGTATATCAAAAATAATCTCTTTAATATTTGTTTTTTTAACCTTATATTCAACGCCCAAATTATCACACATTTTTTGTACTTTTGAATAATCGGCATCATATCCCATATCCAAAGTCAATCCCATAACGGTAAATTTTTTCGGATAGTATCGCGAAAGTTCCGCAAGCACATTAAGCAGTACAAGACTGTCCTTACCGCCGGAAACACCGACGGCAATTTTATCGCCGTCCTCAATCATATTATACTGTTCAATAGCACGCCTTGTAAGACTTACTACCTTTTTCATATTATTCAGCCTTTCCTGTTATTTTACCGCCTTGATAGCTTCGGTTAAGTCAACCTTATCCGTATAAAGTGCCTTACCAACGATAACACCCTCAACACCTGTTGTAACAAGTGACTTGATGTGGTCAAGACTTCCGACACCGCCCGAGGCGATAATATCGGCATTTACCGCACTTGCCATTTCAGCCATTGCGTTTACGTTAGGACCGGCAAGTGTACCGTCGGTTGCAATATCCGTATAAACGATTGTCTGTACGCCGATATTTACCATTTTCTTTGCAAATTCAACAGCGGTAAAATCGCTTGTTTTTTCCCAACCCTCGATAGCAACCATACCGTCTTTTGCGTCAATACCGATAACGATTTTTTTGCCGTATTTATCAACGGCACGTTTAACAAATTCACTGTCTGAAACGGCTTTTGTACCTATGATTACTCTGTCAATACCACAGGCAAGTTTTGCCTCAATATCCTCAATAGTACGAATACCGCCGCCTGTTTGTACGGGAACATTGACGCTTTCGCATATTTCTTTGATTTTTGCGGCATTTACGCCATGACCTTTTAAAGCACCGTCAAGGTCGACAACGTGGATATATTCACCGCCAAGACTTTCCCATTTTTTAGCCATTTCGGCAGGGGAGTCACCGTATACGGTAACGTCCGAAAATTGTCCCTTGAACAATCTCACGCATTTACCGTCTTTTATATCAATCGCAGGGTAAATTCTCATTTTGTAATTCTCTCCTCAAACTGTTTTACAATATTCATAATACGTTCTGTTTCCATTTTCATACTAACCTTGTTTACAACAAAACGTGCACTTAGAGGGCATACGTCCTCAAGAACGTCAAGACCGTTTTCGTAAAGTGTTTTACCTGTTTCGACAATATCGACAATGACGTCCGAAAGTCCGACAAGCGGAGCAAGCTCAACAGAGCCGTTTAGCTTTATAATTTCAATAGTCTGACCTTTGTCGTCTTGAAAATATTTCATTGCGATGTGCGGATACTTTGACGCAACACGAAGATTTGTCATAGTGTCAAGCTTACCTTTTAATTCTTTCGGACCGCATACAGCCATTTTACATTTTCCGAATCCCAAATCAACCATTTCATATAGGTTACGGCTTTCTTCCAAAAGTGTGTCCTTACCGACGATACCGATGTCAGCCGCACCGTATTCAACGTAAGTAGGAACGTCAGACGCTTTTACAAGGATAAATTTCATCTTGTTTTTTTCGTCAGTGAAAATAAGTTTTCTTGTTTTTTCTTTCATTTCGGAACAATCCATTCCGATTGAAATAAATAATTCCATTGCAAGTTCGGCAAGTCTGCCCTTTGCAAGAGCAACTGTTAAATATCTCATTATAATCTCTTCCTCCCTAAAATCAGTGTTCGTGACCGCAGTCGCAGTGGTCGTGGTGATGTTCATGCTCGTGGTCATGGTCACAGCCGCAGCCGCAATGGTCGTGTTCGTCAAACATCATAGATTCGTCATAGTAGCCTAAAAATTCGTTTGCGGTTGTTTCTATAATTTCGTGTTTTGCAAAATCGTTAATCATAAGCTGACCGTTAGGGAAAACTCTAAGCATTGCACCGATATTTTTGCCTTTTGAATATTCCTCTGCTGCTTTATAATCGCCGTCACCGATATACATTTCAACAAGGCAGCCGTTTACACGAAGATTGTATGCAATGTCATAGGCAATGCCTTCGGCGTTCTTTTCGGCAAAAACAAGTGATGCGGAAACATCATGTACCTCCTTGTCGCTTAGTACGGAAATAAGTCTGTTTATACCGATTGCCGCACCGACAGCACCTTTATTGTCACCAAATTGTCCCATAAGGTTGTCATAACGTCCTCCGGCACAAATAGGGAATCCGACACCGTGTGTGTAGCACTTAAAGATTGAGCCTGTGTAGTAGTCGATACTTTCAAGCATACCAAGGTCAATAGAAACGTACTTTTCAAAACCGTACAGACACAAAAGCTCATATATACGCTTTAAGTTGTCAAGTGCGTTTTTGGATTCTTCGTTAAGACCGTCAACATAAGCCTTTTTGAAAACCTCTTCACCACCGAAAAGGTAAGGCAAATCAATCATAAGATTTTTGATATTGTCATCAATATCAAGTTTATCTGTAATTGTCTTAATACCGACAGAGTCTTTTGAATCAATACGTTCACGAAGTTTTTCGATAGATTGTTCGTCAAGTCCTGCTTGTTTTACAAGTCCGTTGAAGAATGCAATCTGACCGATTTCCATTGAAAATTCTTCAATACCTACCGCAAGAACAGCCTCCATAGCTGCTGAAATAACTTCAGCGTCTGCGGCAGGTGAGTATGAGCCGATAAGCTCGATACCGCTTTGTGTAAATTCTCTTTGACGTGCACCTTGTGTTTGCTCAACTCTGTATACGTTGCCTGTGTATAGATAGCGCTGAGGTTTGTCTGAATTTGCAACCTTTGTTGCCGCCATACGGGCGATTGATGTTGTAAAGTCCGGTCTTAGTGCAAGAATACGTCCTTGCTCGTCAAAAAACTTGAACATATGCTCTTGTGAAATCTGACCGCTAAGACCTAAATAACAGTCGTAATATTCAAATGTAGGTGTTTCAACTTCTTTGTAACCGATTGAAGAAAAAACAGACCATATTGTTGATTCAATTTCTTTTTTTACTGCACATTCGTCCGGCAGTATATCATTTACACCGTTCGGTGTATGCAATTTCCAATTAGACATAAAACTAATCCTTTCAATATATTTTTGAATTTTAACTTTATTATGCTAAAGCGATAAAGTTATTGTACAACTTAATTTGTAAATTGTCAAGTAAACAATATAATTTTATCACTAAAACGGTGTATTTTCAAGGATAAGGAATGTAGTATTAAGTCGAAATTTGTAATTGAGAAAAAATTAACAAATTGTCAACAAAATTTATTATTTAAACTGTTGAATATTCACATAAAATGTGTTAAAATCAAATTAGTAAATATATTGCAGAAAGGAAATATGAAATGGCGATACACGTTATTAATGAAGCAAAAAGATGCTTGAACTGTAAGAAACCTATGTGCAGAGAGGGATGTCCGATACATACACCGATACCGGATATGATACATACGTTTTTAGAGGGGGATATAAATCAAGCCGGCGAGATGGTGTTTGAGAATAATCCGCTTTCAATCGTCTGTTCGCTTATATGTAATCATGAAAATCAATGCGAGGGACATTGCGTTTTGAACAGAAAAGGCTCACCGGTTCATATAAGCAGTATTGAAAATTATATTTCCGAAAACTATTTTGATAAACTTGGTTTTTCGGGGATTGAAAAAAACGGCTTGAAAGCAGGTATAATCGGCTCAGGTCCTGCCGGTATAACCATTGCGGTAATACTTGCACAGCGTGGATATGATATTACGATATTTGAATCAAGAGAAAAAATAGGCGGTGTGTTGAGATATGGTATTCCCGAATTCAGATTGCCGAAATCAATTTTGGAAAGATATAAGGAAAAGTTGATTGAGCTTGGTATTAAAATCAGACCGAATACGGCAATAGGTACGACTATAAGCGTTGACGATATGTTCCGTGACGGTTACAGTGCAATATTTATCGGTACAGGTGTATGGAAACCGAACACACTTCATATAAAAGGCGAAACGCTCGGAAATGTGCATTATGCGATTAATTATCTTACCAATCCCGATGTTTACAGACTTGGCGATACGGTTAATATTATCGGTGCGGGTAACTCGGCAATGGACGTTGCAAGAACTGCTTTAAGACACGGTGCTAAAAAGGTTACGGTATTTTCAAGAAGTGACCATTTGGCAGCAAGTCAGCGTGAAGTGGATTATGCAAAGATTGACGGTGTTGAATTCGTGGTACACGTTGAGCCTGTGGAAATTGTAGATGACGGAGTTATATTTGTTGAACTTGAATGTGACGGAAAGGGAAATCTTTCGCCGATAAGAGGAACGGAAAATCTTTATCAGGCAGATTCAACGATTATTGCGATAAGTCAAGGTCCGAAGGACAGAATTGTTTCAACAACGACAGGCTTGGAAGTTAATGAAAAAGGTTTGCTTGTAACAAATACGTTCGGAGAAACTACGCGTGACGGTATTTTTGCGTCGGGCGATGTTGTTCGCGGCGCGAAAACTGTTGTTGAGGCGGTTGCGTATTCAAAGCAAGTTGCAGACGCAATGGACGATTATATGAAGGGTTTAATGCACGAAAGAGATTTATAAATTCTGGAGGACAATTTGTCTACAATCTGAAAGGAGTACCGTTTTGGTACTCCTTTTTAGTTTTCCATAAAACTTTTCATTTTTTCAACTGTATTTTGGCTTATATTATGCTCAATTTGGCAAGCTTCTTTTTCGGCGTCATCTTCGGGAATATGAAGAACATTTACAAGGAATTTTTTAATCATCGTATGACGGTGATATACTGCTTCACCGAGCTCAAAACCCTTTTCCGTAAGAATTATATCGCCGTAAGGCTCGTGAGAAACAAGACCTTGCTTTTTTAGAGTATTTACCGCTCTGTTCACACTTGGTTTTGATATTTTGAGTGCAAGGGCAATATCCGTTATGCGCACACTCGTCTTTTGCTTTGAAATTTCATATATTGATTCAAGATAATCTTCAAGTGCGCTTGAGATACAAATATCATTATCAACTAACATATTAATCACCATAGCCTTTCTGTCCGCAAACTAATAAAAAAATAAAGAGGGTATAGAAACATTGCTGTTTCTAAAACCCTCTTTGGTTTCGAAAATTAATATCAATTAAATTATGCCTTTATTATAACCTAAATCACTTTAATTTGCAATAGCTAACATAAAAAAATTTAATTTTGTGAAGTCTATACAAATAAATTACCGATTTGGAATACAAGCGTTGACATTATCCACGCAACAGAAAGCTGATATAATACCGAAAATGCGGTTAATTTTCGTGAGTTGAGTTCACTGCGGAGTGTTGACACTGCGGCGATACAAGGCACATAAAGCAGTACAAACGTTAAAAACGAATATGCCGACAGGGGAGTGAATGAAGTCGTAAGGCACGATACAAGGTCGGCGGTGTTGTATGCTCCGTATAGGATTGACATAGTTGACACGACTGCCTCTTTTGCGGCAAAACCTGAAATAAGGCTTACCGCAACTTTCCAATTACCGAACCCGCAAGGTTTAAATATCGGTGCGATAAGTTTTCCTAAAGTGCCGATAATGCTGTATTCGCTGTCAGCGGTTAAATGCAAATGAAAATCAAGATTTTCCAAAAGCCAGATGATTATACTTGCGAGCAAAATTACAGTACCTACTCTTGTAAGGAAGTCCTTGACTTTATCCCACATATGATTAAATGTCGATTTGAAAGTCGGCATTCGGTAGGGAGGGAGTTCGAGTACAAAAGGCGGTTCATCGCCTTTGAATACCGTATTTGACAAAATCAATCCCGAAATTACCCCTAAAGCTATCCCTAAAATGTATAAACTGAATGTGACGATACCTGCATTATTCGGAAACAGTGCCGCTGTAAATACCGCATAAACCGGCATTTTTGCACCGCACGACATAAACGGTATCAACAGCATTGTCAGTTTTCTGTCACGTTCGTTGTCAAGCGTTCTGACTGCCATTGTCGCAGGAACACTGCACCCAAATCCCATTATCATAGGTACAAACGACTTGCCCGAAAGACCGATTTTTATAAAAAGTTTGTCCATAATAAAAGCCGTTCGTGCCATATATCCCGAATCTTCAAGAAAGGAAAGGAATAAAAATAACAGCATTATCTGCGGAAAAAATGTTATGACACTGCCTATTCCGGATATTATTCCGTCAAGCAAAAGTCCTTTGAAAAATGCACCGACTTCGGCTGATGTTAAAATATTTTCAAGCATATTTGCAAACTGAACGTTAAACAGGGTGTCGAGCATATCGGACATCATCGAACCAAAAGTTCCGAACGTTATCTGAAAAACACAAAACATTACAAGTATAAAAATAGGTATCGCAAACAGTGGGTGCATAGCGATTGAATCTATTTTTTCGGTCAGAAGAAATTGTCTGTTTTGACCGATTATTTTTACGCAGTCGGCTGCGACTGATTTTATGAATTTGTAGCGAGCTTGCGCTATATGTGTTTCGGTATCATTTTTTTCTGTAAGTTGTATGGCGTAAAAACGGCTTATTTTATTTTTTAAGCATAATGCGGAAATTGCCCTTTCAATTTCCGCATTGTATTTAATTTGATTTTGTGTATTACCGCCTAAGTTACATTCTTTGATGAGTTTTTCAATCCCGATACATTTGCTTGCCGAAATCGGAACAGACGGTATATTAAGACGTTTTGTCAACATATTTGCATTAATTTCAAAACCGTTTTTCTTAACTGCGTCCGCCATATTCAGTGCGATTACCATAGGCACGCCTGTTTCGGCAAGCTGTGTTGTAAGGTAGAGATTGCGTTCGAGGTTGGTTGCGTCAACTATGTTGAGTATTAAATCGGGCTTTTCATTTATAATGAAGTCGTGCGTTATAATTTCCTCCGCACTGTTCGGTGAAAGGGAATAGATACCCGGAAGATCGACTATAAGCATATTTTTGTTGTAACGGCATATGCCTTTTTTGCTTTCAACAGTAACGCCTATGCGGTTGCCGACATCATAATTACTGCCTGTGAGTTCGTTAAAAAGAGTTGTTTTTCCGCAATTCGGATTGCCGACAAGGGCAACGACTGTTTTTGTATCGAACATTCATTTCACCACCTTGTGAATAAAAATTTTTTCGGCGTCCTTTTTTCGTATACCTATGTTACAGTTGAGTACACGAAATTCGACAGGATCGCCGAGCGGTGCTAATCTAAGCATTTTTACGGTTGCACCGGGCGTCATTCCCATATCGGAAAGACGGCGTTTAATTGAACCGCTTAACTGTATTGCGGATATAACGCCAGATTCGTTTTTCTTTAAATTGCTTAAATTCATATATCAGTCCTTTCGCCATACAAACAAGCTGACAAACTTTTGAAGCTCAACGATTATAAGAGGCATAACGGACAGTACCGTTACAACAATCCAGCCCATAGCATTGAGCGGAATAACTCCGAAAATATTTGCAAGGTACGGAACGGAAATTACCGACACCTCCAAAATAAGTCCCGAAATCAGTGAAAGCACAAGGTAAGGATTTTTAAATATACCGGCTTTAAAAACGGAGTGTTCACTTCTCATATTAAATGCGTGTACCAACTGAGAAATACTAAGCACCGCAAATGCCATTGTACGACCTGCTGTAATACCGCCGAAGATGTTTGCACCTATGGTGAATGCCAAAAGTGCGAGTGCACCTATCATCAAGCCCTCAAATATGATTGTCAGCCAAAGTCCGTCGGCAAATAAACCTTTTTTCGGTGAACGCGGCGGTTTATCCATTATATCGCTGTCGGGAGTGTCAAGTCCCAAAGAAATAGCAGGAAGTGAGTCGGTGACGAGATTTACCCATAAAAGCTGTATAGCGGTAAGCGGTGACGACCAACCGAACATAATACCCGAAAATACGGTCAGAATTTCGCCTATGTTGCTTGAAAGCAAAAATTGTACCGCTTTTTTGATGTTTGAAAAAATACTTCTGCCCTCACGGACTGCATATATAATAGTAGCAAAATTATCGTCCGTAAGCACCATATCAGATGCTGATTTTGCAACGTCCGTACCTGTTATGCCCATACTGCATCCAATATCGGCGGCGGAAAGTGCAGGCGCGTCATTTACACCGTCACCTGTCATTGCGACAATTTCACCGTTGGCTTTAAGCGCTTTTACAATTTTCATTTTATGGCTCGGAGTAACGCGTGCAAATACGTTGTATTGATTTATCGTGAGTGCAAGTTTGTTATCCGATATTTTTTCAAGAATATCGCCTGTCATAACCTTTGAATTATCGTCCGCAATTTCGATTTTTTTCGCAACAGATAAAGCCGTTTCTGCGTGATCGCCTGTTATCATAACAGGACGAATACCTGCTCTTTTACAAAGTTCTACGGATTGTTTTGCCTCTTTTCGCGGCGGATCTTCAATGCCGATAAGACCGATAAATACCATATTGTTTTCGTTGATTGCTGTCTTTGTGTAATCATCACGATAACAAACGGCGATTACACGCAAACCGTCCGAAGTCATTTTTGAATTTTCGGATACAATTTTTCGCTTGCTCTGCGAAGTAAGCGGAATAGCCTTTTGACCGTTATAAATATCGGTGCATAGCGGAAGTACAAATTCCAATGCACCCTTTATTATTGTTTTATAACCTTTTATGTCCCTGTGCATTGTAGTCATTCGTTTGCGTGTTGAGTCGAAAGGAATTTCGTCAATACGTCTGTATTTTTTGTCAAGTACGGACTTGTCAAAACCGTGTTTTTTTGCGGCGGCGAGTATTGCACTTTCTGTCGGACTTTTGTGTCCCTCATCACAGTCGCAACACATTGAACAAAGTCGTATCAGCTTTTTTTCATCGTACGTATAAAATGAAGTTACAGTCATTTTATTTTGCGTTAAAGTGCCTGTTTTGTCGGAGCATATTACGGACGCACTGCCGAGCGTTTCGACAGACGGAAGGTTTCGTACTATTGCGTTATGTTTTGACATACGCATTACGCCGATTGCAAGCATAATCGTAACTATTGCCGGAAGTCCCTCCGGTATTGCGGCAACCGCCAAAGAAACGGCTGTCATAAACATATCAAACGGCGGAAGATGACGGAACAGTCCGACAATAAAAATAACAAGGCATATGAAAAGTGCGGCAATACCGAGCGTTTTGCCAGTATCGGCAAGCTTTAGCTGAAGCGGTGTCTGCGGTGTTTCATCATCAAGGAGCATATTCGCAATATGTCCGACTTCCGTATTCATTCCCGTACCGGTAACTATCGCGGTGGCTTTTCCGCCTGTTACGGAGGTGGAAGAAAGGATTATATTTTTTCTGTCCCCAAGTGCCGTGAATTCTTCAAGTACAACTGATGCGTCTTTTTCGGCGTTTACAGATTCACCGGTAAGAGAGGATTCGTCTGTTGTGAGGTTGTTAGATGTGACAAGACGGCAGTCTGCGGCAACAAGATCGCCTGCCGATATTATAAGTATATCACCGGGAACAACATTCGCGGCAGGAATATTAAGCTCATTGCCGTTTCTGAGTACACAGGCATGGGGTGATGATAGTTTCTTTAAAGCCTCAAGACTTTTTTCGGCACGTTTTTCTTGAATAACTCCGAGCAATGCGTTTAATATGACGATTGCAAGAATTATTACAGGTTCTGTTATATCTGCGTCACCTTGCATAATTGACGTTATAAATGATACCGCAGCGGCGGAAAGAAGTATAATTATCATAAAATCATTAAATTGTTCAAGGAATTTTATAAATATGTTCTTTTTCTTTTTTTCGATAAGTTCGTTTTTGCCATAATGGTGAAGTCGTTTCTTTACCTCGTCATGTGTAAGTCCTGTTTTTACATCCGTACCGAGCAATTCGGCGGTTTGCTGTACGGTTTTATTGTGGTATGTCTGCATTTTTATACCTCCTCTGTTTTATACGATATAACTATTCCGTATTGCCTGTATTTATAACCAACTTGTCTTTAAATTGTAATCAAAATGTTTTAGTGTCCCTTCCGAAAATGTGTTATAATGTAAGAAAAGGAGGGACACTAAATGGCAAGAAAGGCAAGAGAGATAAGTAAAAGCGGTAATTATTATATTACGCTGAAAGGCGATGAACTTTTTGTAACAGACGAGGATAAGAAAATGTTTGTTGAAATTCTTGAAAAGAATTTCGCAACGGGTATTGTACATGGCTATTATCTTACAAAGTCGGAAATTCGTCTTGTTGTAAAAGAGGGTGAAAAGGGAATTTCAATGACAATGAAACCTGTCACGACAAGCTATGCGAGATATTTCAACAGAACGCACGAAAGAGAGGGCAAGCTTTTTGCGGACAGATTTAAAAGTGAGCCTCTTGAAACTGACGAAGAAATAGAAGAATGTATCAAAAATTTAGAAAACGATACACCGAAAAAGCAGGCAAAACCTAAGAGAACCGCACCGAAGAAAAAGGACGTGACAAAGGTTAAAAAGACTGAAATTAAAATCGAGAAAACAGAAGAAACAAAGCAAATCGAGGAAAAGAAAGAAGAAAAGAAAAATAAACTTCCGTCATGGCTTTTGTGATGTCATAAACATATGCCGACACGAATAAGATATATTAAGCAGATATATTTTAGGAGGTCGGCATTTTGAATTTTTATGTTATTAAATTAAAGCATATTATAATAGCATTACTGATTTTTGCGGTTATACCGATAATTTGGTTTACGACTTCAAGAGCGGTAAGCGTGTTTAATGTAAACGGCAGAGAAATTCCGATTTACAGCGTGGAGAGGGACGACAATAAAATTGCACTGACATTTGACTGTGCGTGGAACGAT
>OKRV01001979.1_pt1 | contig 11361 bp, 4 predicted proteins | sample 1601201 | NCBI WGS metagenome assembly OKRV01 (sample SAMEA3541540, study PRJEB24748) | human gut metagenome | biome: human gut; feature: human-associated habitat; material: faeces | place: China | collected 2012 | reverse complement strand
TCAGGAAGAAGTAAAGAAATGCTGGAAAATGAAGTGCTTCCTTTAGTAAAGGAGTTCTTGGAGATAAGAGGACTTACTCTATCTGAGGAGAAAACTAAGATTACCCACATAGAAAATGGTTTTGACTTTATTGGCTTCAACATCAGAAAGTATAACGATAAGATGCTTATAAAACCGTCCAAAGAAGGGGTCAAAAGATTTTTGGACAAGATTGGAGAGCTTGTTAAAGGCAATCCCTCTGTAACTCAAAGTTCTATTATAAGGCTTCTGAATCCGATAATAATAGGTTGGGCTAACTACTACAAGTATGTAGTGTCCTCTGATACATTCAGTAAAGCAGACTATCAGATTTTCCACAAACTATGGAGATGGGCACTCAAACGCCATCCCAAAAAGAGTAAAACATGGATTAAAAAGAAATACTTCAGAAAAATCGGAACACGCAGTTGGACTTTCTCTGTCGAAAATAAAAAAGACGAGGTAAATAAAAGACATGCTTTTCTTCTTCGGTCGGTTCTTCGCGAACAGGGATCTGCCCGCGCATCAGGACAGCAGCAGTCTTACGGTTCATCATATCCACCATGTTCTTGAACAGGTTGTAAGACTCTAACTTGTAGATCAACAGGGGATCTTTATTTTCGTAACTGGCGTTTTGTACCGAGTGACGCAGTTCGTCCATTTCACGCAAATGTTCTTTCCAAGCTTCATCGATAGTATGCAGGACGATCGATTTTTGGAATGCTTTCGTGATAGCTTTGCTTTCTGTTTCGTAAGCTTCTTTCAAGTTGCAGGAAACATTATACATACGTTTACCGTCCGTAATAGGGATCATGATGTTTTCATACATCGCACCCTGATGTTCGTAAACTTGTTTGATCACCGGATTGGCAACCTGAGTCATACGTTCCATGCGGCGTTTGAACAGCTGCAACGCTTCATCGAACAGTTTATCGGCCAGCTTGTCGGCTTTGCCGTTCTTGAATTCTTCTTCCGTGAACGGACATTCCATTGCGAAAGTCTTGAACAGTTCCAGCTTGAAACCTTCGTAGTCACCATCGGCATGCTGGTCGACGATTGCAACGGATGTATCATAAATTGTATTTAATACGTCCAGACCGATACGTTCTCCCATCAGAGCATGACGACGGCGGGTATAGATTACGTTACGTTGCGAGTTCATCACATCGTCATATTCCAACAGACGTTTACGAATACCGAAGTTGTTTTCTTCCACCTTCTTCTGAGCACGTTCAACAGATTTGCTCAGCATGCTGTGTTCCAACACTTCACCTTCCTTGAACCCTAATTTGTCCATCAATCCGGCTATCTTTTCAGATGCGAACAGACGCATCAAATCGTCTTCCAGAGAAACAAAGAATACGGAAGAACCCGGGTCACCTTGACGTCCGGCACGACCACGTAACTGACGGTCTACACGGCGGCTTTCGTGACGTTCCGTACCGATGATGGCCAAACCGCCGGCTGCTTTTACTTCCTGCGATAGCTTGATGTCAGTACCACGACCGGCCATGTTGGTGGCGATCGTCACCGTACTGCTCTGTCCGGCAGTCGCTACGATTTCAGCTTCTTTCTGGTGCAATTTCGCGTTCAGGACGTTATGTTTGATCTTACGCATAGTAAGCATACGGCTCAACAATTCGGAGATTTCGACGGATGTCGTACCGACCAGTACCGGACGTCCTGCTTCGGTCAACCGGACGATCTCTTCGATTACGGCGTTATATTTTTCGCGTTTCGTCTTGTAGATGCGGTCGTTCATGTCGTTACGGGCGATCGGGCGGTTTGTCGGGATTACGACAACATCCAGTTTGTAGATGTCCCAGAATTCACCGGCTTCCGTTTCTGCCGTACCGGTCATACCTGACAGCTTGTGATACATGCGGAAGTAGTTCTGCAGGGTGATTGTTGCAAATGTCTGTGTTGCAGCTTCCACTTTCACACGTTCTTTTGCTTCGATAGCCTGATGCAGACCGTCGGAGTAGCGGCGTCCGTCCATGATACGGCCCGTTTGTTCGTCGACGATCATGACCTTGTTGTCCATCACGACATATTCGTCGTCTTTCTCGAACAAAGTGTAAGCCTTCAACAACTGGTTGATCGTATGTACGCGTTCGCTCTTGACGGAATAGTTGGCCAGCAATTCGTCTTTCTTAGCCTGTTTTTCTTCTTCGTTTTGGATATGTTCCAGTTCGGAAAGCTGGGAGGTGATATCCGGCAATACGAAGAATGTCGGATCATCGGTCTTGCCGGTCAGCAAGTCGATACCTTTATCGGTCAATTCGATACTGTTATTTTTTTCGTCGATCACGAAGTACAGTTTGTCTGTCGCTTCATGCATGTGACGCATGTTTTCTGACATGAAATATTCTTCCGTCTTCAACATCTGGGCTTTTACGCCTTGTTCGCTCAGGAATTTGATCAGTGCCTTGTTGCGCGGATATCCTTTGAAAGAACGGTACAGTTGGATAGAACCTTCTTCCACCTCTTTCTGATCGCTGCTTGCCATTTTCTTCTTGGCTTCGATCAGCATCTTGGAACAAAGGTCTTTCTGTGCGTTTACGACTACTTCCACGTTCGGACGGAACTGTTCGAACAGCTGCTCTTCGCCGCGAGGGATCGGACCGGAAATAATCAACGGTGTACGGGCATCGTCGATCAACACGGAGTCGACCTCATCGACGATGGCGTAGTTGTGTTTGCGCTGTACCAGGTCGTTCGGGCTGATCGCCATATTGTCACGCAGATAGTCGAAACCGAATTCGTTGTTCGTACCGAATGTGATGTCGGCATTGTAAGCGGCACGGCGGGCATCAGAGTTCGGCTGGTGCTTGTCGATACAGTCTACCGACAGTCCGTGGAACATATATAACGGGCCCATCCATTCCGAGTCACGTTTTGACAGGTAGTCGTTCACGGTTACTACGTGTACACCGTTGCGGGTCAATGCGTTCAAGAATACCGGCAGAGTAGCCACCAATGTTTTACCTTCACCGGTCGCCATTTCGGCAATCTTGCCTTTGTGCAGTACGACACCACCGAACAACTGTACGTCGTAGTGGACCATATCCCAGGTGATTTCGTTGCCACCTGCCACCCAATGGTTGTGATAGATGGCCTTGTCGCCGTTGATTTCCACAAAGTCGTATTTGGTAGCCAGGTTACGGTCGAAGTCATTTGCCGTTACTTCGATCGTTTCGTTTTCAGAAAAACGGCGAGCCGTATCTTTCATGATAGAAAAGACTTCTGGAAGTACCTCTTCCAGTACCACTTCCATCTTTTCAGTGATATTCTTTTCGATCTTGTCAACTTCTGCCCAGATCGCTTCACGTTCTTCCAGTTCCTTGTTGTCGATGCCTTTGCGCAGTTCTTCCACTTTAGCGCGTTCATCGGCTACGTAATCCTGGATACGTTGTTTGATTTCATCAGTTTTTGCACGAAGCTCGTCATTCGAGAGCTTTTGGATTGACGGATATACGGCCTTGATCTTGTCCACATACGGGGTGATTTCTTTCAGGTCACGCTGCGACTTATTGCCGAACAGCTTCGTCATAAATTCATTAAATCCCATAACTTATTAAATTGACAATTGACAATTGACAATTGACAATGCAATTGACGATTTCAATTGGATGGTTACTAATTTTATTTGTTTGTATTTGTCAATGGATATTTATTTAGATGGAATTGTCAATTGTCCATTGCCAATTGTCAATTCTCTAAGTGGTAGACTGAGGGACGCATTGGGGGGTCTGATCCTCAGCACATGGGTTACCGTTGGGGCTACCTCTGTGGCTTTTACTTCGCGGTAGATATGTTCCGGCTTGATGCCATTGCCCATAAATACCAGCGGGGTTATAACTGCGTTATTTCGTATTACTTTTACTTTCGCTTTCGGATCGTCGTTGTTGATGGTCCATCCGGGCTGTAACTCGATGATCAGGTCGCCACGGCTTGAAAGGTGGGTGCCGTGCAGGTATTTGGAAGTCTTTTCATTCCAGTTGCCCGTACGAAGGACATTCTCGGTTGCAACGAATTGCACGCCGCTGAATTCGCGCAAGAATTCGGCCGCCTTTTCCTGTATGACCGTCAGTTCCAGCTTCGCGTCTTCTATCGCTTTGCGGTTCAGATAGATATGGTTGTTATAGAATCCTTTTACCCAATTCGTATGTTGGCCGTAGATCGCCATCAAGTACATATTGAGTAAGGCGACGCAACGTTTCGGATGGAATTCGCCATTTGTCAGCTGCATGCCGTCAGGATACTCTTCTTCACTCTTATAATATCCTGAACCGGTAAAGACGATCAGCGTGTTGTTCAGTCCGACCTTCTTGTCGATCTTGTCCAACAACTGCTCCAGATCCTTGTCCAACTGATAATAGGTGTCTTGTATCTCGCGGGTGTATTCCTTATGCATATTGCCGCGATAATTGCCTGCATAATAAGTGATGGCAAGCATATCCGGACAGGAACGTGTACCGAAAGCCCCGTATTCGAGGAACTGAAGCGCCAAGCGATTGATTTCCTTATTGATAAAAGGGGAGGTCTTCAAGTTGAAGAAACACTCGTTTGTATTTTCCTTGAATGTGTATTTGAATGGAATTTCATCTAACACGTACGGAAATGCATTGAACTTATCCAGTGACAGGGAGGGAGTCCAAGTCATCTGCTCCAAACGTGCCGACAGAGATTCCGGGCCGTTGTTGTAGCGGTCCACATACCAAGGAAGCCCTTTGTAGTAGGTCGTTGTTGCCCATTTGCCGTTGTAATCGTCCATCCAGAAAGCACCGTTTGCCGCATGTCCGGCGGAAAGGATCGCACTTTCGGGGTTGGGAGCAATGGCATATACGTCACTTCTGCCTTTGGAAGCGATTTTCAGTTCGTCTCCGATTGTGGAGCTGATCAGTTTCCGGGGAGAATAATGCTCTTTCGTATAATTGCCGATATAGTCCGGGTCATATAAGACCGAAACTTCCTTTTCCTTGTCAAAATCGTAAATGTTCTTTCCCGCTATTCCATTGAAATTAGGATTGCTTCCGGTGAATAGGGTGGCAAAGGCACTGGCTTCATCTATGTCTGAGAATTCGAACCGTATGTTGTTATACACCAGTCCTTCATTCATCAACCGCTTGAAACCACGCTCGCCGAATGTATTATAAAAGTATTCTATATAATCACCCCGCAATTGATCGACAGTGATGCACACGACCAATTTGGGAGTGCTTTGCTGAGCCTCCAGGTTGGTTGCTGCCAGAATTGCGATGAGCGATGTTAATATTTTTCGTACCCGATGTTCCATATTTTTCTGTAAACGCCATATCCCGAACGGAGCCAAAGGCTCATTACCAACGGGATAAATGCTGTATTTAAATGCTGCGGAATGAAATGCCAGCCAGCCAGCATCAGCGTAAGCGCCGCAAAGTTAATAAAATGATAATAATATGCGGCCTTTCTTAACTTTTTTACTGTAAACAAAATAACAGCTGCTAAGTCAAAAGGTTGTAACCAGATAATATTCCAGTTCGGGCAAACGCATGGATGTGTCGAAACGAAACTTAGGAAAAACAGTACGATTCCTGCTATTCCAGCTGTGAAAAACAAGATGCAATCAACAATCCTGAAATAGGATTTATGTCGCCATTCAACGAATGTGACAGCCAGCACAACCAGGAAAAAGGCCCAACAGCAGACAAGCGGCGTAAAGAAGCCCGTATCCGGTTTTACCTCATCGGTGAGTCCGTTTATCAATGTTTTGGTTGAACTTACCAATTCCTTCCGGGAACCGTCTGCACCGGTAATGGTTGCCGTACCGAACGCTTCTTTCAGGTAGGGCGGTAGGAACATCATTTCATGGGGAGTCGCGATCCGGTCGGTCGGACTGCCAAGTGCCAGGTCACATCCGAACGTAAGCCAGGGTTTGTTACGCGTACAGTAGTTGATGAGATCGCGGAACGTCTGCTGCTTGAACGGTATGTTATAATCTATTTTTCCACCTGCCAACTTCTCGATGATGGCAGCGGGTCTCGTCGCACAATTGTCGAAAAAGAAATTATAACGGTATACGCGGTTTTCCGGCCGGTTATTGATCATCAACGCTTCCCATATCCGTGCTTTTCCTGCGGAATCGATATCCAGGATTTGTTCGGTGACTTCGCTTCCCCGCATCTCATATTCGATTAGGAAGTCGCGTGTATATTGCGCTGCCAGTCTGTAATCGGTTTCTCCTTTTGCAAACCGATAGATGAAGTTGGGCTTCGAGAAGTCGAATATCCCGTAATTAAATACGGTATCGAGTTTTTTCGATGCATCTCTTACCCGCAAAGCTGTATGTCCGTAGACCGTGTACACTTCGTCTTCCGATGGCGAAACTGTCAATAGGCTGATCTCGGCATCTTTGCTGAGCAACGGGTATTGCGCCTGAAGCGAGACGGCGGTAAAGAGTAGAAAGAGTAGGAATATATTTTTTTTCATAAACAGAAAGTTATGTGTATGCTGAATTGAATTGCCATTGCTTCTAATTATTAAACTACAAATATACGACAGGCCGGAGGAAAATGTATTGGGAATGTAGATTATTTTAAGAAAAGACAGACATTACAGCGTAAGAGCCATTTTGTAAATCCTTCTATCACTCTATCACTGCGAAGGTTATAGTTATTGATATTCAATCGTTAGAGGCTGTGATACAGGACGTTTTCCTCTATCACTCCTCTATCACTTCTGAAACATATGGAATTTATTATATAATTGATAGCTAATATGTTACCTTCTTTTGCTTTTGAGAAAACATATAAAATAATCGAATAAACAAATGTAAAAACGAATATAATAGGTATTAAATAGGTGAAATACGGTTCTTCATTTCACAAAAGCCCTCTCTTTTTTTAGCAAAGACAAGCACATAATTCCGTAAACACCCCCATGTTGCCATCCTTTACACCCGGGTGTACCGGCCCTCTACACCCGGATGTAAAGGATGGCAACATGGGGATGTCTGGCAACTAAAGTACCATGCCGGACAATAAAAATCATCCGGTTTTACCTATTTTATAGCCGTTTTTGCAGAAAATAATAGAGTGATTTGCAGGGATGGGAAACGGGATTTCCGAATTTTGGTGCGGTTGCCCTGGAAGTTCTTTTATATGCTGTGTTAATTTCTTATATTTGTGAACGATTTGGCATGTCTAAGAATGAATACACAAATAAAATCTATTATTCCTAAAAATGAACATCATGAAAAAAATCTCGTTAGCCTTAGCGCTTTGCTGTGCTTCTTTCTATAGCATGGCTGATCAATTGCCGCTTGGGGGATTTAGTTACGGACCGGTGGAAGCACCGACCGGTAAAGAGTGGGAGTCGCCTGAGAACCTGGCTCTGAACAAAGAACAACCGCATGCTTATATTTTCCCTTTCCAGGATGTGGAAAGCGCTCGTAAGGTATTACCGGAAAACAGTAAATTTTGGCAGTCTTTGGATGGAGACTGGAAGTTCAATTGGGCGCCTGATCCCGATTCACGGCCGAAAGACTTCTATAAGACGGAGTTTGATGTATCCGGCTGGGATAATATCCCGGTTCCTTCCAGTTGGAATATTTATGGAGTCCAGAAAGACGGTAGCCTGAAATATGGAGTTCCGATCTATGTGAACCAGCCGGTAATCTTCCAGCATAAAGTGTGTGTTCCGCGTGAGCCACCGCATCGGGCTGGTTCCTCAAACCTGCACCACGGCCTATACATCGCAGGTGGGCAGCACCGGAATGAAGTCGGTTCTTTCCGTCGTAATTTCGAGATACCGCAGGATTGGGACGGACGCGAAGTTTTTATCAGTTTCGATGGAGTCGATTCTTTCTTCTATCTCTGGATCAACGGTCAATATGTCGGTTTTTCCAAAAACTCCCGCAATACGGCTAATTTCAACATCACTCCTTACCTCCGTAAAGGGACGAATGTGGTGGCCGCTGAAGTATATCGCAGTTCCGACGGTTCTTTTCTGGAAGCGCAGGATATGTTCCGCCTGCCGGGTATCTTCCGGACGGTCGCTCTGTATTCGGTTCCGAAAGTGTATGTGCGCGATTTGGTGGCGATTCCGGATTTGGATGTGACTTATACGGATGGTTCGCTGGCAATCTCGGCCGATGTATGCAACTTGGATAAAAAGGTTGCGAAGGGATATAAACTGGAATATGCGTTGTATGCCAATGAGTTGTATTCGGATGAAAACGTCAAAGTGGAAAATGTGCTTGTTTCGGCAGCGGTGGATGTAGTAAATCCCGGACAGATACAGACCACGAAAGCTGTCTTGAATGTAAAAGCTCCCCGGAAATGGTCGGCAGAGTTCCCATATCGCTATACGCTGGTTGCAGAGTTGAAGAATGCTAAAGGGAAAGTGGTGGAGACAACCTCTACGATCGTCGGGTTCCGTAAGGTCGAGATCAAGGATACACCGGCTGAAGAAGATGAATTCGGGCTAGCGGGACGTTACTATTATATAAATGGTAAGACCGTCAAGCTGAAAGGCGTGAACCGTCATGAATCGAATCCGGCGGTCGGACATGCCATCACGCGCGATATGATGGAAAAAGAGGTGATGCTGATGAAACGTGCCAATATCAACCATGTGCGTAATTCGCATTATCCGGATGATCCTTACTGGTATTTCTTATGTAATAAATATGGTCTTTATCTGGAAGACGAAGCCAATATCGAGTCGCATGAATATTATTACGGGGCCGCCTCCCTTTCACATCCGGTAGAATGGAAAAAGGCGCATGTCGCACGTGTGATGGAGATGGTTCATGCTAATATCAACAACCCGTCTATCGTGATCTGGTCGTTGGGTAACGAGGCGGGACCTGGTGAAAACTTCGTGGCTGCTTATGATGCGTTGAAGCAGGTGGATAAATCCCGTCCCGTCCAATATGAACGTAATAATGATATAGTGGATATGGGGTCGAACCAGTATCCGTCTATTGGCTGGACGCGTGGTGCGGTGAAAGGTGATTATGATATCAAATACCCGTTCCATATTTCCGAATATGCTCATTCGATGGGGAACGCCTGTGGTAACCTGGTGGATTACTGGGAGGCGATAGAATCGACAAATTTTTTCTGTGGCGGTGCTATCTGGGATTGGGTGGATCAATCGATGTATAACTATGATAAAAAGACCGGTAAGCGATATCTGGCATACGGTGGGGATTTCGGTGATACTCCGAATGACGGTCAGTTCGTGATGAATGGCATTGTGTTCGGTGATCTGGAACCGAAACCGCAGTATTATGAAGTGAAGAAAGTCTATCAGCATATTGGTGTGAAAGCGGTCGATGTCAGGAAGGGGCTTTTTGAGATATTCAATAAATATTATTTTAAGGACCTTTCGGATTATGATATAAGATGGTCGCTTTATGAAGACGGAAAGGAGATTCGATTCGGTTTTGTTAATTCCGGGATGATCCCTGCCCGTGCCAAAGCACAAGTGTCAATACCTATGCCTTTTGACAAGTTGAAGAATGATTCCGAATATTTTGTAAAGGTGCAGTTCCTTCTTAAAGATGATATGCCGTGGGCTGAAAAAGGATTTGTGACGGCGGAGGAACAAATTTTGTTGCAGGAAGCTATGGCGCGTCCTTCCATCAGTGCCGTGACGGCTTCTGCCGGAAAGGTGAAGTTGGATAAATCGGATACTTCGATTAAAACGGTGAGTGGTGACGGTTTCGTTGCTAAGTTCGATATGGAGACGGGTACGATTTACAGCCTGGCCTACGGAGGCAAGACGATTATAACCGATGGAAACGGTCCGAAGCTCGATGCTTTGCGTGCTTTTACCAATAATGACAACTGGTTCTATTCGCAGTGGTTTGAACACGGCTTGCATAACCTGCAACATCGGGCAACGAATAGTACGGTTTTGGAAAGAAACGACGGTACGGTCATCTTGGCTTTCACTGTCGAATCGCAGGCGCCGAACGGTGCTAAGATCAAAGGTGGAACCAGTACGGGAAAAAATAGTATAGAGGAACTGACAGATAGGAGATTCGGGGAAAATGATTTCAAGTTTACGACGAATCAAATCTGGACCGTTTATCCTGACGGGTCTGTCGAGTTGCAGTCGAGCATCACTTCTAACCGTCCGAGTCTGGTATTGCCACGCCTAGGATATTTAATGAAAATCCCGCAGCAGTATGCAGACTTCACTTATTACGGACGTGGCCCGATCGATAACTATGCTGACCGCAAGAGCGGACAGTTTATCGAACAGCATAGGAATACGGTGGCTGGCGAGTTTGTGAATTTCCCGAAACCGCAAGATATGGGCAACCACGAGGATGTACGCTGGTGTGCCCTGACCGATCCGGATGGCGAGGGTGCTGTGTTTGCGGCTACCGACCGTTTGTCTGTATCGGCTCTTCAATATTCTGCGTTGAATTTGATTCTGGCTTCTCATCCCTACCAGTTGCCGGTTGCAGGGGATACGTATCTGCATTTGGATGCGGCTGTGACCGGGTTGGGTGGTAACAGTTGCGGACAAGGCGGACCGTTGGAACAGGATCGCGTCTTTGCCGGACATCATGACATGGGCTTTATAATCCGTCCTGCCGGAAAAGATGTAACCGTTACGGCAAATGTTGCACCCGCCGGAGAAATGCCGTTGACAATCATGCGTAATCGCGCCGGATCCGTTGAGCTCTCATCGGCTCGTAAAGACGCTGTGATTTGCTATACGACCGACGGGAAAGGAAAAGCGAAGGAATATTCGGAAGCCATACCATTCCGCAATGGTGGTACCGTAAAAGCCTGGTTTAAAGATAATCCGAAAATCAATGCAACGGCTTCTTTCAGCAAGATCGAGAGTATTCAGACGGAAGTGGTCTATACAAGCAGCGAAGAGTCCGGTTACGGAGATGCCAAGAACCTGACGGATGGTGATCCGAATACGATCTGGCATACGATGTTTTCCGTTACCGTTGCCAAATATCCGCATTGGGTGGACTTGGATGCAGGGGAAGTAAAACAGATTAAAGGTTTTTCATTCCTTCCCCGGCAGGACGGATCGAATGGTAATATCAAGGATTATTCGATTAGTGTCAGCCTGGATGGTAAAAACTGGGGTGAACCGGTCTTGAAAGGTACTTTTGAAAATAACCTGAAGGAAAAGAAAGTGCTGTTCGATCAGCCGGTCAAAGCCCGCTATATCCGTTTTACAGCATTGAGCGAGCAGCGCGGACAGGATTTTGCATCGGGTGCTGAATTGGTGATTCTGGCTGATTAATTGAACTTTATATTATGTGATGGAACAGGAGAGGTAGTCATTCCTTTCCTGTTTTTTATACTTTGTGCCTTCGAT
>OKRV01001968.1_pt1 | contig 11431 bp, 6 predicted proteins | sample 1601201 | NCBI WGS metagenome assembly OKRV01 (sample SAMEA3541540, study PRJEB24748) | human gut metagenome | biome: human gut; feature: human-associated habitat; material: faeces | place: China | collected 2012 | reverse complement strand
ATTGCAGATTCCTGTAAAGGTTCCCGTTTTACAACGGAATATTTGTCGTTATCATAGACGATGGAAGCACTCACGCCTGCCTGCCAGAACCGATAACTGTCTGTTCCGGGAGAATCAGGTTCGAAAGAATGTCCGTCATGTTTGACTGTGGCGACCTTAAGTCCCCGGTGGATCAGCTCTGGGATCAATCGTTCCATTAAAGTGGTTTTTCCGGAGTTTTTAAATCCGGAAATGGCCAGGCAGCTTTTTGCAGTCAGCTTTTGGTATTCCTCTGGTGTATTGATATTCTGTAGCTGCCAGGAATCTTCTTCTATGTGATGAAAATGAACCTTTAAGTTGTTCAAAGCATCCATGATCCGAAGATTTCCATTATCTAAGCACCTCTTTAGTACAGGGGTGCAGCTTTTGCGATAAATACCACACAGGGGGTGGATCCGTTCATCTGCCGTGACACAGATAAGTGCATCAGTATCAGAATGTTCCATGACTTCCTGAAGGTGATGTGCTAGTGTTCCGGAAAAAAGAGGAACGTCACAGGGAAGAACGAGCAGCGCATCCGACTCGCAGACAGATAAGGCACTGTAAAGTCCGCTCATAGGACCGCAATCTGAATAGCGGTCATCAATCATTGAATAAGGGATTTCCGGATGCCGGGCGGCATCATCGACTGAAACCAGAATCTCAGGAAAATCGCGTAGTTCAAAAATCAGTTTGTCGAGAAATGTTGTTCCATTCAGTCTCAGAGAGGATTTTCGATATCCCATCCGACGGCTTTTTCCTCCTGCCAGTATCAGGCAGCCTGTGTTCATCTGTATCACCTCGTGTTGTATTTATCTATAAACAAGCGCGCTTATAGGCGTTTCTTTCGGTTAATTATAGCATTTGAAATTTAAAACCACAAGGAAAGATATATGTTTCACAGGATTGATAAAATTGGGACGGATTTTAAATGAAACTAACTAAATTATATTTAGAAAATATAAGGACGTTTATAAAAAGAAACTATAGAAAAGACGCTGATATTGATAAAAAAATAGCATTGTGACTAATTTGGATAAAAGTATTTACAAAAAATTATCCAAATGTTACAATATGACCGTTACTTATTCTAAAAGCAATCGGTAGAGAGGGAAGGAATAAAAAATGAGTAGATTAACGATCGATACTCCTAGCAGGGCAGACCTTGTTATGGAGCAGCTCTACAAGGATCTTGAGCGCAGAATCGAATCAAGCCCACCGGGATTATGTCCAGTAGACTTGTCTCGTGCATTTTTGGAGTTATGCCATGCTCAGACTTGTGGAAAATGTGTACCTTGCCGTGTCGGTCTTGGTCAGTTGAATCACCTGATCAGAAAGGTACTGAACGGCAACGCAACAATGGAGACACTTGATACTATGGAGCAGACAGCAAAGTCTATTATGGAGTCTGCCGACTGTGCGATTGGATATGAAGCAGCGCATATGGTATATAAGGGACTGATCGGATATCGCGATGATTATATCGAGCATATCAAGAACGGACGCTGTACCTGTACATATAATCAGCCGGTACCATGTGTATCCTTATGTCCTGCACATGTTGATATTCCAGGATATGTAGCGTTAGTTGGGGAAGGACGCTATGCAGATGCAATCCGTCTGATCCGTAAGGATAATCCATTCCCGACAACATGTGGATTTATCTGTGAGCATCCATGTGAGGCAAGATGCCGTCGTAACATGATTGATGATTCTATTAATATCCGTGGTCTGAAACGAGTGGCAGCAGACTTTGCAGGGGAAGTAGAGCCGCCAAAATGTGCACCAAGCACAGGTAAGAAAATTGCTGTATTAGGAGGAGGCCCGGGAGGACTTAGTGCAGCTTATTATCTGCAGCTTATGGGACATCAGACAACGGTATATGAGATGCTTCCAAAGCTTGGAGGTATGCTCCGCTATGGTATTCCAAACTACAGACTTCCGAAAAATCGTCTGGACGAGGATATCAATGCAATCTTAAAGACAGGAGTAGAAGTAAAATACGGTCTTAAGATCGGTGAAGATATTACAATCCAGCAGCTTCGCAGTGAGTACGATGCTGTTCTGATTACAATTGGAGCAAGTACAGATAAGAAACTTGGACTGGAAGGCGAAGATGCAGACGGAGTCATCTCAGCAGTACAGTTCTTAAGAGATGTAGGAAAAGACGAAGCACTTGATCTGACTGGAAAAGAAGTCGCAGTTGTCGGTGGCGGTAATGTATCTATGGATGCAGTCCGTACAGCCAAAAGACTGGGTGCTAAGAAAGTCAGCATTGTATATAGAAGAAGAGTTGCAGATATGACAGCTCTTCCGGCAGAGATTGAAGGAGCAATTGCAGAGGGAATTGAAGTACAGACTCTGAAGGCCCCGGCATCTCTGGATATTGATGAAAATCATCACATTAAAGGAATGTATGTTACACCGCAGATGATCAGTGAGATCAAAGGCGGACGTGCAAGCGTAAAAGCAACAGGAGAGCCAGATCAGTATATTCCATGTGATATCCTTGTTGTGGCAATTGGTCAGAATATTGAGACAGAGCATTTCGCAGAAGCAGGAATTCCGGTAGAGCGTGGTAAGATCGTGACAACTGCAGGAGGAGATTTCCTGGATATGCCAGGTGTATTTGCAGGAGGAGACTGTGCAAGTGGTCCGGCTACTGTGATCAAAGCGATTGCAGCAGCAAAAGTTGTAGCTGCCAACATTGATGAATATCTTGGATATCATCATGAGATTTCCTGTGATGTAGAGATTCCGAAAGCAAGCCTTCATGACAGAGTACCTTGCGGACGTGCAGAACTTACAGAGCGCGAGGCATGTGAGAGAGTCTGTGATTTTGAAGGAGTGGAGAACTGCATGACCGAAAAAGAAGCAAAACAGGAAGCCTGCCGCTGTCTGCGCTGCGATCATTTCGGATATGGAATATTTAAAGGAGGCAGAGAAAAATTATGGTAAATCTTACAATAGATGGAAGACAGATTTCAGTAGAAGAGAATACCACAATTATGGAAGCTGCCAGATCCGTTGGGATTCAGATTCCGAGTCTTTGTTATCTCAAAGGCATCAATGAAATAGGCGCCTGTCGCGTGTGTGTGGTAGAGCTGGAAGGAAAAGACAGACTGATCACCGCCTGCAATAATATTTGCAAGGAAGGTATGGTCATTTATACAAATAGTCCGAAAGTCAGAAAGGACAGACGTACAACAGTAGAACTGATTCTTTCTGAGCACGACTGTCAGTGTGTAACTTGTATGAGAAGCGGCAACTGCAGTCTTCAGAAAATTGCAAATGATCTGGATATTATAGAACTTCCATTTCATCAGTATCTGGAACACCAGTCATGGGATAAAACATTTCCGCTGATTCGTGATTCTGCAAAATGTATCAAATGTATGCGTTGCGTGCAGGTGTGTGACAAGGTTCAGGGACTTGGTGTCTGGGATGTAGAAGGAACCGGTTATCACACAACAGTTAATGTGTCAGGTCATAATTCTATCCGAGAGGCAGATTGTGCACTTTGTGGTCAGTGCATTACACATTGTCCTGTCGGAGCACTTCGCGAGAGAAGTGATACGAATGAAGTATGGAAAGCAATTGAAGACCCGGATAAGATCGTGGTTGCTCAGGTAGCACCTGCTGTCCGCGCAGCATGGGGAGAGGAACTCGGACTGGCACCGGAAGATGCAACAGTTGGAAAAATCATAGATGCCCTCAAGAGAATGGGAATAAACTATGTATTTGATACAACATTTTCTGCGGATCTTACGATTATGGAAGAGGGAAATGAATTTGTAAAGAGATTTACAAGTGGTGAATTAAAAGACCGACCGATGTTCACTTCCTGCTGTCCGGGATGGGTGCGCTTTATTAAGAGTCAGTTCCCACACCTGGTAAAATATCTGTCTTCCGCAAAATCACCACAGCAGATGTTCGGTGCAGTTATGAAGACATATTTTGCAGAGAAGCTGGGCGTAAGTCCGGAGAAGATCTATACGGTATCTGTTATGCCATGTGTAGCTAAGAAGGCAGAGCGTGAGATGGATCTTTATTATGAAGAGTATGCAGGACATGATATTGATGCAGTTATCACCACACGTGAGCTGATCCGAATGATCCGTTCTGCACATATCAGCCCACAGACACTGGTAGATGTTGAGAGTGACCGCCCGATGCATGAGGGAACCGGAGCCGGAGTCATCTTCGGTGCAACCGGTGGAGTTATGGAGGCGGCACTTCGGTCTGCTTACTATATCATCAAAGGTGAGAATCCGCCGGCAGAGGCATTTACAGCAGTCAGAAGCCAGGGATTCAATGAAAATGACGGTGTTCAGGAAGCAAATTTCCAGATTAATGATATTACAGTGAGAACTGCAGTAGTCAGCGGACTTGGAAATACAAGAGAATTGATTCGCAAGATCGAATCCGGTGAAGTGCACTATGACTTTGTAGAAGTTATGGCATGTCCGGGAGGATGCGTCGGTGGTGGTGGACAGCCGATCCACGACGGCGAAGAGCGCGCATTTGAACGTGGAAAGAACCTGTATTATCTGGATCGCAATGCGAACCTTAGATTCTCTCATGAGAATCCAGATGTCATTCAGATGTACAAAGAGTACTTTGAGGCACCGATGTCTCACAAAGCTCACATGCTTCTGCATACTGAGCATAAGAAAAATATGTAGAAAAGATATGCAGTCTGTGTGTATCATAGTTGGGGGCTTTTGCACCCGACATCATAAAGAAAATGATGGATAAGAGAAGGGGCGTGTGAAAAAACGGAAGTTTTTTCATGCGCCCTTTTTGCATAATGTAGAATTGCATTCAAGAATGCCTCGGCATTCTTGCTGCGAGGTGCGCGTCATGCAATTGCATGACATACTTCTACTGCGCACCTCTGCAATCCTGCCGGAGGCTATATCAGCTGGGGGATTGACTCCCACCACTGATACCAGCTTGTTTCTCACCACCTATAGAGGTGGGAGTCATCTCCCAGCTGATATAGATTTACAAATGAGAACAGGTTGTTTTTACATAAGCTTAGAATTATAATAAAGAGGTAGTTAGAAAACTTGAAATACTCTTGACATTATGCGTCCTTTGAGTATAATCAGAATTAAGAGATTTCATAATATGAAAATAGGTTTCACATAATGAAACTGAAAAAGAAGAAGGAGAAGAAGATCATGAATGAAGTATTAGAGAAGATTCAGAAAATTGGTATTGTACCAGTCGTTGTATTAAATGATGCAAAGGACGCAGAGCCACTTGCAAAAGCTCTTTGCAATGGAGGACTTCCATGTGCAGAGGTTACTTTCCGTACAGATGCAGCAGAGGAGTCAATCCGTATCATGTCTGAGAAGTATCCAGAGATGCTTGTTGGAGCCGGAACAGTTCTGACAACAGAGCAGGTAGACCGTGCTGTAGCAGCAGGAGCAAAATTTATCGTAAGCCCAGGACTGAATCCTAAGATTGTAAAATACTGTGTAGAGAAGAATATTCCGATCACACCAGGAATCTGCACTCCAAGCGAGGCTGAGCAGGCAATCGAGAATGGTCTTGAAGTTGTAAAATTCTTCCCGGCAGAGCCAGCAGGCGGACTGAAGATGATCAAAGCTATGGCAGCTCCATACACAGGACTGAAATTCATGCCTACAGGTGGAATCAATGCGACAAATGTAAAAGAATATCTTGCATATGACAAGATTCTTGCATGTGGCGGAAGCTGGATGGTAAAAGGAAGTCTTGTAGAGGCTGGAGAGTTCGACAAGATTGAGGCAATGACAAAAGAAGCTGTAGAGATTGTAAAAGAAGTAAGAGGCTAGTCTTATGAAGAAAAAAGCATTTGATCTGCTGACATTAGGAGAGATTCTGCTTCGTCTGTCCCCACCGGACAATGAGCGTATCGTACGTGGAGAGACATTTCAGAAGCAGGTTGGCGGTGCAGAACTTAACGTAGCTTCCGGCGTATCTCTTCTTGGTCTGAGATCCGGTATCATATCAAGAATTCCGGACAGTAGTATCGGTATGTTCGCAAAGAATAAGATCCGGTTCTGTGGAGTCAGTGATGATTATTTGGTATACGATACAGGAAAAGATGCAAGATTGGGCGTGTATTACTACGAGAACGGAGCATACCCGAGAAAACCGGGCGTGGTCTATGACAGACAGCATTCGTCCATGACCAGAATTGACATCGATGAATTTGATGACAGTATATATGAATCGACCAGATGCTTTCATACCTCCGGAATTACTCTGGCGCTCAGTGAAGAGTGTCGGAAGACCGGAGTAGAGATGATTAAGAGATTTAAAGAAAAAGGCACACTCATTTCATTTGATGTGAACTTCCGCCTGAATCTTTGGTCAGGAGAAGAAGCAAGAAAATGTATTGAAGGAATCCTTCCTTATGTAGACATTTTCTTCTGCTCCGAAGACACTGCAAGACTGACATTTGGAAAAGAAGGCAATGTAAAAGAGATCATGGAAAGCTTTGCAGCTGAATATCCAATCTCCGTCATCGCATCCACCCAGCGTACTGTATTAAGTCCAAAGATACATAACTTTACTTCTGTAATTTACGACGCAAAAGCGAAGAAATTCTATGAAGAGAAACCATACGAGAATATCGAAGTTGTAGATCGTATCGGAAGCGGAGATGCTTATTGTTCCGGAGTGCTGTATGGACTTCTGAGAGAAGACGGAGGATGTGCAAGTGCTCTTCGCTATGGAAATGCCAGCAGTGCAGCCAAGAATACTATCCCAGGTGATATGCCGTCATTGGATCGTGAGGAGATAGAGAATATTATCCATGATCACGAGACAGTCGGATATCATAGTGAGATGAATCGGTAAATTGAATATATTGTGAAGTAAATATATGAACCCCGCCTGAGGTTTCAGAGCAGGTGAGATATTTTCTATAGTTGCTGCGTCGCTGATATCTTACTCTCGACGGAAACTCGCTTAAAGAACAAGCTCAAACAATCCGTCGAGAGCAAGGCTATACTCGCAACTATGACGAAAATATCCCAATCCTGCCCTGGAAATCCTCAGGCGTTTTTTGTTTACTTTACAATATATTGAAGAAGAGGAAGTAAAGGATCTCCATGTTACAGTTTTCTACTTAGCCTAAATGATAACCTTCCGGCGTAAGCCGTCCTGCTTCCAAGCAGTTTATTTTTTACATACTGAGTGGGAGAAATAGAACTGAAAAACAGGCGGTGCGCACAGAAACATTGAATTATTTTGCAGTTGATGCGAGCATAGCTTGAACTTTCGGAGCATTGTCTGAGCCTGTTCATCAGGCGAGTTTGCGTAGAAAGTTCAAAATAAGCGACGCAGCATCAACAAAAAATATTCAGTTTCTGTGCGTATTGCCTCTTTCGATTCTATTTTCCTACCTAGCGTATGATAAAAAATAAACAATGATGTTAAAAAAATATCATTTATATATTGACAAATAATTAACGATAATTTATACTACCAAATGTAAAGAATAAAAGACGTCTAATCAAGCAAACTATAATCCATACTTTTTATTTACAGGAGGGAATCCAGATGGCTAAGAAGAAAGATGTTGTACCGGTATTTGTTGACAATGTGGAAGCGTTGGAAGCGAAGATGCAGGCGATGCGTGAGGCGCAGAAAATCTTTGCCACCTATACACAGGAGCAGGTTGACAAGATTTTTTATGCGGCAGCAGTGGCAGCGAACAAAATGCGTATTCCACTTGCAAAGCAGGCAGTTGAGGAAACCGGACGCGGTATTGTTGAGGATAAAGTAATCAAAAATCACTATGCAGCAGAGTATATTTACAATGCATACAAAGACACAAAGACTTGTGGTGTGATTGAGGAAGATAAAGCATTCGGAATTAAGAAAATCGCAGAGCCAATCGGTCTTGTGGCAGCAGTTATTCCGACAACGAACCCGACTTCAACAGCAATCTTTAAGACATTGATCTGTCTGAAGACGAGAAATGCAATTATCATCAGTCCGCATCCGGCAGCAAAAGCTTCTACAATTGCAGCAGCAAAGGTTGTTCTGGACGCAGCAGTGAAAGCCGGAGCACCGGAAGGAATCATTGGCTGGATCGATGCACCGTCACTGGAACTGACCAATATGGTCATGAAAGAATCTGACATCATCCTTGCAACAGGTGGTCCGGGAATGGTAAAGGCAGCTTATTCTTCCGGAAAACCGGCACTTGGAGTTGGAGCCGGAAATACACCGGTTATCATTGATGACACAGCAGATATTAAACTTGCAGTTAACTCCATCATCCATTCCAAAACATTTGACAACGGTATGATCTGTGCATCTGAGCAGTCCGTAACGGTTCTGGACAGCATTTACGATGAAGTAAAGAAAGAATTTGCATACAGAGGCTGCTACTTCCTGAAAAAAGGAGAAGAGCTTGATAAGGTTCGTAAGACGATTATTATAAATGGAGCATTGAATAACAAGATTCCTGGAAAATCTGCATATGAGATTGCAAAACTTGCAGGTGTGGAAGTTCCGGAAAATACAAAGATTCTGATCGGTGAAGTAGAATCCGTAGACATTTCTGAAGAATTTGCACACGAAAAATTATCACCAGTACTTGGAATGTATCGTGCGAAGACATTTGACGAAGCCCTTGAAAAAGCGGAGCGCCTTGTAGCAGATGGAGGATATGGACACACAGCTTCTCTTTATGTACATCCTGCTGAGACAGAGAAAATTGCAAAACATGCTGAAGCTATGAAGACATGTCGAATCCTGATCAACACACCGTCTTCTCACGGAGGAATCGGAGATCTCTACAACTTTAAACTGGCACCGTCACTGACACTTGGCTGCGGTTCCTGGGGAGGAAACTCCGTATCTGAAAATGTAGGTGTAAAGCACCTTATTAATATTAAGACTGTTGCTGAGAGGAGAGAAAATATGCTGTGGTTTCGGACTCCGGATAAGGTATACTTTAAGAAAGGCTGCATGCCGGTAGCGCTTGATGAACTTGGAAATGTACTGCACAAAAAGAAAGCATTTATCGTAACAGACAGCTTCTTATATAAGAATGGTTACGTAGCTCCAATCGAGCAGAAACTGGATGAGCTTGGAATCCAGCACACATGCTTCTTCGAGGTAGCACCGGATCCGACACTTCAGTGTGCTGAAAAAGGTGTGGATCAGATGCGTGCATTTGAGCCGGATACGATCATTGCTCTTGGCGGTGGATCTGCCATGGACGCAGCAAAGATTATGTGGGTAATGTATGAGCATCCGGAAGCTGACTTTGAGGATATGGCCATGGACTTCATGGATATCCGCAAGCGTGTATTCACTTTCCCGAAAATGGGCGAGAAAGCTTACTTTGTAGCAATCCCGACTTCTTCCGGAACAGGTTCCGAGGTGACACCATTTGCCATTATTACAGATGCCGAGACAGGTGTAAAATGGCCAATTGCAGATTATGAGCTTCTTCCGAACATGGCAATTGTAGATGTAGATAACATGATGACTCAGCCAAAAGGACTGACCAGTGCATCTGGTATCGATGTTATGACTCATGCAATTGAGGCATATGTATCTATTATGGCGACGGATTACACAGACGGACTTGCCCTCAAGGCAGCAAAAGCAGTATTTGAGTATCTGCCGAGAGCATATGACAATGGTGCAAATGATCCGGAGGCCAGAGAGAAGATGGCAAACGCATCCTGTATGGCAGGAATGGCATTTGCAAACGCATTTCTTGGACTGTCTGCATTTTTCCCGGTAATCCGCCACTCACCATTCACCTCAGAATATTTTACCTGTATCTCCTTCTGTGCAAGATACCACGGGGTATGAAGCAGTTCCACCATAAAAGCCTGATAATCCGAAGGCTCAATCCATGTAGCTCCAACACGCACCTCAATCTCGGATGCTTCCAGATCTCTCGGCTGAACCGCCTCCAATGCACGGACATTCGGTGTAAATTCCGGATGACTCTCGGCAAAGGTTCTCGCAGTATTTAATTTATCTCTGACATTTCCGGACAGATATTCATCTCCACTTTCCCACTGGTCTGTCAGTGGATTCTTAAAGATAACTCCGACCAGTTCTTCTGTGATCTTCTCTTCGGTCTTTCCTGTCAGCTCTGCCATATAAGGAAGGTCTACCTTTGCCCTTTCGTTAAGAGACAATGCCAATGCTTCTGTTGCTGTCTCCACGCTTGTCACAGCGACCGCCTTTTTGATGGTTCGTTTGGTGAACATGTCCGCTTTCCGCTTCAATGTTCCATCTTCATTCAAGTCTTCCAGTGAACACAGCAGACAATAAGAAGAGTCATCAGAAAATGCACGTTTGTTAGCATTACTTCCAATGACTCCATACTTTGCTGTGTAAGTATCATATACTTGATTCAGTTTCTCCTGCTGTTTCCGGATTTCTTCGTCTGTGACGGATTCCTCCATCTGCATGGTGATCAACTCACGAACAGTATCACGGATTGCAACCATACCTTTCACACGTTCTGCAGTAGCGGCAGGCATCTTCACCTGATTCATCAAAGAGTTGACACGGTAATATACCTGATCATCTACCACCGTATAGCTGTAATTTCTGACATTCGGATCTGCCGGAATACTCTCTGGCATCTCATCCAGTTCTGTTTCCACATCTACTGCCGATACCATGCTTCCATGAATGTTCTTGACCGCTTCTGCAAGCTGGAGTTCAAGGTCAGCACCTTCTATCGGCATACAGGTTGTTTCCATACCATACGGACCGGACACTTCTTTCATCTCACCCAGAATCATTTCAGGATGGTCTGCAAAATACTGGTTGACTGTAATTCCATTGGTATCACTTCCAAGATTCACCCACTCCGGCATCTCTTTTGTCATGCTGTCACGCTTCTGGAAGAATAAAATATCTGCACTGACTTCCGTTCCTGCATTTGCTTTGAATGCTGTGTTCGGCAGGCGGATGGCTCCAAGGAGATCGGCACGTTCTGCCAGATACTTTCGGACTTCCGGTGATGCTTTATCCATGGTTCCTTTTGTTGTGATCAAAGCTGCCACACCACCCGGACGCAACTGGTCGATTGTCTTTGCCAGAAAATAATCGTGAATCATAAAATTATAGCGGTCATATTGCCTGTCATTCACTTTATAAGCTCCAAATGGCACATTTCCGATTGCCACATCGAAGAAATCATTCGGATAATCTGTCTTCTCAAAACCTTTAATCTGGATATTGGCATCTGGGTAAAGCAGTTTTGCAATTCTACCGCTGATACTGTCCAGTTCCACACCATAGAGTTTTGACTGGTTCAGCTTCTCAGGAAGCATTCCAAAGAAGTTACCAACACCCATGGATGGCTCCAGGATATTTCCTTTTGTAAATCCCAGATTCTCCAACACCTGATACATACTTTCAATCA
>OKRV01001960.1_pt1 | contig 11457 bp, 10 predicted proteins | sample 1601201 | NCBI WGS metagenome assembly OKRV01 (sample SAMEA3541540, study PRJEB24748) | human gut metagenome | biome: human gut; feature: human-associated habitat; material: faeces | place: China | collected 2012 | reverse complement strand
CTACACAAAGGTTGCTTTTACCTGCGTAATGGATTATACTAGTCTGACAGGGAATTTTGAAACGGAGGATTTTACAATGAAAATTGCAGTAACTTATGACAACGGAAATATTTTCCAGCATTTTGGAAAGACAGAGACTTTCAAAGTGTACGAAGTGGAAGATGATAAGGTGGTTTCCAGTGAAGTAATCGGTTCTAATGGGGAAGGACACGGAGCACTGGCAGGACTGCTTGCAGGACAGAACGTAGATGTTCTGATCTGTGGTGGAATCGGTGGCGGAGCTCAGACAGCACTTGCAGAGGCTGGTGTTGAATTGTGTTCAGGTGCTCAGGGAGATGCAGATCAGGCAGTAGAGGCATACCTGAAAGGTGAGCTCGTATCCAGAGGAGCTACATGTGATCATCATCACCATGAGGAAGGACATTCCTGCGGAGATCATGAAGAGGGACATTCTTGTGGAAGCAGCTGCGGTGGCGGATGCGGATCACACACTACAATGGAAGGAAAGAATGTTGGAAAGAAATGCCGTACACATTACAAAGGAACATTCAATGACGGAACTCAATTTGATTCTTCTTATGACCGTGGAGAGCCGCTTGAGTTTGTATGTGGTGTAGGACAGATGATCAAAGGATTTGACGCAGCAGTAGCTGATATGGAAGTTGGTCAGGTAGTAGACATCCATCTGATGCCGGAAGAAGCTTACGGAATGCCGAATCCGGAAGCTATCTTTACAGTAGAGATCGCAGAGCTTCCGGGATCTGAGGATCTTGAAGTAGGACAGCAGCTGTATCTGTCCAATCAGTATGGACAGCCATTCCCGGTAAAGGTAACAGCTAAGGAAGAGACAACAATTACTTTCGATGCAAACCATGAGATGGCAGGAAAAGAACTGAACTTCAAGATTGAGCTTGTATCAGTTGAATAAAAAGTGAATAGAAGTAATTAGAATTCCAGTAAGAAGTATCTAATAAGAAACATAGAAAGAGGGCAGTGATTCAACGATTGAGAAATCGTGAAGTACTGCCCCCTCTCTTTAAGTGCGGGTAAGCATTTAAATTGTTACTGATTTACACTATCACTCACAATCTTTCCATCCATAATGCGGACAACGCGGTCTACCTGATTGGCAATTTCATCATCATGTGTAATAATAATAACTGTTCTTCCAGATTCATGAAGGTCTTTCAGAATATTCATGATCTCGATAGTCGACTTACTGTCCAGGTTACCGGTCGGCTCATCGGCAAGGATGATCGGCGGCTGTGCGGCAATTGCTCTGGCTACAGCGACACGCTGCTGCTGTCCACCGGAAAGCTGGTTCGGTCTGTGATCCATACGATTTTCCAGTCCAACTTTCGATAGAGCTTCCCCGGCAATCTCTTTTCTCTGTTGTTTTCCAAGTCCACGGTAGATCAGCGGAAGTTCTACATTTCCAAGTGCATCCAGGTTTGGGATCAGATTGAATCCCTGAAAGATGAAGCCAATCTTGTGATTGCGGATATCAGACAGTTCATTGTCTGAGAGATTGGCGACATCTTTTCCGTCCAGAAAATATTCCCCGGAATCAGGTGTGTCAAGACAGCCGAGCATATTCATAAATGTAGATTTACCAGAACCGGAGGTCCCGACAATTGCACAAAACTCTCCTTCATATATCTCAAAATCCACACCATCCAGTGCGCGTACAAACTCATCACCAACACGGTACAGCTTGTATAGATTCCTGACTTCAATTACCTTCCTCATACTCCTCCCCTCTGTCGTTTTTCAGACTTTTCAGAATATGGATTCATTTTACTATAAAAATATAAAGACTTTCTCTTATAAATTATGAAGATTTTCTTAATACCTCCGACTGTTCAGATAATATTTCTCATTTATGCCGTTTAAATTCCTGCGCCATATCACACGTATTATATTTTATACAATTTTCGCTAAGATTTTCCGTGCATATTATTTCAGAAGTGGTATAATTGGTAGGACAATTTCACCAAAGTAAAGTGGATATCTTATGATTCACAAGATATAGGGAGGAACACATGAAGTTTGTAAGACAATTTATGATCATCCTGGCGATCTCATTCGTCGGAGAACTGTTGCACGCATTACTGCCGCTCCCGGTTCCGGCCAGCATCTACGGCCTCGTTCTTATGCTGATCGGTTTACAGACCGGTATACTTCCACTCAATGCAGTAAATGAAGCCGGAGGATTTCTGATTGAAATCATGCCAATGCTTTTTATCCCTGCCGGAGTCGGACTTATGGTTTCCTGGGGTGCTTTAAAGCCAGTCATTATTCCGATCAGTATTATTATCGTCGTTACAACCATCCTTGTTATGGCCGTAAGCGGACGTATTGCACAGTTTATCTTAAAGAAAGAGGACAAAAAACATGAGTAAATTATTACAGGATTCAGCATTTTTCTGTCTGGCAATCAGCCTGATCGGATATGAGATCGGTATCATTCTCAGACAAAAGACAAAGCTTGCGCTCTGCAATCCACTGCTGATCTCAATTGTATTTGCGATTATTATTTTGAAAGTTACCAATATTAAATATGAAGTATATGAAGATGGTTCTTCGTTACTCAGCTATCTGCTGACGCCTTCTACCGTCTGTCTCGCAATTCCGCTGCATCAGCAGATGGGACTGTTAAAAAAGAATATGAAAGCTATCCTTGCCGGTATTCTCTCCGGTGTATTCACCAGTCTGGCCGGTGTATGGGTCTTCTCGATGTTATTCCATCTGGATAAGAAGATCTATGCAACCCTGCTTCCGAAGTCTATCACGACAGCGATCGGAATGGGAATCTCTGAGGAGCTTGGTGGAATCGTTACGATCACCGTTGCAGCTATCATCATTACCGGAATCATCGGAAATATGTTCGGTGATGTGATCTGCCGGCTGTGCGGGATCAGGCATCCGATCGCCACAGGTCTCGCCATCGGAACGGCTTCCCATGCCATGGGAACGGCCAAAGCTATGGAGCTTGGAGAGATTGAAGGTGCTATGAGCAGTCTTTCTATCGCTGTTTCGGGACTTATGACGGTTATCGGTGCAACGATTTTCTATCAGTTATATTAATGAATTATGAATCAGATAAATGGAGGTTAACGATTATGGAAAAAACAATTATCTGTATCGGACGTGAATATGGAAGCGGCGGAAGACAGATTGGACAGGACGCCGAGATTGGAGGCGTGTTCGCGCTGGGCGTTCACCAGGTCGTTCTTCAGAGCTGCGTTTACTTCATATACGCCCGATTCGATCGGCTTGATCAGACCGCCGCGACCGATCACGGCCGAGAGGGACTTCACGTCGAAGTTGTTCTTTGCGAGTGCTTCGAGTACCATCTCCTTGCGCCAGTCGAGCTGGTCGATGATGCGCGGGAAACGTGCGATCTCCTCGGCCGAATGGCGCAGGGTGAGCGCCAGCGTAGGCTGCTCGTCGTCATACAGGGCGATCTTCGTCGAAGTCGAGCCCGGGTTGATTGCTAAAATCTTGAATCCCATAAATCCGATACCTGAATTATTTAGCGGCCAGACAAGCCAGTGCGATCGAGTAGAGTTTGGTGAGGCTGGAGTCGCCGCGCGAAGTCAGCACGCAGGGAACTTTGGTTCCCATGACCATCGCTGCGATCTCGCCGCCGCCCATGTGCGTGGAAGCCTTGAAGAAGACGTTGCCCGATTCGATGTTGGGGAAGAGCAGGCAGTCCGCATCGCCTGCGACGGAAGAACCCTTGACCTTCTTGATCTCGGCGGCTTCCTTGTAAAGCGCTACGTCGAGCGACAGCGGACCGTCGATGACGACGTTACCCAGCTGTCCGCGATCGCCCATCTTGGCGAGCAGAGCGGCTTCGGTCGAGGAGAGCACGCTCGGCAACAGCTGCTCCGAAGGTGCGATGCAGGCGATCTTCGGCGTCTTGATACCGATCAGGTTGGCGATGCGCGTCAGGTAGCCGATCAGGATGGTTTTCTGTTTGAAGTCGGGCTGCGGAATCACCGCTACGTCCGAGATGACCAGCAACTTGGGATAGTTCGGCATTTCGACTACCGCTACGTGGCTCAACGTGCCTTTCGGGGGGAACAGACCTGCGTCCTTGTTCAGGATGCCGCGCATGTACTTGTCCGTGGAAACCAGACCCTTCATCAGTACGTCGGCCTCGCCCGTAACGACGGCATTGACAGCCAGATTGACGCACTTCACGTCGTTGCTCTCGGGGATTATTTTGAAAATGTTGCAATCGATATTCTCTTCCTTGCAAACCTGCTCGATGATCTTGGGATCGCCGAACAGAATCGGCTCTACCAGACCTTCCTTATAAGCTGCATAGACGGCTGCCAGCGTGTGGGCGTCCTGACCGTAAGCGACTGCAAGGCGCTTCTTACCTTTTTTTCTTGCCTCTTCGACAATTTCACTCAAATGTTGCATGGGTTGTGTGTTTTTAATATAATTGTTTGGTTATTTATTGACGATTTCGTAAGTGTCGGTGGCGATGACCAGCTCCTCGTTGGTCGGAACGACGGCCACCTTGACCTTCGAATCCGCTGCGGAAATGATCTTGTTTTCGCCGCGAAGACCTTCGTTGATCTTCCGGTCGAAGTGCACGCCCATAAATTCGAGGCCTTCGCAGACCTCCTTGCGGGTTTCGGGTGAGTTCTCTCCGACGCCGCCCGTGAAAACGATCAGATCGACGCCGCCCATTTCGGCCGCGTATTCGCCGACGAATTTCTTGATGCGCAGGCAGTACATGTCGCGGGCGAGGATCGCACGCGGATTACCCTCTTCATAGGCTTTGTCGATGTCGCGCATGTCGCTCGATACGCCCGATACGCCGAAGACGCCCGATTGCTTGTTGAGCATGTTGTTCACTTCGGCATAGCTCATTTGCTCCTTTTCGCCGATGAAGGTGACCGCGCTCGGATCGACGTTGCCGCAGCGGGTGCCCATGACCAGACCATCGACCGGCGAGAAGCCCATCGAGGTATCGTAGGACTTGCCGTTCAGCACGGCCGTGATCGAACCGCCGTTGCCGATATGACAGGTAATAATCTTGGAGTTATTGATATCCAGACCGGCGAGTTTGGCGCCTTCGCGGGCGACGAACTTGTGGCTCGTGCCGTGGAAGCCGTACTTGCGGATGCCGTATTTCTGGTAGTACTCGTAGGGCAGGGCGTACATGAAGTTGGTTGCGGGAAGCGTCTGGTGGAACGAGGTGTCGAATACGGCTACCTGTTTCACGCCGGGAAGGACTTTTTCGATGGAAAGAATACCTTCCAAGTTGGCCGGATTGTGCAGTGGAGCGATCTGGAACAGTGAGCGGATCTTCTCCTGGACCTGTTTGGTTACCAGACAGCTCTCCGGGAAAAATTCGCCGCCGTGCGCTACGCGGTGACCGACGGCCTTCACTTCGTCGAGCGACCGGATTACGCCGTGCACGGGGTCGGTCAGGGCCTGAAGCACCAGGCTGATGCCCGTCGTGTGGTCGGGAATCGGCTGGTGGAGTTCGAACTTCTCCTTGCCGACGGGTTTGTGCGTGAGATCGCCTTCAGGAAGGCCGATGCGCTCGACCAGACCTTTGGCGAGCAGTTTGCTGGACTGGGCTTCCATGTCGATCACCTGGTATTTGATCGAAGAACTGCCGCAGTTGAGTACTAAAATGACCATTTCAGTTGTTTTGTAAAAATTATTTTGTTGTTTCCTTGTTCGTTGTCAGCGTTTCAGCAACCGTCCCAATGCGGCGCCCAACAGGATGCAGCACACGCATGCCGCAAAATTGAGCGCGATGCAAAGTCCGGCCGCCGTGTAGTCGCCGCTTTTAAGCATCCGCACCACGTCGGAAGAAAAAGTGGAAAAGGTAGTGAATCCTCCGCAGAATCCTACGCTCAACAGCCACGACGCAGTTCCTGCGCCCAGCATCTCCAGCAAAAAGCCCATCAGCAACGATCCGGCGGCATTGACCGTGAAAGTGCCGGCCGGGAAGCCCAACAGGGACTGTTCGGCCAGCCATACGTAGGATACCAAGTACCTCGACATACTGCCCAGGGCCCCTCCGATTCCTACTGCCACGATCTCGCGGATCATTTCGTCGAAAATGCGTTTTTACTTAAGACTTTGCAAATTTACGCAAAATTTAATTACGGATCGTAAGGTTTTCCGGAATTTTTGTGATAAATTTTGGACTATCTGTGGTTAATTTTCGTATTTGTACCCCATACCCTTTACGGTCGAGATGTGTCCGTCTCCGATTTTTTGTCGGATTTTGCGGACGTGGACGTCGATCGTGCGGTCGCCGACGACCACGCTGTCGCCCCAGATGCGGGAGTAGATCTCTTCCCGGGAGAAGAGTTTTCCGGGAGAGGAGGCGAGCAGGGCGAGCAGGGCGAACTCCTTGCGGGGCAGTTCGATACGTTCTCCGTTGCGGATTACCAGATGTCGTTCCCGGTCGATGACCAGCGAAGCCGGTTTGTCGGCGGCTACCCGTTTGAGGATCGCCTGGATGCGGCTTATCAGAAGTTTGGGCTTGATCGGCTTGGAAATATAGTCGTCGGCTCCGGCTCCGAACCCTGCGAGCTGTTGCTCCTCTTCGCCGAGGGCCGAGAGAAAGACGACCATCGTCTCCTTCAGCGCCGGGTCGCAGCGCAGGGCCCGGCAGGTTTCGATGCCGTCCATCGTGGGCATCATCACGTCGAGCAGGATCAGGTGCGGCCGATGTGCCGCAGCCTGTTGCAAACCTTCGGCTCCGTTGCGGGCCGTATATACTTCGTAGCCCGCCTTGGTCAGGTTGTAACGGATGAATTCGAGGATGTCGTCTTCGTCGTCGATGAGCAGGATGCGATGACTCATAAGAGCGTGCGTAATTTTTGCGAAGATAATAAATTTATCGGCAAATCCTGTGCGGGGGCCGGAAAAATGGTTATATTTGCAAGGTTTATATGGTTTTGCAAACCGTAAGATTAAAATCAGACAAGATGGCTACTGAAAATTCTACTCTTCCTGTTTCCGGGGAACATCTCGACTCTTCCGTAGTTGAGGATACGCAGAACAATTCCGTGCCCGCAGATGGCGGGGAAACGAATGCCGCAGTTGCGGACGATACCGACGTGCCGACACAGAGTCGGGTGGACTTCGCCGACGAAGATGCAGCACTGGCTGCCGAAAACGCAGGGCTCGACCTGGGCGAGGCTTCGCCCGAGGAGGAGGCCGCAGGCGGGGACGCGGCCGGCAGCGACCTGGCGGGCAAGTCGAAGGAGGAGTTGCTGGCGATTTTCGCCAGGATGCTCGAAGAGCGCCCGGTGCAGTCCCTGCGCCGGGATGTGGAGGCCCTCAAGATAGCGTTTTACAAATTGCGTCGGGCGGAGTCCGATGCCGCACGAAGGGCTTTTGTCGAAGCCGGCGGTGCGGAGGGTGAATTCGTTTCCGAGCCGGATCCGGCGGAGTTGCGTTTCAAGGATCTTTTCCGGGAGTACCGCCGTCTGCGGGACGAGTTCGTCGCCGGACTCGAAGCGGCCAAGGAGGAGAACCTCAAGATAAAGTTGCAGATCATCGAGGAACTCAAGGAGCTGGCTTCGTCGGACGAAATGCTCAACCAGACTTTCAACAAGTTCCGGGAGTTGCAGCATCGTTGGAAAGAGACCGGGGTGGTGCCCCAGCAGAATGTGAAGGATCTGTGGGAGACCTACAACCTGCACGTGGAGAATTTCTACAATTTCATCAAGATCAACAAGGAGTTGCGCGATCTCGACCTGAAGAAGAATTACGAGCAGAAGCTGGCCTTGTGCGAACAGGCCGAAGCGCTGGTGCTCGAACCGTCGATCGTCGAAGCGTTCCACAAACTGCAGAAGTTGCACGACGAATGGCGTGAAATCGGCCCTGTGGCCAATGAATATAAAGAGGTGCTGTGGAATCGTTTCAAGGAGGCTTCGAGCCGTATCAACAAGCAGCATCAGGAGTTTTTCGAGAATATCAAGCAGGAGCAGCTCCGCAATCTGGAGCTCAAGAGCGAGCTTTGCGTCAAAGCCGAAGAGCTGGCGCAGCAGCCGCTGACTTCGCGCAAAGAGTGGAACAAGGCGAGCGAGAAGCTCTTCGAGATACAGAAAGTCTGGAAAACGATCGGATTCGCTCCCAAGAAAGATAACAATGCCATCTACGAGCGGTTTCGCAATGCCTGCGACAAGTTCTTCGAGGCCAAGCGTGCCTATTATGCCGGGTTGAAGGGCGAGATGGAGCACAACCTCCAGCTCAAGACCGAGTTGTGCGAGGCGGCCGAAGCGCTGCGCGACAGCGAGGAGTGGAAGAAGACGACCGACGAGCTGATCGCTTTGCAGGCCAAGTGGAAGCAGACGGGGGCCGTGTCGCGCCGCTATTCCGACCAGATATGGAAACGGTTCCGTGCGGCGTGCGACGCTTTCTTCGAGCGCAAGTCCCGACATTTCGCTGCAGTGGACGATCAGTACGGGGAGAACCTCCGTCGCAAAGAGGCTCTGTTGGAGGAGATGGCTGCGGCCGATATTCTGGCGGGCGGCTTCGAGATGATTCGTGATTTCCAGCGTCGCTGGGGCGAAATCGGGTTCGTGCCCATCAAGCAGAAGGAGGCGATTCAAAAACGTTACAAGGAGGTGGTCGATAAGATGTTCGATACCCTGCGCGGTTCGGAGCGCGACCGTTCGATGGACCGTTTCAAGGAGAAGGTCTCCTCGCTCAAGGCCTCGGGCGACCGGCGTCTGCGCACGGAGCGCGACCGGCTCTACAACAAAGTCCGCCAGTTGGAGCAGGATATCGCCTTGTTGGAGAACAACATCGGATTCTTCTCCAAGTCGAAGAACGCCGAGGCGATGATCGCCGAGGTGCGGGCCAAGATCGAGCGGGCCAAACAGGAAATGCAGGCCGCTATCGAAAAAGTGAAACTCATCGATCAGGAGGAGAATAAGGAATAACCCGCCGAAGACGGTGTGTCATAACAGGCAAATTACTTCGTTATTATCGGTATTACGGCTCGATCATGTACGTCGGGTACACGTTCTTCGCCGTGAACCTCGATGCTTGGTATTTTTACCTGTTCTTATACATGTGAAAGGGGATGCGCCGAATTTCTCAATTTGACACATCCCTTTCCGGTGAGGAAACTTCTTTGTGGGGATAGCGGTGTATTTTATGTGAGTCCGGCCCTCGGAGCGGGAAGGTTTCCGGAGCGGTCTTCGAAAGCGGTTCCGGAACGATGTTTTAATAGGCAAGTGGAGAACCGGGCGTTCCGGCTTAAGGGTTGAAACGGAGCCGGATAAACGACGGTGCAAACAAAATAATTCGAAACAGATAATGAAACTCAGCAAACCCAAGTACATTTTCGTGACGGGCGGCGTGGCTTCGTCGCTCGGTAAAGGCATTATTTCGGCGTCGATCGCCCGCTTGCTGCAGGCACGCGGCTATTCGGTGACGATTCAGAAACTGGATCCCTATATCAATATCGACCCCGGAACCCTGAATCCTTACGAGCACGGAGAGTGTTACGTGACCGAAGACGGTGCGGAAACCGACCTCGACCTGGGCCATTACGAGCGTTTCACTTCGATTACGACCAGCCATGCCAACAACGTGACCACCGGTAAGATTTATCAGTGCGTGATTGACAAGGAGCGCAAGGGCGAGTACCTGGGCAAGACCGTGCAGGTCATTCCTCATATCACGGACGAAATCAAGCGCCGCATTCAACTGTTGGCGCAGCGCAAGGAGTACGACGTAATCATCACCGAGATCGGCGGTACGGTGGGCGACATCGAGTCGCTGCCCTTCATCGAATCGGTGCGTCAGTTGCGTTACCAGCTTGGAGCCCGCAATACGGCGCTGGTTCATCTGACGCTCATTCCTTACCTGGCCGCTTCCGGCGAGTTGAAGACCAAGCCGACCCAACATTCGGTCAAGACCTTGCTCGAGAACGGTTTGCAGCCCGATATTCTGGTGCTGCGCACCGAGCATCCGCTCTCTGCGGAGCTCAGGCGCAAGGTGGCGCTCTTCTGCAACGTGGATGCCAACGCGGTGATGGAGTCGATCGACGTGCCGACGATCTACGAAGTGCCGCTGGTGATGCACCGTCAGCATCTGGACGAGGTGGTGCTCAGCAAGCTCGACCTTCCGTCGGAGCAGGAACCCGACTTGAGTTCGTTGCAGGCTTTCGTCGATAAGGTGAAGAATCCCAAGCGGACGATCGACATCGCCCTGGTGGGTAAATATACGGAACTTCCCGATGCTTACAAGTCGATCTGCGAGTCCTTTATTCAAGCCGGTGCGGTGAACGACTGCAAGGTGAAGTTGCATTACGTGAATTCGGAGAAGATAGACGCTTCGAACGTCGGGGAGAAGCTCGGCAAAATGGCCGGTATTCTCGTGGCTCCGGGGTTCGGCAACCGGGGAATCGAGGGGAAGATCGAAGCGGTGCACTTTGCGCGGACTCACCGTATTCCGTTCCTGGGAATCTGTCTGGGTATGCAGTGCGCCGTGATCGAATTCGCTCGCAACGTACTGGGCTTCAAGGATGCCACCTCGACAGAAATGGACCCGGCGACGAAGCATCCGGTCATCGACCTGATGGAGGAACAGAAGGGCATTACCGCCAAAGGCGGCACGATGCGTCTGGGAGCTTACCCCTGCTCGCTGGTGCCGGGATCGAAAGCTGCGCAGGCTTACGGTACGACTCAGATTCAGGAGCGTCATCGCCACCGCTACGAATTCAACAGCGAATACCTGAAGGATTTCGAGAGCCACGGAATGAAAGCCGTCGGTGCGAACCCCGATACGGGGCTGGTCGAAGTGGTCGAAATTCCCGACCATCCCTGGTTCGTCGGTACGCAATACCATCCCGAATACAAGAGCACCGTACAGCGGCCTCATCCGCTTTTCGTCGCGTTCGTAGCTGCGGCGCTGGCGGGAAAAGACGATAAGAAAAAATAGTTTGCAACCTTGCTTCGGGGTATCCTCAAAGAATTTAGATTACGCATGGATAAAAAATCAATCGCCGGAATTGTCATCGTGGCCCTGATCTTCCTGGGTTTCACGTTCTATAATTCGCATCAACAGAAAAAGTATCAGGAACAGCTCATGGCGTACAACGCCGAACAGGCGCGTATCCAAGCCGAGCAGGATTCGCTCTTGGCGCTCAACGCTCCGCTGCCGACTGCGGATTCCGCAGCTATTGCGGCTGCGGGAGAGCGGTTGTCCGGGGACAGCCTGCAGGCGCAGCGTCGGATCATGCAGTTCGGAGAGCTGCTGGCTGCGGCGCAGCAGGCCGAAGCCGAGGAGTTCACCGTGGAGAACGAGGTATTGAAGATCGATTTCTCGACGCGTGGCGGCCAGGTCAAGGATGTTACGCTGAAGGATTACACCAAGTATGCACCTCGTGACGAGCGGAATCAGCCGGTGCGGCTTTTCGATCCGGCAACGGCCAATTTCGCCCTGACGTTC
>OKRV01001919.1_pt1 | contig 11648 bp, 8 predicted proteins | sample 1601201 | NCBI WGS metagenome assembly OKRV01 (sample SAMEA3541540, study PRJEB24748) | human gut metagenome | biome: human gut; feature: human-associated habitat; material: faeces | place: China | collected 2012 | reverse complement strand
AGGCCCTCGCGGCCTAGTCGCTATTTAGGGCGTCCAAGATTTGGGACGCAGTTCACGTTGCGCGGCGGGGTCTTTTACGTCCTGCGGAATGCGCCCGGAGGGAAGCCCGGGATCGCCTGCGTTTTTTTCTCAGATGCCGGGGTGCCGGAAAGGCGGGATGTGAGGGGCGCATTGTTGGATGGCGCCTTGTATCTGCTTATCGTGGCGGGCGCAGTTCTGGGGAGCTCGATGGGTCATCTCGCTAGGTAAAAAGATGGTTCGCGGTGGTATTGTTGCTGTGAGTTTAATTCGATATGAAAGGGTGACTTTGGTGTCCCAGATGGATTCTACGCTCTCCTATATTACTGACCAGTTGAAGGCGCTGACTTCTATCGCGTCGCCTACGGGCTTTACTCGTGCGGCTACTGATTATCTGATGGAGACCCTGCGCGATATGGGGTTTGGGCCTGAGCGTTCTAATAAGGGCAACGTGCTGGTTGAGCTTGGCGGTGAGGGTGAGCCGCTTGTGTTGGCGAGCCATGTCGACACCTTGGGCGCCATGGTGCGCTCCATTAAGGACAATGGCCGCCTGCGTCCCACGACACTTGGTGGGCACCAGTGGTCTACGGCCGATGGCGAGAGCTGCACCGTCTATACGCGTGACGGCAATGTGTACACGGGTGTGGCCCTCAATACCGAGCCTTCGGCACACGTGGCCGACGAGCCGGTCAAGACCATCGAGAAAAACATGGAAATCCTGCTCGACGAGAACGTCGATAGCAAGGACGATGTGCTCGAGCTGGGTATTCAGACCGGCGACATCATCGCTATGGATCCGCGTACCACGGTGACGGAGAGCGGCTACATCAAGAGCCGCTTCTTGGATGACAAACTGTCGGCCTCCATTTTGCTGGGCTTGGCGCGTGCCGTCGCCGCTGGCGAGGTGACGCTCTCGCGCAAGGTGTCACTGCTCTTTACCGTGTACGAGGAGGTCGGCCACGGCGGTGCCTTTGTGCCGGCCGACACGCGCGAGATGATCAGCGTGGACATGGGCTGCGTGGGCGACGACCTGGGCTGCACCGAGCGCATGGTTTCGATCTGCGCCAAGGATTCGGGCGGTCCGTACAACTACGACCTGGTGACCACGCTGTCCAACATCGCGCGCGAGCTGGAGCTCGATTACGCCATCGATGTGTACCCGCATTACGGTTCCGACGTCGAGGCCACGCTCTCGGCCGGCTACGACATTCGCCATGGTCTGATCGGCCCCGGCGTGTACGCGAGCCACAACTACGAGCGCAGCCACATCGACGGCGTGCGCAATACCTACGAGCTGGTTCGCGCCTACGTTCAGCGCTAGGGGAGCAGCTTGCGACTCGGCTGACCAATCGCTAAGGCCCGATTTCTCGGGCCTTTTTTCACTTTGGGTTGTTTAGTATTATGATGTCTGTAATCTATTAACTAAACGTGTAAATTACTTAACGAGGTGATGCGGTGTATGGACACGTCTGAGTACTTGTCTATGGGTGATGCTGCCCGCCTGTTGGGCGTTACGAAAGCCCGCATATCTCAACTTGCCGCATCGGGAACGCTTGTGTGCGATATTGTGGGCGGCCGGAAGTTGGTCGAGTACAATTCTGCGCTCGCCTATCAAAAGGTCCGCAAGCGAGGACGCCGTCCTGCGGCCGATGTGGGACGCAAGTTTACGCTGATGTCGGCCGACCATGAGGTCGCGCATGTCTCATTTGATCCGACGCGTGAGTTTCCCTTCGAAATCGCCGAGGTCCTCGATGCGCAGAGGATGCCGTTTGGCACGTGCTCGAGTTCTTCTCCTACGGTGAATAAACGGGAGCTCAATGTGTGGTGGAGCCATCGGTCGGTGCCTGACGTCCGCCCCGGACTCGTCTCGCGCTATCGTGAACTGGGAATTGCCAGTGGCATTGAGGTGCCGGTTCAGTGCCTGGGCCTATCGCTTTCGGATTGCTATTGGCTGCGGCCGGCCGATTGCGCCGAACTCAAATGGCAAAACATCAATTACTTTGAGAACGAATTTGAGCGATCGGCACCCGAAGAGCGTTCGGGTTGGCTGGAAGGCATCGGTCTTAAAAATCCTGATAACACGTCCGAGGGCGAGCTCCCTAAATCGTGGATGATTCGCAACGGTGTTCGCGTTCTGGTCAAGGGATGCGGCATGGACGACCAACGGCCCTTTAACGAGGCGGTTGCAACGGCTCTGCATCGTCGCTTGCTGTCGGAGGGCGAGTTTGTTCCTTATACGGTTGAGCGGATGTTCGATGGCCCTGCGTGCCTGTGCGAGGATTTTCTTGACGGCCGCGAGGAATACGTTCCGGCTGTTTACGTTAAGGGCGCACTTGGTGGCCAGCGGGGAAACTCGACATACGATCGATACTGTCGCTGCCTTGGCAAGCATGGTGCCGATGAGGCCGCTGTGAGAAGGTCTATGTCGCAGATGATTGTCTGCGATGCCCTTTTGGCCAACAGCGACCGCCATTGGCGAAACTTCGGCATCATCCGCAATGTCGACACCCTGGAGATAAAACCTGCTCCGCTGTTCGATAGCGGCAACTGTCTGTGGTACAACGTGCCAACTGCCGTGCTCGCAGCTGGGGAGTTTGGGTTTTCCGCTAAGCCGTTTGGGCCCGACCCTTCCGTCCAGCTGGCGCTTGCGGATTTGCTCGATTGGTTCGATTCATCGCGGCTCAACGGATTTGTTGATGAGGCGATCGAGATTCTTTCGCAGAGCGAATGGGCCACGGCGGAGGGTCGACTCGAGGCCATCCGCCGCGGCCTCGAGCGTCGCATAATCGAGGTTGGTGCCGCTGTTGAGGTACTTCGACACGTGCAGCGATAAACCCGCGGCTACTTAAGTGCGCCGGTCACGGTGCCGCCGCCCAGGACGATGTCGCCGCGGTATATAACGACAGCCTGGCCGGGGGCGATGGCGCGCTGCGGCTCGTCAAAGGTCAGCAACATTTGCCCGTCTTCGCCGCGCGTAAGGATCGCTGCCTGGTCTTTCTGTCGGTAGCGGTACTTGGCGCCCACGCGGATGCCGCCGGCATCCAGCTCGGCCTCCATGCGGTCGGCAGGGGCGCTCCAGATCCAGTCGTTGGCCGTGAGCGCCGTGGCCGTCAGGTCCTCTGCCTCGCCCAGATGTACGGTGTTGTTGACGGCGTCGACACCCGTTACGTACACGGGATGCGCCATCGCGACGCCCAGGCCCTTGCGCTGGCCGATGGTGTAGCGCAGCGCGCCGTTGTGGCGCCCGACCACGCTGCCGTCGCGCCACACAATGTCGCCCGGTGCAGCGGGATGTTCGCAACGGCGCTCGATATAGCCCGCGTAGTCACCGTCTGGAATAAAGCAGATGTCCTCGCTTTCGGCCTTCTGGGCGTTGGTAAAGCCCTGCTCGGCGGCTATGCGGCGCACGTCGCGCTCTTTGTCTAGGCCTGCCAGCGGAAAGATCGTGTGCGCCAGACGCTCCTGCGTGAGCGAATACAAAAAGTAACTCTGGTCCTTTTTGGGGTCCTCGCCGCGATGCAGCTGCCAGGTGCCGTCGGGCGCCTGGCTCGTTTTGGCATAGTGGCCTGTGGCGATGTAGTCGCAGCCCATATCCAGCGCCGCATCCAGCAACGCGCCAAACTTAATATGGCGGTTGCAGATGATGCACGGATTGGGCGTCAGCCCCTCCTGGTAGGCGTTCATAAAACGCTCGACAACGTTGCGGTCGAAGGTTTGCTGCAAGTCGAGCACGTGATGGGGTATCCCCAGGCGCTCGGCGACGGCCTTTGCATCGGCGATGTCGCGGTCGACCTTACTCATGCCCGTGGTGGGATCGGGCGCGGGGCAGGTGAGGCGCATGGTGGCACCGACACATTCGTAACCCTGACTTTTGAGCAGATACGCGGTCACGCTGGAATCGACGCCGCCGCTCATGGCGACGAGCACGCGCTTGTTGTGCATGGGGAGGTTCTCCTTGGTGGCATGTGGCCAAAAAAGAAAAGCGGCGCGGGAGGCTGGTTCCGCGCCGCAGACATTGTAGCAAGTTCGGGCGTCCTGTGGGACACCCTGTTGGGATGAGCTCAGGCTGCCAGAAGAGAGGGGAGACCGGCGTGCCTTGGACTCGTTCTAAGAACGAGAGCTCTAGTCCTGGAAGAGTGCCGTGGACAGGTAGCGCTCGCCGGTGTCGGCGAGCAGCGCCACGATGGTCTTGCCCTCGTTCTCGGGGCGCTTGGCCAGCTGCAGTGCGGCCCACACGGCGGCGCCGGACGAAATGCCCACGAGCACGCCCTCCTTGTGGCCCACGGCGCGGCCGGTGGCAAAGGCGTCGTCGTTCTCGACGGGGATGATCTCGTCGTAGACCTGGGTGTCGAGGACGTCGGGCACAAAGCCGGCACCGATACCCTGGATCTTGTGCGGGCCGGCCTGGCCCTTAGAGAGCACCGGGGAGGTGGCGGGCTCGACGGCGACGACCTGAATCTCGGGGTTTTGCTCCTTGAGGAACTCGCCCACGCCGGTCACGGTGCCGCCGGTGCCGACGCCGGCGACGAAGATGTCGACCTTGCCGTCGGTGTCCTCCCAGATCTCGGGGCCGGTCGTGGCCTTGTGAATGGCCGGGTTCGCGGGGTTCACAAACTGGCCGGCGATGATGCTGTTGGGGGTCTCCTTCTGCAACTCTTCGGCCTTGGCGATAGCGCCCTTCATGCCTTTGGAGCCGTCGGTGAGCACGAGCTGCGCACCGTATGCCTGCATCAGCTTGCGGCGCTCGACGGACATGGTCTCGGGCATGGTGATGATCACCTTGTAGCCGCGGGCGGCCGCCACCGAGGCGATGCCGACGCCGGTGTTGCCGCTCGTGGGCTCGATGATGGTGTAGTCGCCGCCACGCACGAGCTTGCCTGCCTTCTCGGCCTCGTCAATCATGTTCTTGGCGACGCGGTCTTTAACGGATCCGGCGGGGTTGAAGTATTCCAATTTGACGAACACACGGGCCTTGAGGTCCTCGTCGGCCTCGAAGTGGGTGAGCTCCAGAAGCGGGGTGTGGCCGATAAGCTGATCGATGGACGTGTAAACATTGCTCATGGTGAACCTCCAAAGTGTTCAAATGACTGGATACCGTGTGGTTTTACGGTGTGTGTGACAGCGAAACCCACAAACCTTATAGGTTGTTCGTTTTGCTGTTGGCAAGCATAGTAGACAGTAAAGCCTAGTAACGCAATAGGAAATAGAAGATAATTACGAGTCGATTAACCATCTTGACGGGAATAGGTATTTTCAAAACCAATTTTTCGGCTAGAATTTCTACGAATTAAAAGACCGAAAGGCAGCTATATATATGTTGGTTTCCACAAAGGGCAGATATGCCCTGCGCGTTATGGTCGACCTGGCCGAGCACCAGGCGACAGGCCGTATCCCGCTTAAAGAGATTGCGGCGCGTCAGGGTATTTCGGAGAAGTACCTCGAGAATATTCTGGCTACGCTCGTGCGCGCCAACATGCTCTCGGGCATGCGCGGCAAGGGCGGCGGCTATGTGCTCACGCGCCCGCCCGAGCAGTACACGGTGGGCGAGATCTTGCGCCTGACCGAGGGCAGCCTGGCGCCGGTCGCCTGCCTGGATGGCGACTGCAAGGGTTGTTCGCGCTCTGACGAGTGCCCCACGCTCGACGTGTGGAAGAACCTGGACAAGCTTATCAACGACTACCTCGACGGTGTGACGCTCGATCAACTTGTCGCTCCCAACGAAGGTTACGACTACGTGATCTAGCCCACCTGCCATTTGGGGACGGGGTGGAAATGGCAGATTTTCTCGCCCTTTGAGACTTGGCAAATAAGAAGGCCGCCCATTTTTGTGATGGGCGGCCTTCGTTTTGGGCTGTTGAGACGGGCGCGGCCGGAATGGCCGTTTTGGCCCTCGGCGATGCTGTCGAGGATGCTGCGCATGATGGACACCAGGATGCTGCCCATAAAGGCCGATCCAAAGCTGGCGATGGAGATACCCGCGCCCAGCAGATTGACCGACAGATAGCTGGCCAGCTCGAGCATAAAGCTGTTGACTACGAGCTGAAAAATACCCAGCGTAATGATCGTGAGCGGCAGCGAGATAACCGTCAGGAACGGCTTGACGAGCGAATCGACGATGTTCAGGAACAGTCCCACGAAGGCGAAACAGACCCAGGCCTCGGCAAAACCGAAGGGCTGGATGCCGGGGACGAGGAACGTGGCGATCGCGATGGCGATCGAAGTAAAGAGCCAGTTAAGCATAAAGCGCATGGTGTGAATCCTTTCTTGCGCAGGGTGCGTTGGTGTCGAGTGAAGCGGTTTGCTGCGGCAGCTTGGACGGCTGCGCGGGTGTGCCGCCTTGTTCGGCCGCCCATTGTCTCAAATATTCGTGGAGCTTACGTGCGCATTCGGTTTCAAAACGGCGTTCGTCCTGAAAAACGCGCCGCTGGCAGAGAGTCTTGTCGCTTTAGTTTGGTGGTGTGCTACACTGCTACGGGCAAAAGCCACAGGCGTTGCCCTATTGCATAGAACGGGCGAACGATGCCCGATGTCAGTATCAACTTCGATGCCTTATGGCGGGTTTGGCGGTGATCGATGAATATCGAGAACATGTTTGACAAGCCTGATGTCAAGCAGCTGGTCCACGCATTTAGTCTTTTGGATGACGAGAAGGATATCCAGGCGTTTTTGACCGATATCTGCACGCCGCGCGAGATCTGCGATCTTTCGCAACGTCTGCAGGTTGCGCGTTATCTGGATGAGGGCGAGCCTTATGTTGAGGTTCAGGCCCGCACCGGCGCTTCGTCCACTACGGTGAGCCGCGTGTCCAAGGCACTCAACGGCGAGTACGGCGGCTATCGCAAGATCCTCATCAAGCTGGAGGATGGCGAGTAGGCCAGCGGTAAAAACGAATTGCGCAGAACCGTCCCTTCGGGGGCGGTTTTTTGATCCTTTGGGGACGGAGGAAAACGGATCACTGGGTTAGACTGACCTCCTCGGTGATCCATTTTCCTCCGTCTCCAAGGGGTCAAATCTGTTGGCGTGGGGCAAATCTGTCCGCGCGGGCGGGTAGGATGGAAACATTGAATATTGCGAACGGTTTGAGTGGAGGACCATGCCTGTTCGAATCTATACCACCAACGCCGGCGCGGATTTGAGCGATGCCGAGGCGGCGCTGCTTGCCGACCTTATTGCCCGCCACGGGCGTGCCGTGCTGCTGGCGCCAACGTTTGCTGAGCTCGACCTGTGCCGTCATGATGCGGCGGAAGCCGGCGTTTCGCTGGGTATTGACTACAAGACGCCTACATCGTGGCTTCGCTCGCTTTGGGAGCTTTTGGGCGACGGGCGCGGTTTCGTCGACAACCTGCAGCGCCAGATGCTGTTTTCGGACATGGTAGCGCGTCTCGACGACGCCGACCTGCAGCCGCTTTCGCGCAGCCAGGGCACGGTGCGTATGCTCGCGCGTATGGCTCGCGATGTGCTGCCGGGTGTGGCAGGGACAGGTGCCGAGCGTTGCTGCGACAACGTTTGCAAGCCCAAGCCCAAAAGCGACGCCGAGGCTCGCGTGTTTGAACTTTTGTGCGCCTATGCGCGCGGTTTGGACCGTCGAGATATGGTCGAGCCCTGCGAGGCGGCTGACATTATGGCCGGCGCTTTGGCCGACAACCTGCCGGGGTGCGCCCGCGCCGTTTGCGTGCGCGGCGTCACGTCATTTACGTATAGCCTGCTCGAGCTGCTGTCCGCCGTGGCAAACAACGGGGGAGAGGTTGTCGTGCTGCTCGCCCGCGAGCAAGCGGCGATGCGTGAGGAGCTGGCCACGGCATTTGATGTCCGCGGTGTGCTGTTTGAGATCGCGCCGCTGGGGGAGGGCGCCGCCGCGCCCCAGACTGCCTCCAAGTCCGCTGCTCAGCCTGCCTTTATTGAGGTTGCCGGCCCCCATGCCCGTGCCCATGCTTATGCGGACGTCATCGATAAGTTGGTGAAAGCGCACAAGGAGTCCAAGGACGATAAAGCTGCTGCAACACCCGCCGACCCCGTACGCGTGCTCGTTGTTTCTGCCCGGGCACCCCAGCTGTTCGGCGAGCTTGCCGCTCGTTTGGCGGCGCGCCACGTTGCTGCCGAGACGGCCGAGTTCACGGCGTTTTCCCAATCCATTGCGGGCAGGCAGTTCACGGCGCTCGCCAACCTGATCGAGCGTATGAAGGCCGCCGACGAAGGGGCAGCTTCTAAGACTGAGTGGTGGCCCGCTCCGGAGCTTATCGACTGGATTTACAGCCCGCTTTCGGGCGCTGATGCCGTCAATGCCCGTACCTTCGATAAGAATATGCGTCTCTCGCGCAGCAAGACCACTGCGGGCGTCAAGAGCCTGCTGCAGAGCGTGCAGGGCCAGGTGAGGGGCGCGCGTAAAGCGGCGAGCGACGAGAACTGGCTTAAGAACGTGCCGTGCGTGATCTCGGACGTGTTCCAGGCGCTGTGGCGCGACAAACCCGTGACGGCGCTCAAGGCCATGCTTGCCGTTGCCGAGGCACTGCCCGATCGCGCACTTGGCGGTCTCGACGGTCAGGCCCGTCGCCAGGCGGAGGTGGCCCTGCTGTGCCACGTCATCGACATCCTTATGAATGGCGCCCGTGCGCTCGACGTGTCGCAGGCCGCGACCGTGCCCGTGCTCGATGACATTCGAACCAAGGTGGACAAGCGTAGCACCGCCTACGATTACGAGACCTACGAGGTTGACCGTGCGCCACGCGCCCAGGTTCGCTTTGCTTCGCTTGCCGATGCGGCGGCTCTGCGCCCCGGCAGCTACGATGCCGTGCTGTTTGCCGATGTCGATCTGGACAGCTATCCGCTCTCACATGAAGAGGGGCCGCTGACCACACTGACGGCGAGCCTCGGTCGCGAGGGCGTGACGCTTGAGCCTGCGGCCTTGCTGCGCGCACGCTTTGGCCGCGCGATACAAGCGTCGCGTGGTCCGGTTATGCTCGCCCGTGTGACCCACGATCGTCAGGCGCGCGAGTGCTATCCGGCGGCCGTGTGGACCGAGTTGCGGGCGCATGCCGAGGCCGCTAACGATGCTAAGGCCGCTGACGCCGACAAGGCCGCTGACGACGCTAAGGCCGTTGGCGCCGACAAGGCGAAGTGTGTGGGTGAGGGCGATATCGTAAGGGATTTCGATCCCGCGGCAGGCGAAGGTCTTAGGCGCGAGCGCGTGACCTGCGAAGCTCCTCAGCATCTGAGCGATGAAGCCATTCCGTATTTGGTCCTGCGTCGTCGCGATGGCGAGGGCGAGGATGCGCCGCTGGTGCCGCGCCTGATGTCTGCCTCGCAGATCGAGGCCTATTCGACCTGCCCGCTATGCTGGTTCGTCTCGTATCGCGTCAAACCCCAGTCGATCGACGCCGGCTTTGGCAATATGGAGAAGGGCAACTTTGTCCACGACGTGCTGGAACACTTGCATGCCCGTCTGCCCCAGGAGGGCATGGAGCGCGTGACACCCATGAATCTGCCACGCGCGAAGGAGCTGCTGCGCGAGGTCTTTGACGAGACCTTGGCCGAGCATGCGGGCGAGCGCGGTACCGAGGGCCCGCTCGTGCCGCTCTCCCCGGTGGAGGAGCGCCAGGTGGCCGAGATTTTGCCGCAGCTGGAGGGCGTTCTTGCCTACGAGTCCGAGGCGCTCGCGCCCTTCGCGCCGCGCTACCTGGAGTTTGCGTTCAACGAGCTCCAGGTCGAGTATGCCGGCTGGCCGCTCGGCGGGCGCATCGACCGCGTGGATGTGGATGCCGAGAATCGCGCCGTGGTAATCGACTATAAGCATCGCACGGGCGTTGAGGAGTTTAAACTCGCCGACCCCACGGTGCGCGACGAGGAATCGGGCGAGGCCGCCATCGACGACCCGCGGTGGCTGCCGCCCCATACCCAGACGCTTATCTATGCGCAGGCCATGCGCCGGGCGCTGGATCTGGATGCCCGTGCGGCGCTCTATTTTTCGACCAAGGGCGGCAAACCGGCGCTGCGCGGCGCCGCGAGTGCCGAGCTGCTCGAGGAGGAGCGTGGTGACGGCCGCATCCCGGGGCTTAAGAAGGGCTTTCCCGGCGAGGGTGGCAGCATGGACTTCGACGCCCTGCTCGATCGCGTGGAGGCCGGCATCGCCGAGCGCCTGCACGAACTCGAGGCAGGCGACGTTGCCGCCGTCGACCCGACGTCGGCTCAGGCCGCGCATGCGCGCTGCTCGTATAACCACGAAGGAACGTTTGTAAGGAGGGACGTGTAGACCATGGATCTTTCGACTTTGATGCCGCAACAGCTGCAGATCGTCAAAACGCTCGACCGTCCGCTGTTTGTCTCGGCGGGTGCCGGTTCGGGCAAGACCTTTACCCTCACGCGCCGCATCGTCTACGCGCTCTCGCCCGAATCCGGTCCGTTCGTTGAGCATCTGGACCAGGTGCTCGCCATTACCTTTACCAAAGACGCCGCGGCCGAGATCCGTGACCGTGTGCGCCGCGCGCTCATCGATGAGGGCATGGACGAGGAAGCCCTGACCGTCGACGATGCGTGGATCTCGACCATTCACGGCATGTGCTCGCGTATCCTGCGCGCACATGCGTTGGAGCTGGGCATCGATCCCGAGTTCACGGTGCTCACCGATACCGACGAGCTTATGGACCAGGCTGTTGAGCATGTGCTGGCCCGCGCGACGGCGCCCGATGCCGCCCCCGAGCTCGCCGCTTCGCTTAAGGCCCTCTACGCTTGGTATCCCATGGCGGGCGAGGGTGGGCCGTTTGGCGCCGGTACCACCATTAAAGGACTGGTGCGCGACCTGCTGGAGCTATCGAGCCAGCTGCCGGGCGGCATGGACGATGTGTGCGTGGCGCGCGGCCAGGCTGACACCTCGGCGCTTGCCGACGCCTATCGCGCGGCGTTGGGTGCGAGCAAGGCCGCGACCGAAAAGGCACAGGTGGCACTCGACGCCATCGACGCGTTTGAGGCGAGCGACAAAACCATGGAGGATGCGGCGCGACTCATGATGTCGTGCACCATGCCGCGCGCGAGCAAGGCATTCCCTAAGGAGCAGGTGGAGCTACTCAAGGCAGAGGCCGCCGATGCGTTTATCAATATCGTGCTGGCCTGCGGCGGTCCCGCGCTCGAGGCACTGGTGGGGCTTGCCCGTGCTGTAGAGGCTGAGTACCGCGCGCTCAAGGCCGGCCAGTCTGCCCTCGACAACAACGATCTGCTGCGCATGGCCTACGAGGCCCTGCGCGATTACCCGGCCATCCGAGCGGCATACGAGGGTCGCTTTAAGATGGTCATGATCGATGAGTTCCAGGATACCGATCAGATGCAGGTCGACCTGATCCGTTACCTGACGGGTGCGGGGGAGCGCGCGTTGTGTACCGTAGGCGATGCACAGCAGTCGATCTACCGCTTCCGCGGGGCGGAGGTCGAGGTGTTCCGTCGCCAGGAGCGCAAGGTGGGCTCGTCTGCCGCGCCCGAGGCGACTGCCGCGGCCGACGCCCCTGCTGGCGAGCTCGTTAAGCTCGTGCGCAACTTCCGCAGCCACGACGAGGTGCTACGCTATGTGGCTCGCGTCTTCGACGGCGACGACGGCGGCCTGATGCAGGGCTTTTTGGATCTTGAGGCGAGCGACGGCCGCAAGG
>OKRV01001914.1_pt1 | contig 11666 bp, 6 predicted proteins | sample 1601201 | NCBI WGS metagenome assembly OKRV01 (sample SAMEA3541540, study PRJEB24748) | human gut metagenome | biome: human gut; feature: human-associated habitat; material: faeces | place: China | collected 2012 | reverse complement strand
GTACGGCAGGCCCGGTCTGCACCCGATGCGGATCGCCCGAATCGACGGCTTTGGCTGCGGTTTCGGCGATCAGGGGTTTCAGTACGTCGAAGGGCAGTTCGGTCCCGTGCAAAATCTCGCCTCCCAATGCGTAGAGGTGATTGACGAAATTGCAGGCGAAAACCGCGGCCAGGTGAAGGCGTACGCGACGGTCGGAGTCGGCACGATATACCGTGCGGCTCAGATTGCGGGCGAACGCTTCGAGCTCCGAGGTGAAGGAGTCGTCGTTTCCTTCGACGAAAAGAGGTATTTTGGCAAAATCCACGCTGCGGCCTTGGGTAAAGGTTTGCAGGGGATAGAGAACGCCCCGACGGTCGAAGCGTGCGGGAAGAGCCTCTATTCCGATGCCTCCGGCCGTATGTACCACAGCGGCTTCGGCGGGTATGGGCAGGCTTTCGGCCAGCGTGGTGATCGCCGCATCGCTGACGGCCAGGATGTAGAGGTCTGCGGCGGCCAGCTCGCGCGGATCGGAGCTCCACGCGGTGCCGTTTTCGAGGGCGAGTGCTGTACCTCGTTTCGCGTTGCGGGCGAAGATCTGGAGCAATGTTGCTCCTTCCGTGCGGCTTATCGCGCGGGCGAGCGCTTCGGCCAGGTTGCCGCTGCCTATGAGGACGATATTTTTCATCTTTCCGAGTGTTTCGATTCGGGCTGCGGCCCGGAAGCCGGTTTGCGGGCGGCGTTCACTGCGTCGTCCAGGTCGATGAGCCGAAGCCGGTCGCCCGCTGTACGGCAGGCCGTCTGAAGCTCGTCGAGCGCGCGGTCTATTCGGCGCGTTTCTTCGGTCGCGGCGAAGTAGAGGCGTGTCGAACTGTAATTGTCGATGGTTCTGAAAATGTTGTAGAGCGTCATTTCGTGGATGTCCCGTCCGGGGGCGAAAGCCACTTCGCGGTCGTCGTCCGGATTCCGGATTTCGATCAGCAGGCCCGTGCGCACGAGCTGGTGCAGGACATCGTTCACGATGCGGGTGGGCAGCGAGAGTCGGCGGCGGAGTTCATCGACCGGGAGCGCCCCTTCGTTTTCCCGAAAGCGGTGTACGACCTGGAGCATGACGGCCAGGATGATCCGGCGTCGTCGGTCGTTGCTGATGCCGAGCGATTCGCGCTCTTCGGCGAAACGGTCGATATTCTGGTAGGCGAACGAGAGTTCGCCGCCGAAGAGCAGGATTTCCCACGAGATTTGCAGCCATAACAGGAAGAGCGGCAGGGCTGCGAAACTGCCGTAAATCGCGTTGTAGGAGGTCATCCATCCTTGCAGATAGAGGTAGCCCCACTGAAAGAGCATGAAGACCGTTCCTGCGACGATACCCGCCATGAAAGCGCTGCGCCACAAGACTTTCGTATTGGGCACGACGGCATAGATCAGGGTGAAGCTGCCCCAGATGATGACCAGGGCCGAAAGTTTCGAAAGAAGGATGCCGAGGAACGTATTCCCCGCGTCGAAGAACCGGAGCAGATAACCTCCCATCGTGCTGGCCACGAGCCAGAGGATCGGGGCGACCATCGCGATGACGATGTAGTTGAGGTATTGGCGGGCGATATTGCGCGAGGACTGAACCTCCCAGATGTTGTTGAAAGCGCTCTCCACCGACCCGAAAACCCGGATGACGGCCCAGAAAAGGGTTACGACGCTGACCAGGGCGATAAGCCCGCCCTGCGTATTGGCGAGGGCTTTGCGGGCGAATTCCACCATGTAGTCCAATACTTCGACGTTTTGCGGGAAAAGGGCGTAGAGATCGTCGATCAGGCCGTCCAGAAGCCCGAATCCCTTGACTACGGCGAATACCAGCGCCAGGATCGGGACGATCGAGATGAGCGTATAGAACGTCAGGGCGGCGCTGCGCACGATCGTATCGTGGGCGATCAGGCCGCGTGCCGTGTAGAACAGCAGCTTGTACTGTCTGACGGCCCACCGGACGCGGGGATTGCGGTAGGAGTTTGCGTTGCGCCGCAGGATCGTGTCCGTGAAGTAGGTGAAGACGTTCTTGACTTTCATTTCGGGACGTTTCTCAAAGGTAGCTATTTTAGACGGATTGTCCAATAATCCTGCCCGAGTTTCGTGAAGGCGATCCGTCGCTCGCCGCCTTCGCGTATGCCGAGCCGTGCGGCGATTTCAGCCGCCGTGAGCGGGAAATCCTGTTTCAGAATCGTCAGCCGGCTGCCGGAAAGCTCCCGTTTCAGTTGCTTGGGGTTGTAGGGCTCGATCCGTTCGATCTCCAGCCAGCGGCCCAATGTGTCTTCGGACTTTTCCGCTGCGAATCCGTAACCGTTCGGGCTCCAGATGTCGGCGTGGCCTTGCAGGTAGGTCGGCGTCAGCCGGGCTTTTTGAAGCGCTACGTCGGGGATCAGCAGCCAGCGGTAAGCGGCCGGATCGAAGGGCTTGTCGCAGGGAGTTGCACGGGCTTCGGCCGGCGTGCAGGAAAATTCTCCCAGTTCGAGCGCAACGGCCGTCAGCAGGGGGCCGGTTCCGTCGGTATAGACGACGACTTCCTTGCATTCGTCGTGCAGGGACACCACTTCCGTGCGGCAGGGACCGAAGAGCCGGAATGTTTCGCCGACGTCGAACAGCGGGGAGTTCTTGACGCAGAGGTTCGGGGCGATGCGACGGAGTTCCGGTAGCAGCTTCGGTATGTCGGGCGAACAATCCTCCAGCCGCACCAGCTTGCGCCCTCCGGCGCTGCGACGGTCGGGGTCGGCGTAGATCCAGTCGAAGTGGTCCAGGGTCGAGGCGAGGAACGCCTCGGCGGAGGAGTTGATAACCCGTATGTTCGTTGCGCCCAGCCGCCGGAAATTCTCTTCGGCGACGGCCGCCAGCGTCGCATCCCGTTCGAGGGTGATGACTTCGCGGAAGCGTTTTGAGAGGTAGAGGGCATCGACGCCCAGTCCGCAGGTAAGGTCGAGCACCGTGTTTCCGCTGCAACTTTTGCGGGCCGCGCATGCCTCGCTCGAGGCCTGTTCGAAAGCCAGCGGCGGGAGGATGCAGCGGGCTTCATAGTAGGAGGGGAGTTTCGTCCGTGCCCGCGCAAGGTATTTGACCTGCGTGGCGACGAGTGCCGCATGCGGAATACGCTTGTCGAGGGCGATCGCCGCAGGGTCGCGGCCGATTTGTTCCTCGACGGTATGCCGCACTTCGGGAGTCAGCAGCAGTCGGTATTGTTCCGGAGTCATCATTCCGGGAGCGAAGATACCGATTTTTTCCGTTCGGCGCTCCATAGGAGTAGGGTTGCGAAGATGAAAAGTCCGTAAACACTCCAGCATTGGGTCGTCGTGAGCCGGATGTCGAGGGCGGCTGCCGGAAGTGCCGCTGCAGCTCGGATCAGTTCGTTCTGTGCCCGGGCTGCGAATCCTGCGACGACCGAGAAGAGCGGTGCGAGCGCCGTTCCCGGGATCACGAGCCAGAGCGTGCAGCTCCCGACCACGACGTAGGAGAGCAGGATGACGACGGGGTTGAGTGCCAGTCCGACGACCGAGATCTGGCCGAAGGTATGGGAGATAAGAGGTGCAGTCGCAGCGGACGCTGAAAATCCGATGGCGAGGGTTGCGGTCAGCATATCGATGCTTTTGCGGCGTGTTCGCAGGAGGCGGCAGAGGGGGAGTCCCCAGGCGATGATGCCGGCGACGGCGATGAACGAGAGTTGGAAGCTGATGTCGAACAGGTAATCGGGATGGAAGAGCAGCATGACGAAGGCTACGCCGGCGAGTGTGTTCATCCCGACGTATTCCGACGACGAGGCCAGGGCGAATTGCAGGACGGAGAACATCAGCGCGGCCCGGACGACGCTGGGCGGGAATCCCGTCGTGGCGGCATAGAGCCAGATGAGCAGGATGACCGCGATATTGCGCAGGATGTGTCCGTGTCGGAAGAGCGGCAGCCACCAGAGCAGCAGGTTGGCGAGCAGAAAGACGATGCCCACGTGCAATCCCGAGACGGCGAGCAGGTGCGAGGTCCCGCTGCGCGAGTAGGCCGCACGGAGTGCAGGGGAAAGCGAGCGTCGATCCCCGGCCGTCATAGCGTTGCAGAGGGCCTGTTCGTCGGGTGCCAGGGCCAGACGGTCGAGCCGTGTGACGGCCCGTTCGTGCAGGAACAGGGAGAGGTGCTTCGGGGAAAGCTCCCGGTGCAGGGTGTCGCTCAGCAGCAGGCTTGAGCGGTTCAGGTAGAGGGTGCCGACGTATCCCCGGCGGGTCATCAGCCGTCCGTAGCCGCCGTGACGGGCGGTGAAAGGGTAGATTTTGCCGCGTACGACGGCTCGGTCGCCGGGATTCAGTGCGGTCGAAGAGTCGCATCGCACCACGAGGTTTCCAGCAGCAGGGAGCCATTCTCCGGTTGCGGAGTTCCGCCGGGCGCGGATCGTTGTGCCGGAGGCCGTTTTGCCTTCCCGTTCGGAGAGGCGTTCCCGGACGACGATTTCGTATTCGCCCGGAGTGCCGGTCGGCGGAGCGGGAGTGTGTCTCAGTTCGGTGACGGTCATGCCGAAAAGCAGAATGGCTCCCAGGGTGGCGAGGTTTGCGCCCCGGTCGTCGGCGAGCAGTGCCAGGATACCGCAGACGAGGAATCCGCCTACTAACAACCACAGCGGCAGTACGTAGTGGTCGGCCAGCAGGATGCCGGCCGCGAGCGGCGGCAATGCGCGGAGCAGGGGCATGCGCCGGAGTTTCGACCGGAGGTTTTCGGACTTGAGTCGTAGCATAACGGAGCCGGATCGCGGGAAATGGACGGAGAACCGGGCTTTGACTTTGTGTTTTTTTCGTTTTCTGCGTTCGGCAGGACCTCGCGGGCAGTCGCGGGCCTCGTCGATCGGATATTTGCGGTTTGCCTCCTTTGGAGGCGGCGGAATATTCCCGCCTCTTCGTTGCATCCGCTTCGAGTGTCGGTTTTCGGATTCGGCGATTTTCCGATTCGTAAAGATAATTATTTTTCGGAAGAATAAGCCGTTCGGATGTATGGATAATACAAAACGACACGCATCATTCTATTTGATGCGTGTCGTTTTGTCGTGTCGGAGATCTTTTCGCCCGTTTAGAACGATGCGAATGTGTTCCAGTTCGAATTTTGCTCCGCTGCGGCCTGAATGTCGGCAGGCAGGTTGGCGAAGAAATCGAAGCCGGTGAGCCGTTCGATCTCGGCGACGGAAGTCGCATAGTTCGTGTAACTATCGTTCGAGTACTCCCTGTGTTCCATCCAGAAACCGATCGTCATGGCCGACGTCACTTTGTTCGACGCGTCGCGCCGGACTTTCAACAACGCTTTGTAGTAATAGTTCGGTACGGGGCATCGTTTGCTGTCCGACTTCGGTGTGATCCAGGTGATCGCTTCGTGGTTGCCTGCGGTCTGGAGAATAGCGCCCGTCACCACATATACCGTGTCCGTAGTCGCAGCGATATTTCGGACGCCGCTTTCGAGCTGCTGCCAAATACCGCCGTTGAATTTGTTCTGAATCTGCGGCGTGGAATTGGTTGCGTAATAGGTCTGTACGACCAATTCGTCCGAACCGTTGCGGTCGGCGTTGGGTATCTGGTGCCCCCGGGCGTAGAACTCTTTCGAACTGTCATATCCGTCCGATGTGGTAGCTCCGAGATTGACCCCGTAGCTGCTCGACCAGACGTTGATCTGTTCGGATTCGGCCAGTCCGGGATTGCGCTGCCATTTGTCGGAACGTCCGTTTCCCATGTGTCCTTTTGCGAGCGGATAGGCTACCCAGTAAGCCGTGTAGGTCGATTTGTCGTAGTACATCGTGTAGTTGCGCTGCGATCCGGAGGCGGGATAAACCGTCTGCGTGATCGTCTCATCGGCTGTCGTGCGGGCCGGAAGTTCGTACCAGGCGGCATGATCCGTCCGTGCTCCTTCGGTGGTAAAGGTTGTCGAAGAACTCTGCGGCGTGGAGCCGTTGGTCGCCGTTACGACGCCGTAAACCGTGTACGTCGTTGCGGGCAGAAGATCGGAGAGGTTGGCGGTCGCTTCGTTTCCGACAACAGCGGCAACGACACTTCCCGTGTCGCTGCCGTTCGTTGCGGAATAGAAGAACTGCACCTCGGTTGCGTAAGCGGCGTCGGTCAGACTACTGGAAACCTTCGCTGTACTCGAAGTTATGTCGCTTACGTTCGGTGTGGCAATTCCCGGGGTAGGGTCTGGGGAAGGATTATCGCCTCCCCCTTCTCCCGAGTTTCAGTTGATCGTGATGGTTTTAATCATCAACGACTTGCCGCTCGATTCGGTGTTTAACGTAAGGACGATCTCGCCGGACAGCGGAGTTTCCGATTCGACGACATACTCCTGGTTATTCATTTTTGCCAAGGAGATCTTTTCGCCGAGTGCTTGTCCACCGACGGTTGCATTCACGGTACTTAAGTTTGCCGTATTTGCCGACATAACCAACGTGATTTTTTTGATTCCTCCGGTATAATCGGACGTTTTTATGGTGACACCGCTGGGTTTCGACCAGGAAAGACCGCGTATCCCGCTATTGGTATCGAATGCAGTGGGCGCTTTGCTTGCAGTCCATGTCAGTCCGTTTACTGTTAAGCCGGCAGCGATCTTGTCTTTATCCGCGCTTTCGAAGGTGTAGGTCCAAGTTTCTCCGACACCGCCTTCCGGCTTGCTGTTCTGGGTAATGAGCAATGTCGCGTTGGCTGTACCCAGTGAAGTAGTGGCGGTAAGAACGATGCGTGCTGTACGAGGTGTTGCGACCGTATTCTCTGTGGCTGCGACTTCGAGGCGATTTTCGCTGCCGTTGTAATCACCTGTGGTGATCCAGTCCGGCTGTTCGGTTCCTTCAGTGCCGTCGTAAATAGCGACGGAAACGTCTTGCGTTTCGGCGTTCTTCAACGTAACGGGGATATAGTGAGTTTCCGTATCGTTATAAGACAGTGTCAGGGTGGATGGATCCAACGTGATTTGAGGCAACTTGACGTATTCGGCAGGGATCAGGGTCAGATCTTTTGTCTGACTGCCGGTATAGAATCCGAAACCGAGGTTTGCTGTATTATTTTTCGCCAAAATACGGGAAGGGGTCGCTGCCGATGCGATTTGGTAAGTGCCTTTGTCCTTGTCCTTGGTAATTATCAAGTCGTAAGCCTCCGTAGAGATCGTAGCGCTGTTGTCACTTTCCCAGGAGAGGTAGTTTTTGCCTTGACTGATCGTGTAGTTGTCACCCGATTTGGTAATTGTCCAAATGAGGGTTTCATCACCCGTTTTGTAGGGATTTGACGGTGTAATCACTACGGGGGCCAAACGAGAACCGTCAGCCAGAGAACTCATTGCATAGGTTATTTCGGATTGGGTCGCCGTGATGACGTAGTCGCCGCTCAATGTTTCGGTTGTCTCTTCCGCAGCGTCGGTCATATCGACCGCGAAAGTCGAACTGTCGCCTGCTGCGAAAGCCAGGGCCCGCCCCTCCTGAACGGTTACCGTCTTGGTGAAGATCTTCGTTGCGGTAGTCACCGTAACGGTGAATGTTTCACCGGTTGCCACTTCGAACGGGAAGCAGGTGAAATAAGCCGTCATGCCCGCTTCGCTATTGGCCGTGATGTTCATCTCCGAAGAGTAGTTCAACGTCACGTTATCGGCGAAATTGTTAATATAGCCATACTCCTTGATGGTACCTGCCGTCATATCGACATAGCTGCGGCCCGTGACTTTTTTGTCGGGAGCCGTAAATTTGACGCCGAGGACACTTTCCGCAGATGCGAGGTTCTTGACCGTCATCTTACCGATGGCAACGGCACGGCCGAAACTCATTTGCAGTTCGGTCGGCTGACTCTCCAGCGAGATCGATTTGGCGATCAGCAGGTCCGCGTTCGAATCGAAACTCGTAGCGGTCGGCTGCTGGACTGTGGGAGTGATGACCTTCATGTTGGTGATGTCCGTATTGCTGGAGGTAACCCATGCCGAAGCGGGGTAAACCGCGTTGTAAACGAGCGGGGTGTTCTCGTTTGCGGGGAACGTTACGGCGAATTTTGCAATGTCGCCGCTTATCACGCCCTCTTGCGAGGTAGCAAATACGGTAGTGGAAGCCGCCGTTTCGAGTACTTGCAGGAATTCACCGGTCGCATTCCACGAAACTTTCCCCGTCAGGGGATCATACGTCGTACGGGAACCGGATGCCGATTCGAGTTCAGACGATGCGGTGACCGTCATCGTTACTTTACGACCGTTCGACGGGTCGGAAACCGTGTCGTCTTTGGAACAGGCTGCGAACAGAGATGCACACACTGCGACAGCCAAAATGGATTTGAAAAAAGTTTTCATAGTCGTAGGATGTGTTTGTTAGTATTCTCCGTAATCGGTGTCATTAACGCTGCCGCCTGCTTCGCCGGCTCCGCCATAGTCCAGGACAGTGCTGTTGGCAAAACCTTTCTCGATCGAGATGCTGAGGATCTCAACCGAAGGAGCGGAGTACGAAGTTCCCCCCCCCCTTAACCGTAGATTCGTAGTGTTTTTTCATAATCATAGAGGTATTATGTTTGAGAGTTTTTACATCGTGTCCTGGTTATGGGCTACCACAAATATAGACAATATTCAATTAAGGAACAAGAAAGAATCCAAAATTCATCGAATCTTCATATTTCGATGCGGATTATGCGTGAAAGCGTCCGAAATTTAGTATAAATTGTCGAACATGCTCTGGCTTTTGTCGTATTTCAGGTCGGCGAGGGAAGCCGCTTTGACGCCGATGTTGAAACTCCAGCTCTGATAGTGGCCGAAGGGGACCCACGCGAACGACATTTGCCAGCAATGCAGGTCGCGCGAAATGGTGATGGAGGCCGGAGTCAGCTCCTTGGCCTGGAAGTCGTAACCGCCTTGGAATGTTATGCCCATCTTGGGTAGGATCGTAACGCTGCCGTTGATGCCGAGCGTTTGGGTGATGTTTTTCTGGTAGCCCGTCGTGCCGTTGTTGGTCGGTGATGCGGAGTAGCTGACCGTATAGTTGAATCCCAGGTTCCAGGGTAGCGAGAAGTCGTAGTAGGCCTGGGTCATGTATTGCCGTCGCAGGGCCGGGTTCATTTGCCCGTAAGGGTCGTAGAAAGGATTGGCGTAGGCCGGATCGACCGGGGCGCTGTTGATGTCGTTGATCGCCGGGGTGGAGTTGTCCTGGCGGGATTGGAACGTATAGCCGAACGAAGTGCTGGCCGATACCACACGGCCCGGGAAAAAGAGTTTGTTGATACGCTGGCCCTGCGGGGTGACCCGGTAAGGGTCGAGCGTAGCGTTGATATTGATGCCGAAATTTTGGAAAACGGTCGTGCGCAGCGAAATGGGGATGTTCGAAAGTCCCATGGAGTCGGCCAGGAAGTTATAGGATACCTGTCCGATGCGGAGTTCGTCGATCAGTTTGATCTTCTTCATACCCGAGGTATCGCGTTTGCTGAGCACCTTCATTTCGAGCGTCTGCGAGAGCGAGGCGTTGATGGCCATGGACTGACCGGAGCTGGGCACGCCGAAGATGCTCCCTTCGAAAGGCGAGTAGGTCTTGAAATTACCCAGCGTATCGCTCTGCACGGTCTTTACGTAGCCGTATTTCTGCTTGGAGAAGTCGGGGGCGTAGGAGAAGCTCACCGTCGGGGTGATCGTGTGGCGGATCGCCTGTATCTTGCGCGTTTTCTTCTTGGCCTCGTAGCGGCCATAGATGATCGTCGAGGCCTGCAGGCTGAAGTTGTAGTTGTACAGACGGTAGAACCCGTACTCCGGGTCGAGTTTGTCGATGCGGTTCAGCACCGGGTTCCAAACCTGCTCCTGTTTTTTGAAATACCACTTTTCGGTGTAGTTGATCGTAGGTCCGAAGTTGATATAGTTGAAGATGTTGTACGTCGCCGAGATGGGAATGCTATGCTCGAAGCCGTACTGCATGTTCTGGAGTGTTTCCTTGGTGAAGATTTCGGACTCTTTGGCGTTGGCCTTGTTGTTGAACTTGCCGGTGTAGCGGAGCGAAATCTTTTCGTACCATCGCTGCTTGCCCATCGCCTCCTTGCGTTTGAAGGGGTAGAAGGTCGAAACGTTGAAGACGACGTTCGGCAGGGCGATCGAGAGCGTTCCGCTCTGCGAGTTCTGCGAAACGGACATGTTGGCCGAAAGGGAGAACGGTGTGCCGAGCCAGCTTTTCGAATAGGAGATCGTCGAACTTGTCTGCGTCTGGAGCGCTTCGTTCAGGCTGGTAGCCGAATAGCGGTTGTAGCCGCTGGTACGGAAATCGACCGATGCGGAGAAGGTCGATCCCGGATTGGCTTTGGGGTCTTGCGTATGCTGCCAGTAGAGCTGGAAGTTGTTCTGCTGGAGGAAGTCGGGTTCGCCCTTGTCGCCGACACGGACGTTCGAGTAGTTGAAATTCAGGGTGCCGTTGTACTTGTAACGCTTCATATAGCGCGACATCGCGGATGCCTCCCACGATCCGAGGGTGTAGATACCGCCCCGGATGGCCAGGTCCATGTGCTCTCCGAGCGTGAAGTAGTAGCCCAGGTCACGGATGTAGAATCCCTTGGTCGATTCCTCGCCGAAAGTCGGCATCAGCAGACCCGACTTGGGGCCGGAACTGAGCGGGAAGAAACCCTCGGGCAGCAGCGGAAAGTAGATGGGAACGTCTTCCAGGACCAGGTAGGCGGGACCCGTGACCACTTTCTTGCCGGGAATCACCTTCGCCTTGGTCATCGCCAGGTAGAAGTGGGGGTGGTCCGTCTGGTCGCAGGTGGTGTATTTGCCGTCCTGGATGTGGATGGTGTTGTCGTCCATCTTTTTGACGTTGTTGCCGATCAGCCAGCCGTCGCCCTCCTGAGTCGCCACGCCTTTGATTTTCGCCTTTTTGCTGCCGATGTTGTAGGTGATCGTGTCCATCGTGTAGGGATTGGCGGCTCCTTCGGTGAAAGTGGGGTTGGTAACTGTCGGTTTGCCGTCTATCGTGTCGCGCTTGCCGTGGGCGTAGATGATCTTTTCGTCCATATTGACCCGCATGAAATCTCCCTTGAGATTCATGTTCTGGTAGTTGATATCACCCTGGTTGTAGATATAGACCGTGCGGTTGCGTACGTCGTAGTAGAGCGAGTCCTGGTTTTTGCCGCTGATGATGTCGTCCAGGAAAGATTTTTTCCGGGTCGTATCGCGCTGGGTCGTGTCCTGACGCAACGAATCGCGCAGCAGCGAGTCGTTGCCGGTGGGAGCCGTACTGTCGGCGGGGGCGATCGGCGAGAGGGGAGGCGCTCCGAAGATCGAGTCGATCCTGGTGTCGAAAAGCGAATCCTGCTCCTCTTCCGTACGTGTTTCGGCGGTCGGGGGGCGGTCGGCTTCCCGTTGAAGGCGCCGAATCTCCCGGCGGGTTTCGCGGCGGGATTTTTGTACGCCCCCTTGTTTTAGATTTTTTAAAATCAACTCGGTTGCTCAACCGTTGCTCAACTTTTGGAGAAAGTTAAAGACGCATAATCCTCACATAAAAGGCTATTCTTATCGGGTAATTTATTTACTGCTGCTACTAATTCAGACACGTCTTTGTGGATATATACTTGATTGGTTACGTCCGAATGTCGATGACCTAATATAGTTTTTGTCGTAGCTTCCGATATACCGATATGAATTAATAGCGTAGCGCATGTATGCCTTCCATCGTGCGGGAGGTGCCCAGGGAAATGTTTGTTTAAGTAGTTTCGAAT
>OKRV01001895.1_pt1 | contig 11769 bp, 8 predicted proteins | sample 1601201 | NCBI WGS metagenome assembly OKRV01 (sample SAMEA3541540, study PRJEB24748) | human gut metagenome | biome: human gut; feature: human-associated habitat; material: faeces | place: China | collected 2012 | reverse complement strand
ATCTGCCGCACCTCGCTCGCCGTATCGGCACTTAGAATTGTGCGGTGTTGCCCTATATTCCTGATGGCAGCAATAAGCACAGACACGGAATAGGACAAATAGAAAACCAGCCGCCGGCTTCAGGGATTTTCCCCTGCCCGGCGGCTGGTTTTGGTTTATTTTGCTTTATCCTGCCCGGATAAATATCAGCGGGTCAGCCCGCCTTTGCCGATAAACAGCAGGCGATCAGGCGATGACAAAGTGGTAGATCAGCGACACAGCAATGATGAGCGCACAGACCACTGCGGTGATGGGCGGTGCCCAATGGATGATACGCTCGGCCATTACATCGTCCTCGCTCTCCTCGTCATCGTCCGCATAACGGCCACGGCGGGGTTCTTCGTCATCGTCGCTTTCCTCTTCCTCATCATCGAACATGCGGGTATGCTCGTCCTCTTCATCCTCTTCATCGGCAAACAGATGGCCTTTGGGGACATAGCGGCGCACGCGGTCCATTTCGGCGTTGGTTGCTTCGTCGTCCTCGTCCTCTTCTTCCGGTTCCTGGGCCGGGGCGGGCGGGGTGAACTGTGCGGTGGGCTCCTGGCTGATGGCTGCCTGAGCCGCGGCGGCGGTGGCAGCGGCCTGGGCTGCCTGGGCTGCTGCGGGGTCAACGCCATTGGCCACGGCGTTGATTTCGCGCTGCTGCTGTTCGGCGGCCTGCCGGGCTTCCTCCAGGATGCGGGTCAGGGTTGCCTTGATGTAAGCGCGGTCGCCGCCGCACTCGCTGCAGACGGAAACAGCTTCCTCGTTGGGGTGGAACGCACCGCAGGCGCAGAACCAGCCGTTTTCGGTATCCTGCGGGACGCAGGTCAGCATCTTATTGTTGGTGCGGGTCTGAAGTGTGCGGGCAATAGAGCCAGGCAGCACACGGGGGGCCTGCAGGCGGACACGCTTATAATTACGCAGATCCACGCCGCGGCCGTTCAGGAAAGCACGGTCCTGCTCAATTTCCACGCTGGAAACCGGCGTATCGCTGACAAACACAGCGTCATCAGCACCAAACAGTTCGCCGGGCTGCACATTGAGCTGCTCATAATAGAAATCATCCTCGCACAGGATCTGACCAGAAGCATCTTTGCACTTGAAGTGGATGATAAAGCCGGTCAGCGGTTCTGTGCCAACATTCTTAAAGGTCAGGCAGACCGCAACTTCACCCGTGACATCCCCTTTCAGCAGCTCAACACGGACAAACTGGACCGGGCTGCCGGCAGTGTAATAATTGGCACGGGATTGCGCCATCAGGGAAAAATTTTGATCCATTGTGTTTCACCTTGCCTCAATTTTCATCAGACGGTTCGGAGGGCTGTTCCGGCGCGGCGGGCTGCTCTGCCGATGCAGGGGCTGCGGCAGGCGCGGGGGTATCCAGCCCAAAGGGTGCCAGGTTTTCGCCTTTCATCAGGGCGTCAAACTCTTCGCCGCTGATCTTTTCGCGTTCCATCAGCACACCGGCCACACGGTGCAGCTCAGTCATGTGCTCGGTCAAAATGCGGCGGGCCGTCTCGTAAGATTCATCCATGATATCACGGATCTCATTATCAATTTCGGACGCCGTATTTTCGGAATAGCCCTTGCCCTGGCCAAAGTCTCGGCCAAGGAAGGTTTCGCCAGGGTCGGTGCCATAAACCACCGGGCCCATGCGCTCCGAGAAGCCATAGCGGGTCACCATGGCGCGGGCGGTATCCGTGGCACGCTGCAGGTCGTTGGAAGCACCGGTGGAGATATCATCCAGCACCAGCTGCTCCGCCACACGGCCGCCCAACAGGCAGACAATGTTCTCATTCATGGCGGTCTTGGTCACATAGCTGGGGTCTTTTTCCGGCAGATACATGGTAAAGCCGCCTGCCGAACCACGCGGGATAATGCTGATCTGGTGCACGGGATCATGCGTTTTGCAGAAATAGCCGGTAATGGCATGGCCGGCCTCGTGGTAAGAGGTCAGGCGCTTTTCGGCATCGGTCACAACGCGGCTCTTCTTTTCGGGGCCAGCCACAACCTTGATGGAAGCTTCCTCGATTTCGGGTTCGGTGATGGCCTTTTTGCCCTTGCGCGCAGCCAGCAGGGCGGCTTCGTTGACAAGGTTTTCCAGGTCGGCACCAGAGAAGCCCGCGGTGGACTTGGCGATGGTTTTCAGGCTGACATCGGGGCCAAGGGGCTTGTTCTTGGTGTGAACGCGCAGAATCTCCTCGCGGCCCTTCACATCCGGCAGACCAACATAAACCTGACGGTCAAAACGGCCGGGACGCAGCAGAGCCTTATCCAGAATATCGGCGCGGTTGGTGGCAGCCATCACGATAACGCCGTCGTTGGCGTCAAAGCCGTCCATCTCAACCAGCAGCTGGTTCAGGGTCTGCTCGCGCTCGTCATGCCCGCCGCCAAGGCCGGCACCACGCTGACGGCCCACGGCATCGATCTCATCAATAAAGATGATGGAGGGCATTGTCTTTTTGGCTTTTTCAAACAAATCGCGCACACGGGATGCGCCAACGCCGACATACATTTCCACAAAGTCGGAACCGGAGATGGCATAGAACGGAACGCCGGCCTCGCCTGCACAGGCACGGGCCAGCAGCGTTTTGCCGGTGCCCGGAGGGCCGACAAGCAGAACGCCGTGGGGAATGCGCGCCCCCAGGGAGTTGAACTTTTCCGGTGCTTTCAGGAACTGAACCACTTCCTGGAGTTCAGCCTTTTCTTCATCCGCACCGGCAACATCGGCAAAGGTTGCCTTGCGCTGGCCTTCCTGCTGGTCCTTGACCTTGGCACGGCCAACATTCATCAGGCCGCCGCCACCGGCACCGCCGCGGTACATGGACATGAAGAGCAGCACCACGCTGCCGATCATAAAGGCGTACAGGATGATCTCAAACCAGGGCACGTTGGTCTTAACGGCGACCATATCGTACTGCATGGGCGCATCCGGGTTGGCTGCATTATACTGGTCGATATAATCCTTGAGGTAGAATTGCAGGAAATAAGAAGGATATGGCAGCTTGTAGGTAATGACCGCTGCCCCGCCGTTCTTGGGGGCGTAAGCATCGGTGCCATCGCCGTAAATTTCTGCAAGCAGGCCGTTGGATGTTTCGCTGGACGTGCCGGATTCCGGCAGCGGATGTTCACCTTCTTTCACGCTCATCTCGATAACGCCGGTGTTCAGGTCCAGGTTAAAGTAGGTGACCTGATTGGATTCAAAGTACCCCATGGCTTCGGACAACATCATGGTGCTCTTGCTGGAGCCAAACAGGCTGGAATAGCTGGAGATCATCACGAGTGCTGCCACCATCAGGACAGCGGCAATGATAATGCCGCTGAAACGCGGTTTGTGCTGCAAAAAATCAACTCCCTGTCAAAATCCGCCAAAACGGCGGGCGATTGGTTCTTCTGCCAAGACAGAATTTTATTTGGAATATACTTCCGGTTTTAACACGCCGACATACGGCAGGTTGCGGTACTTTTCGTCATAGTCAAGGCCATAGCCCACAACAAATTCATCGGGCACTTCAAAACCGCAGTAGTCCGGCTCAATATCCACCTTGCGGCGGCTGGGCTTGCTGAGGATGGTGCACAGGCGCACGCTGTTGGGGCGGCGCAATTTCAGCATGGGCACCAAGTGAGACAACGTGACGCCAGTATCCAGAATATCCTCCACGATCAGAACATCCTTGCCGGAAAGGTCCTGATCCAGGTCCTTGACGATCTTGACAAGGCCCGTAGAAGTGGTGTTGGCACCGCCATAGCTGGAAACCACCATAAAGTCAATGCTGCAGGGTTCCGTGATGGCGCGCATCAAATCGGCCATGAACACCACGGAGCCTTTCAGGATAGACACCAGCAACAAATCTTTGCCCTCGTAATCGCGGCTGATCTGTGCCCCCAATTCAGCCACCTTGGCCTGCAGCTGCTCTTCCGAAATCAAAACCTTGGCGATATCATTGTTCATATCATGCATGATCTGTTCCTCCAATATTATGATCTTGTTCCTGCTCCGGGGCCGCAGGCTGGCGGCTTTGCCGAATCAACAGGATCTGCTTTGTCCCATCATCCGGGGACAAACCGTCCGCAAAGCCTGCCCCCCACAGCCAAAGCACCTGGCTACCGCAGGCCAGCAGCGGCATCAGCGCCCGTTCAGCCACAGGAACTTTTGCCTCATTCAGATATTTTTTGAGCGTTTTGCCAACGTGACGTCCCGCCGGGCGGAACGTATCGCCGGGTTGGCGGGTCCTCACAAAAATATTCTTATTTATTTTAGCATAATCTGCACAATAGGTGTAGTCTTTTTTCAAAAATGATGGATTTTTCAAAAAAACTTCATAATTTAGTTGTTGAATCTCCAGCTCATAGCCCCCTGGCAGGCAGTAAACGCCGGTTTTTAGCAGCTGGTGCGGCGCGGGAATGGCTTCCGGCTGCATTTTTAGCACTGAGCGGCAGTACAAAATGCCGTTTGCCGCGGTCCAGCAGGCATCCGGCGTCAACTGTACCGCACCGCTGCCCTGCCGAACAATGGCCGCAAGAGCCTGCACATATTTTTCTTCAGGGTCACGCGCGCGGGCTGCCAGCATGCGCAGGGCAGCAGCCAGCACCGGGGCATCCGCCGCGGCAAGAATCGGGATGCTGTACCCGCCCCCGCAGGCAGCCTGCGCCAGCAGTTTTTCGGCCAGGTTTTCCAGCCAGATGTTCAGCTCCTGCAGCTGGTTGCACAGCCGCCCCACGGCCCGCTCTGCCGCCGGATTGATGGTTTGCAGCGCCGGAACAGCATAATGGCGGATACGGTTGCGGGCATAGGCATCGCTGAAATTGCTTTCGTCCTGAACATAGTGTTGCCCAAGGGCGGCGCAGTATGCCGTGGTATCACTCCTTGTCAGGCACAAAAATGGACGGCGGTACACGCCCCGTACCGCCGGAATACCCGCCATGCCGTGCAGGCCGGTACCGCGCGCCATGCGGAACAACACCGTTTCCGCCTGGTCAGATAACGTATGCGCTGTGGCAATGCAGGCATGCTGCTGTGCGGCCAGCGCATCAAACCAGGTATAGCGCAGGCTGCGCGCCCAGTTCTCGCTGGGGTTTGGGGGAATCTGCACCCCGCTGGCAGCGGCATCGTACAAAAAGAACGGCACATGATGCGTGCGGCAGAACTCCGCCACAAAGCGGGCATCCGCATGGGCAGCTTCGCCCCGGATTCCGTGGTCCACATGGGCCGCCATGACGGTGATGCCAAGTTCCGCTTTGCAGCGCAGCAGAAAACAGAGCAGCGCCATCGAATCCGCCCCGCCGGAGCAGGCAACGATGACACGGTCCCCCAACCGAAACAAACCCTGCCGGCGGCAATAGGCCAGCAAGGTTTGTTCCATCGTGTTTACTGGGTTTTGCAATGAATTGTCTGCGTCAGTACTGTTCATGGATCTCGTCCAGATTGCTGAACCGGGTATGGGCGCCATCCCAGCCAAGGCGGACCACACTGGTTTCGCCATGGCGGTTTTTGGCCACGATACATTCGGCTTCGTTTTCGTTCGCCTGTTCGGTTTCGCCGTTCTGGGAATTGTAATAGGCAGCGCGGTACAGGAAGAGCACCACGTCCGCATCCTGTTCGATAGAGCCGGAATCACGCAGGTCTGAAAGCTGGGGGCGGTGGTCCGAGCGACCCGCTGTTTTTTCGGCAGCACGGGAAAGCTGGGACAGCGCAATGACAGGAACGTTCAGTTCCTTAGCCATAATTTTCAGGTTCCGGGTGATATCGCTGATTTCCTGCACGCGGCTTTCGGTGCGCTTGGCGGACTGCATCAACTGCAAATAGTCGATGATGACCAGACCGATCTTATCCCGTTTGGGGTCCTGGTTGATCTGGCGGATTTTTGCCTTGATTTCCGGCACCGAAATACCGGAGGAATCATCCATGTAAATGGGAACGTTATACAATAGTGACGTTGCATTGGCAAAGTCGTTCCAGTCGGAGTTGTTCAGGCGGCCGGTGCGGAATGCCTGGCTATCAATGCCTGCGGTGCTGGAAAGGATGCGGTCGGTCAGCTGTTCGCAGGTCATTTCCAAGCTGAAAATGACGGTCGGTATCTTTTGCAGGCGGGCCACATTGGTAGCAATGTTCAGCGCAAAACTGGTTTTGCCCATACCAGGGCGGGCCGCCAGAATAATCAGATCCGAACGGCCAAGGCCGGTCAGGATATTATCCAGATAGTTGAAGCCTGTGGGGATACCGGCAAATTTATCGCGGTCCGCACCGGACAGCTTTTGCATGGTATCAATAACTTCCAGGATAGACTCCTGAATGGTTTTAACGCCGGAGCGATCCTGGCCGTTGCGGATATCGTACAGCTTTTGCTCGGCGCTTTCCAGCAGCAGGTCAGAATCGGATTCCTCGCTGGACTGCTGCAGGATATCGCGGGCTGCTTCGATCAGACGGCGGGTTTGATATTTTTCCTTGACGATCTTGATGTAAGAATCGACGTTGGAAATCGCCGGGACGGTTTCCGCAATGCGGGTAATGTACACTTTGGCATCATCTGCGCCCTTGAACACACCGTTCTGAGCCAGAGAGTCCACCAGAGTGATAACGTCCACCGCTTCGCTTTCGCTGAACAGGCGGCGCATTTCCTCATAGACGGCCCGGTTCTGCTCCGAATAGAACATATCGGGATCCATCTCGGTGATCAGGCGGTTCAGGATGGTTTCATCCATCAGCGCTGCGCCAAGCACGCTTTGTTCCGCCTGCATGTTATACGGCAGCTGAATGCCAAGGCTGGACAAGCTTAATTCATTGTTTGCCATTCAGGCACCTCCCTGCCGTTTTTGTTGGAATGTAATTACAAGACCCCCCTGCCAATTACAGCGGAGCCTCCTCGACCTTGACCTTGAACGCGGCCACAACACCCACATGTAGGCGGACTTTGGCATCATAACTGCCAAACTCCTTGATGCTGGCGGGCATTTCGATTTTTTTCTTGTCGATTTCGGTGCCGGTCAGCTTGTACAGCTGTTCGGCAACTTCCTTTGCGGTCACTTTGCCGTGCAGCTTGCCGGAAGCGCCCCCCTTGACCTTGACAGAAACGATCTGGCCCTTGATCTTGGCAGCCAGTTCTTCAGCAGCAGCCTTAGCTTCGGCTTCATGGTGGGCTTTGGCTTCGCTCTTGGTGCGGGCGGTGTTCACAGCGTCAGCATCGGCCACTGCAGCCAGACCGCGCGGGAACAGGAAGTTGCGGGCGTAACCGTCCGACACTTCATGGATTTCATCCTTTTTACCAATGCTCTTGACATCCTGTTTGAGAATAACTTTCATCGTGGTGGTTCCCCTCTCTATGTAGTAATTGATATAATTTTCTGCCATTGGCAGGGATTCGCTGATAATTTAATTTGTTAAACTGCACCCACCAGTTCTTCCTGGCATTCCTGGTTGGCGCGGTATTCGTCGATCTGCGCGCGGATGCGGGCTTCGGCTTCCTTTACGGTACAATCACGCAGCTGGGCACCGGCCATCGTCAGGTGGCCGCCGCCGCCCAAGGGCTCCAGAATAACCTGTACGTTCAGCGCACCCATGCTGCGGGCGGAGATGTTGACACCGCCGTTTTTGGCGATTGCCACAAAGCTGGCATCCACGCCGTTGATGGTCAGCAGGTCATTGGCTGCCATGGGCAGAACCACACTCATGGCGGGGTCAAGCTCATCCGAAGTGGCGATAGCGCAGCCTTTGTAGAGGTAAGCGCCCTCCACAATAGCGGCGCGGGCTTCGTATTCTTCTTTGGAAATATTGAACAGGCGCTTGGTCGCGGCGGTTTCGGCCCCGCGGCTGCGCAGCCAGGCGGCAGCCTCAAAGGTACGCACGCCGACATGCAGCGCAAAACTGCGGGTATCCAGCATGATGCCAGACAGCAGCGCCTGGGCTTCCAACTGAGTGATGTTGTTTTGGGCGGGCATGAATTGCAGCAGTTCACACACCAGCTCGCTGGCGCTGGAAGCAAAGGGTTCATGATACAAAAGGATCGGGTTATCAATATGCCCTACCGCCATGCGGTGATGGTCGATAACAACCACGCGGCTGCATTTTTCGTAAATCTTTTGGTCTTCCAGCAGGCGCTTTTGGTATGTATCGGTTACGATCAGCAGGGTTTTGGGGGTAATGAGCTTATAGGTTTCTTCCGGTTCAATAAAGTTGTGGTCTTCCCCCGCCTTGTTGAACACATCCAGCAGCTGGCCCGCCAGCGTTGCCTTGCTGCGCACTGCGATGACCGAAGGCACATCGCACATTTTGCACATGCGCAGCAAACCGATGGCGGAGCCGATGGCATCCAAATCGCTCTGGCGGTGGCCCATGATAATGACGCTGTCGCTCTGGCGGATCTGGTCTGCCAGGGCGTTGGCAATGATGCGGCTGCGCACATGGCTGCGCTTTTCGACACCATGGGAAATGCCGCCGAAGAACTCAAAGCCATCGACTGTTTTCACGGCAGCCTGGTCGCCGCCGCGGCCCAAGGCAATATCAATGCTTTCGCGGGCCATCTCCTGGCATTCCTGCATAGTAGCGCCGCCATGGCCTACGCCGATGGAAAGGGTGAGCATTCCGCCGGGGTGCAACGCACGCACTTTATCCAGAATATCAAAGCGTTCTTCCATCATCCAGCGGATATCCCGCTCTTCCACCACCGCAATATAGCGGCTGTTGGACACCTTGCGCAGGAAACCAGTCGTGCGGCCGATGTATTCTTCCAGCAGGGTGTTGATGGCCTCCAGCTCGTGCGCCTGCTCGGAGTCCTTCATATCGTTGAACAGCTCGTCATAGCTGTCCACCCCAATAATCAGGTAAGCCGGGCGGCTGGCAGTGTATTCATCCAGCGTGTTTTTGTAGAACGTATCGTTGACCAAAAACAGCAATGTGCCCGTTTTGCTGCTGCGGCTGGTTGTGGCATAGGCCGTGTAGCGGATTTCGTCAATGGTCAGGTCCTGGCCGTGGGCGCGGGCACAGACGGAAAGGTCAATGCCGGTCATCAGGCGGTCCGGTGCAGCCAGCAGGGCATCCTGCCCCGCCAGGATCTGCTCCCGGAAGGCCGGATTATACCACACCACGGAGCCTTCGGTAATCAGGGCAGTGGGGATGGAAAAATCTGCCAGCGAATACTGGGTCTTGCTGCCCTCAAAGTTGGTCCCGCACAGCATATCGGCCACAAAGCGCCGCAGCCGGCGGATGCCAAGCACCGCCACCACCAACGCAAACACTACAAGCAGCGCCGGTGCCAGCAGCCAGCGCGGGTTGCTGAACGCCAGCGGCACAGCCAGAGCGATGCACGCAACGAGCAGCAAAAAGATAATGACAAAGATATCACGTCTTAGCTTGTTTTTCATCATCGTTCCTCGGTGCCTGCAATGTGGGGCAGGCGGTCACGGTCAGATATGGTTTGGATCAAACTTCCATCAGAATGGGCAGAATCATGGGGCTGCGCTTGGTTTTGCGGTAGATATAGCTGGAAAGCGCCTCCCGCACGCGGGATTTCACGCTGGCCCAGTCGTGCATGTTATCCGCCATACTGCGGTCAAGGGCCATTTCAACCTGCACGCGGGCACCGTCCATCAGCTCCTCGCTTTCCCGCACATAGACAAAGCCGCGGGAAACCAGGTCCGGGCCGGAAAGCAGCTGGCCGGTGCTGCCATCCACGGCTGCGGTAACGATGATGATACCGTCCTCCGACAGGTGGTGGCGGTCACGCAGGACCACATTGCCCACATCGCCCACGCCATAGCCATCCACCATCACGGCACCGGCGGGCACAGTGCCCTCCACTGCCATGCCATCGCGGGAAAGGCGGATGTTCTGGCCATTTTCAGCAATATAAATATTCTGCTTGGGGATATAGCCCAGGTGCTCCGCCGTTTCGGCGTGGCGCTTGAGCTGCTTGAACTCGCCGTGAACCGGCAGGAAATACTGCGGGTGGGCAAGGGTCAGCATCAGCTTCTGCTCTTCCTGGCAGGCGTGGCCGGAAACATGGGTATCGTACATGTTTTCGTAAATGACCTCTGCGCCCAGGGCCAGAAGGCCGTTGACCACCTTGGTCACGGTCTTTTCGTTGCCGGGGATGGGGCGGGCCGAGATAATGATAAAGTCAGTAGGGCCGACCTTGACGGTACGGTGGCTGGCCTGCGCCATACGGGACAGAGCGGACAACGGTTCGCCCTGGCTGCCGGTGGTGATAAGGACAACCTTTTCCGGTGGGTATTTGTTGATCTCCTCGATATCGATCAGCACATTATCCGGCGCATGCAGATACCCCAGCTCCCGCGCCATTTCGGTGTTGGAAACCATGCTGCGGCCATTGACGGCCACCTTGCGGCCATACTCAATGGCCAGGTCAATGATCTGCTGGATGCGGTAGATGTTGGAAGCAAAGGTTGCCACGATAATGCGGCGGTTTTTGGCGCGGGCAAACAGGCTGCGCACCCCTTCGGCCACAGTCTGCTCGGTTGCCGTAAAGCCGGGGCGTTCCGCGTTGGTAGAATCCGCCAGCAAAGCCAGCACGCCGCGGCGGCCATACTCCGCAATGGTGGAAAGGTCGGTAACGGCATCGCCGGAAAGCGGCGTGTAGTCGATCTTGAAGTCGCCGGTATGCAGCACGGTGCCTGCCGGGCAGTCAATGGCAAACGCCAGAGAATCCGGGATAGAGTGGTTGACATGGATGGGCTCCACCGTAAAGCAGCCAAGGCGCACTTTCTGGCGGGGACGGATCTCATGGAACTCTGCACTGGAGGCAAGACCGTGCTCCTCCAGCTTGTTTTTGATCAGGCCAATGGTCAAACGTGCAGTGTAAATGGGCACGTTGAACTTTTTGAGCAGATACGGCAGGCTGCCGATATGGTCTTCGTGGCCATGGGTAATGAACAGGCCCTTGATGCGGTCCTTATTTTCCAATACATAGGTGAAATCCGGAATGACAAGGTCCACGCCGAACATATCGGAATCCGGGAACACCAAGCCGCAGTCCACCAGGATCATATCGCCCTGACATTCATACAGGGTGATGTTTTTGCCAACTTCGCCCAGGCCGCCCAGCGGGCAGATGTGCATGGGAACAGCCGGGGTGGAAGCATCATAATAATGCTGCTTATAGCTGCGGCGCTGCGGGCTGCGGGGGCGCTGCACCGGGGCCGGAGCTGCTGCATTCACCGCATTGCTCGCTGCAGCCTGCTGGGGCTGCGGGGCACGGCGGCGCTGCGGCTTGCGGTGCTGGGGCTGTGGTTTTTCCGCCGCTGCCTGCGGGGCGCTGGCCGCGGGGGCAGGCGCACCGGGTTTGCGGTTCTGGTTATTATTATTTGCGCGCGGGGCACGGCGGGGGTAATTGCTGCGGCCCTGCTGGCGGGGGCGTTTTTCGTTGTTGTGATCTTCCATTGCATAACCTCCATATTGTATTCGGCCAGGGTTGGTGGTTACACACACGGTAAGCACCGTACCCCGGACGTGATGTTTTGTCGCATGTAAAATTTGTACGGCACTGTGCCGATTTACTGAATCAAGGTTGGACGCGAAGAGTTCAGCCGAAAGGCTGCAACCGGGTCCTGAATCAAACTACGACATTGCAATTAAATCTATTATAAGGCGCAGCGGGGGCATTGTCAAATAGTATGCCGGACGCATTTATGGACAAATTACACAAAAGCTTGCAGGGCTGGGCAAAATCGCGTATAATTATTTTTATGGCAATACCGCATAATTCTAAGTGCCGATACGGCGAGCGAGGTGCGGCA
>OKRV01001884.1_pt1 | contig 11810 bp, 9 predicted proteins | sample 1601201 | NCBI WGS metagenome assembly OKRV01 (sample SAMEA3541540, study PRJEB24748) | human gut metagenome | biome: human gut; feature: human-associated habitat; material: faeces | place: China | collected 2012 | reverse complement strand
GAAGGATTCGCCATGACGCAGGTTTCGCCGCTTGTCTCGATCATCGTGCCGGTGTACAACGCCGAGAAATACCTGCGTTACTGCGTGGATTCGATTCTTCGGCAGTCGTACGAGCATCTGGAAATCATCCTCGTGGACGACGGCGCCACCGATTCCAGCCCGATGATTCTGGACGAATACCAGCGGCGAGACAATCGCGTGCGCGTTATCCACCAGACGAATGGTGGCATCGCGAAGGCGCAGAACGCCGGATTGGATGCGGCGCACGGCGATTACATCGCGTTCGCCGACAACGACGACATCCTCGACCGCCGCAACATCGAACTGCTGCTGCACGCGCTGATTTCGACCGGCGCGGACATGAGCAAGGCCCGCTGGAGGCAGTTCGGCGTCTCCCAGATCGAGGAAGTCGCGATGGAAGCCCGTGAAGGCGCCGCCGAACCTGAACATGTGAGCGTGTTCACGAATCCGCTGAACGCCTACCAGACCGTATTCTGCAAGAGCCTGCGCCTGATCGGCGACAAGCTTGGCCACAACACGGAGGCCCGCTATTTCAACGAGGCGAACTGGTGCCGCCTGTACAAGCGCGAACTATGGGACGGCGTGCGATTCCCGGAAGGCATGTACGCGCAGGATGTGATGGTCGCCGGCGAACTGTACGCCCGCATGGATAAAGTCGCCGATCTCAACGTGAACCTGTATAACTGGCTGCAGTCCGCTGGTTCCGTCACGCATCAGGAGCGCAGTTTCGGTTTCTACCATGACAATTTCGCCGCTGGCGCGCACAACTTCCGCTTCTGTCTGGAACACGGCGTGCTGCCGATGCGAAGCTACTACACGATGGTGGGAGCCTGCACGGAAGAGACCACGTCCCCCGACTTCAACCTGCCCGAGAATCAGGCCCAGCATGAGACCGATAAGACGGAACTCGACCAGCTGCTCGCCAACCTTTCCCGCCAGCATCGTTTCTACTGCACTATTACCCGCCGCATCCGTCTGCTGGAGAAATACGTCTACGACCGCAAGGTCAAGAACATGAAGTAAGCAGTAGGGATTCACTCCATCATTCGATCCATCTCAGCATGAGCTAGGCACGCTACCTCCGTTGTTGTGATTGACACTGTTCCTATCTGATATTGGAAACGGAACCAATCGAATGTACCGCGATGCCCCACATACGTTCAAAAACACCTTCCCGATTGAAGATAATCGCAAACAACGATTTGCGAATCGCCTCGAGCATGAGCGCGACGACGAAAACGAAGGCGGAAATCGCCAGCATCCATACAATCGGCAATCTCGTCTGGTAGTACTTATCGAAGGCAAACCACTGAGTCCAAAGCAATTCGCGGACGAACGGATGATCCGTAATAAGATACACCCCCAGAGTCCAAGATGCCACGGAATTGACCAGTCTCGAGCGGAACCGCATACGGGAGAAGGCGATGAACATACCAAAACTGACACCTAACACCGGCAATGACCATTCTCTATCCAATGGGGCCGGCTCCGGTATGAAGCTCAGCCCATCGAAAGCCGGCACGAACTACACATCACCGAACTATTTCATGGAAATGGCCAGTGAGCACATGAACGCGAAAGTGTCTCCTTATCTCGCGTTCCTGTCCACCGTACGCACCAAGCTGCCTGCCGTGGAACGACTCGTGCTCGGCGAGGGCGGTTTCACGAACGATACATCCACCACATATCTGGACAAGAACGGCGATGTTGTGAAACGCAAGGACCTCTCCAAACAGCAGAAAACCCTGCTCAAAGAGTATCGGCTCATCCAATACGACATGACTGCCGGCAAAGGTTATCTCGCCAATACCGATTTCTTCAATGTACCGAGCACACAGCATAGGTAAGAAGGCATCGTCACGTAGTTCAGTTCACGATAGAATCACGTAGCATCTTTACTGTTGCGCTCCGACCACGGCTAGAATTACGTGTAGCGCATCGTAGAAGGAGTGTCCCGTGAAGATTGCGGTTGCCGGTACTGGTTACGTCGGATTGTCGGTGGCGTTGCTGCTGTCGCAACATAATGAGGTGCACGCGTTGGACATCGTGCCTGAGAAGGTCGAGCTGCTCAACAACGGCAAGAGCCCCATCGTGGATAGCAAGATCACCGCATTCCTCGATGCGGACCGGTCCGGCGAGCGGCCGTTGGACTTTCAGGCGACGCTCGACCCGGAACAGGCGTATACGGGAGCGGATTACGCAGTGATAGCCACGCCGACGAATTACGACGCCCAGAAGAACTACTTCGACACGTCCAGCGTGGAGGCGGCGATCGAGGCGATCCGCAAGTACGACCAAACCGCATGGATCGTCATCAAGTCGACGATTCCGGTTGGTTACACCCAGCAGATTCGCGAACGGTTCCACGACGACCGTATCCTGTTCTCTCCGGAATTCCTGCGTGAGGGCCACGCCCTGTACGACAATCTGCATCCGAGCCGCATCGTGGTCGGCGCGCCGCAGGATGATGCGGAGGCCGTGCAGGCGGCGCACACGTTCGTGGACCTGCTCGCCCACGGTGCCGCCCCGGAGGAGAAGAACCGCGTCAACCCGGATGGGTCGAGGGGCATCCCCCAGCTGGTGGTCGGCACAACCGAGGCAGAAGCAATCAAGCTGTTCGCCAATACCTATCTCGCGTTGCGCGTCGCCTATTTCAACGAATTAGACACGTATGCGGAAAGCCGCGGCCTCAACACGCGCGAAATCATCAAGGGCGTGTGCATGGATCCGCGCATCCGCGACGACTACAACAATCCAAGCTTCGGCTATGGCGGCTACTGCCTCCCGAAGGACACGAAGCAGCTGCTCGCCAATTACGATAAGGTGCCGCAGAACCTCATCGAAGCAATTGTGGAGTCGAACCGCACGCGTAAGGACTTCATCGCCTACGAAATCGAGGAGCTCGTCGACCGGGCCAAGGTGAACGGCGCCACCAAACCTGTGGTGGGAGTATATCGTCTGACGATGAAGAGCGGTTCCGATAATTTCCGCCAGTCCGCCATCCAGGGCGTGATGAAGCGCATCAAGTCGCGCGGCATCGAGGTCGTCGTCTATGAGCCGACGCTCGACGCACCCGATTTCTTCGGCAGCAAGGTCATGCACGACTTGGACGCGTTCAAACGCGAAGCGGATGTGATCATCTCCAACCGTTGGAACGACGACCTCAAGGACGTGGCAGGCAAGGTCTACACAAGGGACCTGTTCCGCAGGGACTGATCGAATCGTTCTGAGTAGTCCGGAAGTGGAGATACCTAGAATCGCGTGATTCGCGTCAGACGAATAAGCGTTGTCCCGTCTCTTCCTCCGAAGAGGCGGGACAACGCTTATTCCTGCGTTTATTTCCGCACATACGAAATTGAGGAAAGCCCAATCCCCGACATGAACAACATAATCGGAAGGAACTGTATCAGATACCTGGAATGCCCGGATTCAAAAATCAGTAAAAAAATGATTGCACCGACCATGGCAATGGCGAGCCATACATCGTAAGAAACATGTTCTCCGGACTTCTCTATCGAAAGTACCTCTTCCTCCTTAAAGAAAGTCCTAGACATTCTCAAACAATTCATCAGGATTCCACTCACCAACAAAATATAGAAAATCTGCTCTATCTGAATCAGCGTTCTGTTGGAGTTGGAACCGCCAGTGTAAAGATGGGATACTTTTTGGATAAAAAGATTTTCATGGACGGCGTTCAGTGGCTCATTCGCAAATGGTCTAGGCAGGAAAACATTGCCGGCATATCGCTGAACGCCGAACGAGCCATCCGAGGTGAAGTTTCTGAACTTCGTCAGCAGAAAAGTGGAGTATCCTACAACGCCATATTGGCGCAGCCTCTGCTTGATGACGGCATTGTTCGCATCCACCTTCTCCTGATACGTGAGATGCGACATAGTGAATTGGTACTCGGATTCCAAATATCCGCCGGTGCCGGTCATTCCCATCATGACATAATGCTGTGGGGACAGCGACAGCTCATGGTTGTAGGGGACGAGCTGCTGAGTGCGGACAGCATGGTTGTAGGGAACATTCGCACACAGGAAGCCACCGGCCATGAGAATGAGTGACGCCAGCAATGCGACGCAGTATCGGCGATTCATTTTCAGAAGCAATGCAACCAACAATGCGATTACAGGAATCACAGCTGATGGCTTCAAGTTATAGGTGACCGCCAGATTCAGGCCAAACAGGAAGATAAGAACCGGATTCTTCCAACTGGACAGAAAAGCCTTATCAATGGTTTTCTGCGACAGCAGCCAGAAGCAGAAAGCGCAGTTGATCACCGTGAACGGCATGCAAAAGGTATCGCTGTACGGATGCAGGCACCATCCCGACAGGCCGAGGAGGATACACCAAAGCAGGAGAACGATATTGGCTACCGAATCATTAAGATACCGCTTGGCCACTGCATACATTCCGATAGCACAAACGTCAACTACCAGAACGGAAATCACTCGCATTACAAGCAACAGCGCTTCAGGGCTTGTCACAAAGGGAAGAGCCTTGTAAATCCCGAGTTCAACGAAGAACAGGAGGTAGTTGTTAGGGGAATTGGAAAGATAGGAAGCTCCGTCCAACCCTTTGTCCGTAATGACTTGCGGATTGACGACATAGTCAATAACCCATTCGGCATCAAAGCCCGTTGCCGGCCCTAATGCGAAGAACATCACGATTTGCCAGCAAATCACGATGACGAAAAGAATCCACTTATACCTCACCATCATATGCCAGATGCCACGAACGGCCTGTCTCACTTTTGCAAACACCGATACCGCCACAATGAATACAAGCAGAACAACCAGCAAAATCGTTGAATAACGATTATTCCCACTCACATCAATGTCAATCATTTGTGGCGACGTCGCCCTGATCGCGCAGTACCACCACCACAGCATCATAACGCTGAGGCAAAAGAAGCCGGAACCAATCAGTATCCGTCGCCATCCGGTGGTCATATCATCGACGGTTTCACTCATATGTTTATGTTTAATTGCCATCATTGGCTCCAATCCACGAAACAAAAGCACATACGAATTGAGGCCGGCAATAGTCACTTAGCTATATTGCCGACCTCAATCGAGCTGCAGACACCATCCAATTCGAACGAAAAGACGCCTCGTCACTGAATCATCTTGAATTGCAGAGCGCGGTCGCTCAACAACGCGTAGGTCTTGTTCCTGTTGTTTCGGACAGCGAAGAAGCAGGAATTGTCGTCATTGGTGAAGGCGATCATATCCGTCCTGTTGGGGTCTTCGGGATTGTCCAGACGCAACGAGACAAGCAGTTTGAAATCACTGTTGTTGAAGTCGCTGACCGGAATCTCAAAACCAACACGTTGCCGTCCACGCTGCTTCATCGGCACCGAACCCGAATCGCAGACGACGCCACCTCGTTTCGTGTCAATCAAAGAAATGGCCAGATAGAAGGAAACATCCTCCGCGAACTCGTATTCGACATCGAAGCGGAACGGTTCAACACCATCCGACAGCTGGTTGGAAACCGGCCAGATCTTCAGGAACGGAACACGTGCATTCAGACCGGTCGGATACGCATTATCCGCATCGTCTTCCTTTTCGGTTTTCTTCGTTGCGAAATTCTCCAACGTGTAACGGTCCGCCACCACGTCCTTATCACCACGCTCGATGATTTCGCCGTTCTTAATCAGAATGGCCTTATTGCAGTACTTCTTCACCGAGTCCATGCTGTGCGTCACCAGAATGACCGTCTTGGTCGGATCCTTCTTGACCTCAGAGAAGAAGTTGTCGCACTTGCGTTGGAACGCCTCATCACCGACGGCAAGCACCTCGTCGAGCACAAGAATGTCGCCCTGGGCTTTGATGGCCACGGAGAACGCCAGTCGCACCTGCATACCGCTGGAGTAATTCTTCAGCTTCTGGTCCATGAACTCGCCCAGTTCGGCGAACTCGACGATATCGTCATACATGGCGGCGATTTCGTCACGGGTGAAGCCGAGCAGCGCACCGTTGAGATACACGTTCTCACGTCCGGTCAGTTCGGGGTTGAACCCCACGCCAAGCTCGATGAACGGCACCAGCTTGCCTCGGACATCCACCGTGCCCTGTTCCGGCACATAAATTTGGGAGATGATTTTCAGCAGGGTGGATTTTCCGGAACCATTACGTCCGACGATGCCGAAGAAGTCGCCCTGATGCACTTCGAAGCTGATATCGCGGAGCACCTTCTGTTCGGTATAGCCCTTAATGCCCTTGGTCCAGTTCAGGAAGGCCATCTTCAGGCCGCTGGCCTGTTCCGTCGGCAGACGGAAGGATTTGGCGACATGGTCGACCTTCAGCACGACCGGACGTTCATCCGCCACATCTGCAGCCGTGGCGGCGTTGCCAGTATTGACGTTATTCTCAACGACAGTCATCAGAGCACCTCCGCGAACTTGGCACTATGCTTGCGGAACACGTGGATACCGAACCACAGAATCACTACAGACAGCATGTACGGCAACAAGCACAGCAAACGGTTGTCCACCAGCGTCCAAATCGTCGGCACGTCCTCCGGTGAGATGAGATTATGTCGGATATCCATGATCGTCTGCGTGGTTGGAACCAACATGAGCAGCTTGGTCACCCAAGCCAGTTCAGGCGCACGCTGGGTGATCATCGTAATCGGGTAGATGATAGGCGTGGCGTAGAACATCGCCTGCAAAACGACTTCCCAAATATGCGCGACATCACGGAAATACACGTACAGCGTGGCCAACACCAGAGCCACGCCGAGTGCGATCGCATATAGCTGCAGGATATTCAATGGGACCAGAAGCACATGCCACGTGTAATGCGCATTGGCGAAGAAGCCGAACACGATGACGACCAGCAGGTTGATGGCCAGGGAAATCATGGCGCCCATCGTGGTGGAGGCGACGATGATGTAGTTGGGGAAATGAATCTTGCGAAGCAGATCACCGCGGTTCACAATCGCGGACATGCCCATGGATGTGGATTCATTGAAGAAGCTCCACAGGCAGGTACCGCATAACAGCGAGATGGCGAAGCTCGGTGTACCGTCGGAGAACTTCAGGAATCGGACGAACACCATGTACATCACCGCGAACAACATCAGCGGCTTCAGCACCGACCACAGTACTCCAAGGAAGGAACCTTGGTAGCGCAACTGGAAATCGGTTTTCACAAGCTCCTTGAACACCACCAGTGAGTAATGGTAACGGTCGCGGAGTCTGTCCCATGCTTTCTTCATAAACACCTTATTCTACTCAGACAGGGGATTTCCCGACTTTCTCCGCCGAATCCACCTGCCACTCGTCTCTATCGATGCAAACCGGAGCGTACTTTCTTCAGCACCGCATATGCCGTGCGAATCGGCACCCAAGCGGCTTTCCTCAACCGGCTCTGCATAGGTTTGGGTAGCGGGTAAGTCACCGCACGGAACACTTTACCGAGCGCAAGATGCGTCGTACGGCGCAGCCGGCCAACGAACGTCAACGACGACCTCAGGCTGCCGAGGCTCTCCATCACGCTTTCGCCGCGTCGCACGCCACTGGTGGTGTCCATGAAGCCCTGCGCGGTGTAGTACAGGGAGTCCACTTCGATGCGTGCGTACTTGTCGGACATCACCCATGCAGGGTAATACCCCTGCGATTGGGCGATATAGCCATTGGCCCGTTCGATGGCGTGCGAGATGGTGCCATCGACACCCATCTTGCCTTCCGGCAGGAAGTCCTCGTACCGCCACCCATATTCGTAGAGGGGCTTCAACGCTTCCACACGGAACCAATAGCACGATCCGATGGCGGATACGCTGGGCTTGCGTTCATCCAGAGGAACGTGGATGTGAAGCTTGTTTTCCAGCAGATCCTTGGTGATGTCGAAGTTGATGCCCCAATCGTGCGGCACCGTATGCGCGAAATAAAGGGCGTGGATAGGCGGCGGCGGAGTCGCCATACCCAAGCGCGGATTATTCGCGAACAACGTCAATATATTCCGCACATAATCCTTGGAGCCGAGCGTGTTCTCCAGCAGCTTGTAGGCGAATCCTTCGGTCTCGGCCCCCTGATGCCCGTTCTGCTGGTTCTGCCCGGACTTCTTGTCGTGCGCGAAACCGACGACATCATATTTTCCACCGAGAACGACGTCTTTCGCTCCGACGAGCAGCGCCGACACGTCACGACCGCGGTTTTGCACCGGGATGAAATCGACCGTATGAGTGAAGCCACGCTTATCCATTGCCTTGCGGATGTCGTCGATTTTCGACTCATTCGTCGTGATGTACAGGTCGGTGTCCTCAGGCAGATTGGCAAGATATCCCAGCGTCTGGTCCAGCAAGTCGAGGAAATAGACGTGGTAGATGAACGCCGAATGCACCGGAGCATCCCCGTCCTCACGAGGATTGACGGTACGGGTCGGCAACACGTAGTTGAGATGCACGGCTTTTGCGATATCCGCAATATTGTATGCCGGCAGTACCGCGTCCCATATCAGATCGGTGTCGTAATCGGTATGCCGGCGCAGATACTCCAACAGTTCCATACCGGGCTGACCGGCGGTCTGGTTGAAATAGTACTGGTATTCAACGAAGAAGGAACGCTTCTTGAACACCGGGCATCGGTCGTCGCGAATCAGGGAAACCGGGTCGTACAGCATCGGATACGTCGAACGCGACCGGTACTTGTCATAGTCGATATATGAGGCCCAGGTAAATCCAAGATCGGCGAACCGTTTGGTGAACGTCATCTCATGCTTACGTGTCGCCTCCGCGTAGTCTTCATACACGGGCATGGTTTCCCAATAACGCTGGAACGCTTTGGAAGTGATCAGGGATTTCCGATACGCATGCCAATATGATTGCAGATGCGTCGGAATCTCCTCGCCGAAGGCGACGTCGTGCGGATATGCGGTGATGCCCCAGAAATCAACGTTCTTGCCGTCCATTGTTTCGAACATCTCCGAGAACGGAAAAACCGGTCCCAGAATCGTATCGTTCAGGCAGATGACCTCATCGTAGGCGGCAAGCTTGCTCCACCCGATTGAAAGCAGCGCTTGGCGGTATGCGGCGATATCAAGGCCCTTGTTCTCACGAACGATGATCCTATCAGCGAATCGTTCAAGCCTCTTACGAGAGTCCGCGTCCAGTTCGCCGTTGGCGACGATGACCAGCTGGTCCAGTGATTTCACGAGCTTGCTCAGGAAATAATCCACGTAGCGCGCTACATGACCGTATTTGGCGTAGATGCAGTAAATACCGCATCGTTTCCATTGACGTCCTTTGGATGGCACAGTCATATCTCCGTTCCTTTTAACGGTGAAGAATCCGATGCGCGGCACGGCGCAGTAGGTTACGTCGTTCGCTACCTTCCGGGAACACCGCATCAACCACACGGCGAATGGGCGTTCCTGTTTTCAACACGCGGCGTTGCTCTTCCAGCTGGAGTTGCTGCCGATATCGCTCTTGTTGCTCGGCTATTTTCGCCTGTTTGATTTCGAACTCGTGCTTGTCCAGTTTCCCTTTCAACGCGAGGAAACCGTTCACGCGTTGCTGAATAACCGTATCGGAAATGCCGTTCAAATCCAGACTGTTCAGCAACGTCAACCAGCGACGATACGGATCCGCATCCGACGGGACCGCATCATGGTCGACGAACCACTGCGCACGTGCCGTAAGAGGATCCAACAACATGTAAGCGGTATTCTCATCACCCCAAACACGGCGCAGCGAACGCATACCGGCAATCTGATCGGTCTCCGTCAACCTCATCACCCATTCACGTCCCACGATTCCAAGCACCACATGCCTGTACCATTGCGCGCAACGAGTCATGTTGTCGTCACCGGAGTCGGCCGCATACCGCAGCACAGCATTCATGGAGGAATGGATTCCCGTATGGCCATGCTCGAATTTCTGCAACGTCTCAAGACCGGAACCGGACACCCCGGCACCCAGATTGTAGCGAAGACCACGGTATTCCATGAAGAACCGCATTGTTTTCGCCCGTGAAGCCAATACGAAGAACTCGTATGAATCCTGCATGCGTCCAAGCGGTTCATCATACGTTGCGGCGAATCCACTACGAACGAATTCGCCGTCGAACATGCAGTCGATAAGACTCCACGTGTTGCGGGTTCCGAAATCTTCGGAGAACACCGACCTCAGCACATCCTCACCATGCATGTCTTCGGTATGTAGATTGAACGACCGCTCCTCCTGGAGCGCCGTATCCTGATTGGCCGAACCGTGGGGGACCACGGTACGACCGAATCGCAGAATATCGAAATTCCGACCGGACGCATATGAGGAAAGCACTTCGCATGCGGTATCCTGCAGACGGTCGTCACCATCCACGAACACCACGTACTTACCGGTGGCATGGGAGACGCCCGTACGCCGGGCAAGATGCGCACCCTCATTTTTGTCTTTAGCGATCAACGAGAAGCGTGAATCATTCTGTATCGCGGATTCGATGACCGATTTCGTGGAATCGGTGCTCGCATCGTCCACAACAACGACCTCGAAATCCGGATTGGTCTGGTTTTGCAGACTCTGCAGGCAATCGGCAATATATCGCTCGACGTTATACGCAATGACGACAAATGAAACGGTGGGCATACTTCTTCCTCCGTGCGAAAACTTCAAACGGCTTCAGGCAGCTTTCGGCTTAACGATGATCTTGTCGTCGGCCACATCCTTGAGATGCTTGCCGTACGGGCTCTTGCCGTACTTCTCGGCGGCCTCAAGCAGCTGCTCGCGGGTAATCCAGCCGTTCTCATAGGCGATTTCCTCGGCCACGGCGATGGGCAGGCCCTGCGCGCGCTGCACGGTGCGCACGAACTCGCCCGCCTCGTACAGGGAGTCCATCGTGCCCGTGTCCAGCCACGCGAAGCCGCGCTGAAGCGTCTGCACCTTCAGCTCGCCGCGCTGCAGGAAACACTGGTTCACGCTCGTGATCTCAAGCTCCCCACGTGCGGAGGGCTTGATACCCTTCGCGACATCCACGACCTTGTTCGGGTAGAAGTACAGGCCCACCACTGCGTAGTTCGACTTCGGGTGTGCGGGTTTCTCCTCGATCGAAAGGCAGTTACCCACCGCATCGAACTCCGCCACGCCATAGCGCTGGGGCTCCTCGACACGGTAGCCGAAGACCGTAGCCTTGCCATCCTCCTCCGCCGTGCGGACGGCCTCGCGAAGAAGACCCGTGAAGCCCGAGCCGTGGAAGATATTGTCCCCCAGAACCAGACACACGGAGTCGTCGCCGATGAAGTCCGCGCCGATAAGGAATGCCTGTGCAAGACCGTCCGGGGACGGCTGCTCGGCATACGTGATACGAACACCGTAGTCGGAGCCGTCGCCCAGCAGACGACGGAAACCGCCCAGATCCTCTGGCGTAGAGATCAGGAGAATATTGCGGATACCAGCCAGAAACAACGCCGATAAGGGGTAGTAGACCATCGGCTTGTCGTAAACAGGCAACAACTGCTTGCTGACGCCCTTCGTGATCGGGTACAAACGCGTTCCGCTGCCACCCGCCAAGATGATGCCTTTCATTTATCAGTAAGTTAAATCTATTTTTAGAAATGCGTCCCGAACATACAGGGTCGCGAACAAAAAATCAAACCTTATCCATGACCTGCTGCAACCAGAAAAAAATTCCGGTACGGCTGATATGGGTCTTGTACCCCAGCCGACGGATAATGCCCATGAATTTCGTGTCGCGGCGGATATGCCATTGCATGAAATGATACAACCCGAACGTGGCCAAAAGGCTCATGCCGACATATAACCTTACCACAATATCCTGTATCCGGTGG
>OKRV01001882.1_pt1 | contig 11831 bp, 10 predicted proteins | sample 1601201 | NCBI WGS metagenome assembly OKRV01 (sample SAMEA3541540, study PRJEB24748) | human gut metagenome | biome: human gut; feature: human-associated habitat; material: faeces | place: China | collected 2012 | reverse complement strand
GCCTAAGTATACCAGATTTTCGGCAAATAGCATATCCCTTATCACAAAAAGCGGTGGTTTTTTCGGTACGCAGTGCAGGGACTTCGCATTTACAGCGTTTTCAATGCAAGATAAAAAGTATTCACAACGCTCGCGCTCTCAGACCGGACGCGCCCGCCGCGCTGCAAAGAAAAAGGCAGGTTCTGTAACAAGGTCACATTCAGCGTAGGCAGGTTGCGGATTCGGGCGGTTTATGCTATTCTTTAAAGCAAGAGTCAAATACAGGAGGTGAGAGGTGTGCTGCGCATTGGTATCTGCGATGATAACCGGGAGGATATTGCCCGCATCCGGGAGTTGGCGGTCCGCTTCTCTGAGGAGCACCCCGAAACACCGGTGCAGATACAGGCTTACGGCCAGCCGTATGACCTGCTGGACGAGGTAGAAAAAGCAGGCGGGTTTGATCTGTATCTGCTGGATGTCGTTATGCCGCACATGACCGGCGTGGCTCTGGCCAGACGACTTCGGGAGAGAAAAGAGCGGGCAGAGATCCTGTTTTTGACAGTCTCCAAGGAGTATGCGGTGGACGCCTTCAGCGTAAAGGCTGCCGGGTATCTGATCAAGCCGGTGAGCAAGCCGGACTTTGACGGCGCGGTGCTGGAGTGCATCCACCGCCTGCTGCCGGAGAACAACCCATCCCTTATGCTCAAATCGAAGGACGGACTCTACCGCGTGCCGGTCGGTGAGCTGGTCTGCGTGGAAAGCTTCAACCACAATCAGGTCTGTACGCTGGCGGACGGCTCGGTGCTGGCCGTGTCAGCTACGATGGCAGAATTGATGGAGGCGCTCAAGGAGCAGCCTGCCTTTGTCCGGCCGCACCGGGCGTATATCGTCAATATGGATTTTATCCGCAAGCTGACGGCCCGCGAGCTGCTGCTGACAAACGGAAAGCATATCCCGATTCCCCAAAGCGGCTATGGTGAGATGAAAAACGCCTATTTTGCCTACATGACCCGCATATAAATATTTCACGCAGAAAAAGCGCTGTTTCACGAAGAACAGCCGCTTGTTCTGCGTGTTTCTTTTATCATGGTATAAACGGCATGCACAGAATAGAGGAATCAGTATGAAATGGTTTTGGAAAAGCAGAAAAAAGCGGGCACCGCTCGAATTTGAGGATGCCGTCTGCTTCAACTGGGCACTCGATACGAACCGTGAGCTTCAGGAGGGGCTGCTGAAGCTGGCGGAGCAGTATCCCCACCTGACAGAGGAGCGGTATACCCAAAGGCTGCTGGAGCTGTTTCGGAGGGCCGGTCTGGAGCTGAGCGCGGACGAGCTGAAGATCCTGCTGATGCTGCGCCGGGAAACCGACTGTATGCTGCTGCGCAAAGAACAGGAAAAAGCACAGAAGGACTGTCCCAAAGGCACTATGTAGGGGCGAGCCCGCAGGAGCTTTGTGGCGGCGGAAGCTTCCGCGGGTCGTCGAGGACGCCGACCCCTACGCCGTAGGGGCGGATTCCATATCCGTCCGGGCACTTTTCTTTTGCCGCACACGGTCATGGGTGACCAATGCTCGCCCCTACACATTAAAATAGGCCAAGAAAGTGATTCTTTGACCTGCATTTTCTGCGATGAAAATGCGCTTTTTGTTGCCTGTGCGCGGGAACTGCCGTATAATGGTAGCAGAAGCCGGGAAGGCAGATAAAAGGGAGGGAAAACCGGTCATGAACCAGCTGCTGCATGAGGATGCGGAAAAAATCGTATCGGCGGGTATCCACGCCGTGCTGCCGGATGTGGCCGTTATCCGTGCGCTGGAAAGCCATGACTTCGGCACCGGCGGGGTGTATCTTGTCGCAGCGGGCAAGGCGGCATGGCAGATGGCCCATGCTGCGGTATCCTGCCTTGGTGGGCGCATCCGGCGCGGCGTTGTCATCACAAAATATGGCCACAGCGGGGGACCGCTGGCGGGCATTGCATGCTTTGAGGGCGGGCATCCCATTCCGGATGAAGGCTCCTGCCGGGGAACGAGGGCGGCGCTTGCGCTTGTGCGCGATCTCGGTGCGCAGGATACGGTCGTGTTTCTGCTCTCCGGCGGGGGCAGTGCCCTGCTTGAAGAGCCGCTGGTACCGCTGTCTGAATTGCAGGACATCACAGGTCAGCTTCTTGCCTGCGGGGCGGATATTGTCGAGATCAATACCATTCGCAAGCGGCTGTCTGCCGTGAAGGGCGGGCGGTTTGCACAGGCCTGCGCTCCGGCGCGGGTGCTTTGCATCGTGCTGAGTGATATTCTGGGCGATCCGCTCGATATGATCGCCAGCGGCCCGGCCTGTGCAGATTCGTCAACCTGCAGGGATGCGGAGAGAGTTGTGAAAAAGTACGGGCTGCGGTTGTCCGGGGAAGCGCGCGCCTGCTTGCAGCATGAAACGCCAAAGCATCTGGACAATGTAGAGGCTCGGATCACCGGCAGTGTGAGAGAACTTTGTGCGGCAGCTGCGGCTGCGGCAAGGTCGCTCGGCTATGAGCCGATCCTTTTGACGGATCAGCTGAGCTGTCAGGCGCGGGAGGCGGGCGTATTCCTCGCGGATATTGTGCGCACTCACCGCAGCCAGGCCCGACCGCTGGCTTATCTGGCGGGCGGAGAGACTGTGGTAAAGGTCACCGGGAATGGACGCGGCGGACGCAATCAGGAGCTGGCTCTGGCGGCTGCAGCCGGTATAGCGGGGCTGGATGCGGCGGTTTTCAGTGTCGGGTCAGACGGTACGGACGGCCCGACGGATGCCGCCGGCGGCTATGCGGACGGTGACACGCTGGCGGCGCTGCGTGCTGCAGGGCTGGACCCCTTTGCGGTTTTGAACAACAACGACTCTTACACGGCGCTCAAAGCCGTGGGCGGCCTGTTTTTTACCGGCCCGACCGGAACAAATGTGAATGATGTGGCGGTAGCGCTGATCCGATAAGCTCCGGCATGATTTCCCAAACGCAGATTGACTTTTGTGCGCCTGTCTCATAAAATAGAGTTACTGTATAGGGATAGGAACCTATGCAATCTGCTCTGTGAGGAAGTGACTGATATGATCCGTTTGGCGCTGGTGGAAGATGACGCGCTGTACCGCAGCCAGCTGCGGGAATATATTGATAAATACAGTGCCGCCTCGGGTGAAAAGTTTACTGTTACGGAATTTTCCGATGGTGATGAGATCGCGCTTGGCTACAAGGCGGTTTACGACATTATCCTGATGGATATTGAGATGAAATTCATGGACGGCATGATGGCCGCCGAGGAGATCCGCAAAAAAGACACCGAGGTCATCATCATCTTCATCACAAACTCGCCTCAGTATGCCATCAAGGGCTATGCGGTGGATGCGCTGGACTATGTGCTGAAGCCGGTTTCCTACTATGCGTTCAGCCAGCGGCTGAGCCGCGCCATCGAGCGCACAGCGCGCCGGGCACGGCACTACCTGCAGATCAACGCCCGCGGCACGGCCCATAAAATCGACACGGCCGCGCTCTACTGGGTGGAAAGCTGCGGTCATGACCTCGTTTTCCATACGGCGGAGGGGGCGCTGACGGCGTCCGGCTCGATGGCAGAGACGGAGACAAGGCTTGCGCAGGACAGCTTTTTCCGGGTCAACAAGGGCTGCCTTGTCAACCTTGAGCATGTGGACTGCATGGATGGCGAGGATGCCGTGGTCCACGGAGAGCGCGTACCCATCGCCCGGGCGCGGCGCAAGGCCTTTCTGGACGCGCTGAATGACTATATAAACGGGGCGGGGTGAGGATATGCCGTTGAATATCCCATATTATGAGATGGACATTCCCCGGCTGGTCACAGCGGCGGCTGACTGGCTGGCCTGCCTTTTGTATCTGCGGTTTCTGCCGCCGCGCTGCGGCGGTGCAAGGCGGGCGGTGCTCTATACAGGGGCGTTCGCCGTACTGGTAGTCTATCTGGTTGCAACAGACGGCTTTGACGGCTGGCGGTTCAATGTGCTGTACGCCGTGTCGGTGGCGCTTATGCTGCTCTTTATGGCGGCGGCGACCCGCGCCGACTGGTGTCAGGTCGTGTTTTTCTGTACGCGCGCCTTTATACTGGCCGGTTTTGCGGCATCATTGACATGGCAGATGTATGTCTACTTTGCCAAGGATAACCCGCTGCTTCAGGGGCTGCCGGCGCTGGTGCTTTTTATTGCGGCGGGGTTCGGGCTGATCTTCGGTCTGATGTGGCTGGTCGAGGACGGCGGAAACATCGGCAGCGTCCAGCTTGACATCCGCCCCCGCACGGCGGCCATTGCGGCCGGTCTGGCGGCAGCGGTCTATATCCTGAGCAGCATCAGCTATACGACCCTTAAAACGCCCTTCTCGGCCCGCGGCACAATGGAGATCTACACCATGCGCTCGGTCGTTTACTTCGGGGGTGTCGCGCTGCTGCTTGCCTATCAATCGCAGCTGTGCGATCTTTCCACCCAGCGGGAGGCCGATGCCCTGCGCAACATGCTGCATCTGCAGTATGAGAACTATAAGGCCAAGCAGGAGAGCGTTGATCTGATCAACCAGAAATACCACGACCTGAAGCACCAGATCGCGGTGCTGCGGTCGGAGAGCGGGGAGGAGCGCAACGCCGTTCTGGACCGGATGGAGCAGGAGATCAAGGCCTACGAGGCCCAGAACGACACCGGCAACAAGGTGCTGGACACGGTGCTGACCGGCAAAAGCCTGACCTGCCGTGCCCAGAATATCCAGCTGACGGTGGTCGCGGACGGTGCGGCACTCGACTTTATGGATGTGATGGATATCAGCAACCTGTTCGGCAATGCGCTGGATAACGCCATCGAGGGTACAGCCAAGGTCGCTGACCCGGAGCGGCGGCTGATCCATCTGAGTGTGGCGCGGCAAAAGGGCTTTGCAGCCATCCGCATTGAAAACTGCTATGACGGTGAGCTGCAGTTTGAAAACGGCCTGCCTGTAACGACCAAGGCAGACGGGCGCTACCACGGCTTCGGCGTCAAGAGCATCCAGAACACGGCCGCCAAGTACGGCGGCACGGCCACCATCACCACCCATGACGGCTGGTTTGAGCTGCGGGTCCTGATACCGATGCGCAAAAAGCAGGGTCCGGCCGCATAACCCGCTTCTGCGGGGCGGCAGAGGATTTCTGCAAAAAAATACAAAAAAATCGGACAACCACCTTGCAAAAAACGGAATAATGTGCTACTGTAAAAACTGTACAGAAATGGGGAGCTTGCGCAAGCAGGCTGAGAGTGGGCTGTATTGCCCTGACCCGTAACCTGATTTGGATAATGCCAACGTAGGGAAATAGTCGTTTCTGCGCTTTTTTGCGTCTTGATGCGGATGTGCCTCTGCGGGCATGTCCGCATTTTTATTTATAAAGGAGTGCTTTTGTATGCTGGGTACCTGCATCGAAAATGTGCGTAAAGGCGTGCCTCTGGTCCACAATATCACAAACTATGTCACCGTCAATGATGTGGCCAACATTCTGCTGGCCTGCGGCGGCAGCCCCATCATGTCCGATGAGCCGGAGGATGTCGAGGACATCACCGCCATCTGCGGCGGCCTGAACATCAACATCGGCACACTGAACCAGCGCAGCATTGAGGGGATGTTCCGCGCCGGCAAAAAGGCGAACGAGCTGGACCATGTGGTCCTGCTTGACCCCGTGGGCGCGGGTGCCTCTGCGCTGCGCACCAACACCGCTGTGGAGCTGATGGAGAAGATCCGTTTCACCGTCATCCGCGGCAATATCTCGGAGATCAAGACGCTGGCGCTGGGCAGCGGCACTACCAAGGGCGTTGATGCCGATGTAGCTGACGCGGTGACTGAGGAAAATCTTGACAATGCTGTGAAGTTCGTCAAGGATTTTGCCGCCAAGAGCGGCGCCATCGTGGCCGTGACCGGCGCGATTGATCTTGTCAGTGATGGCAAGAGCTGCTATGTCATCCGCAACGGCCGCCCCGAGATGGGCAGGATCACCGGCACGGGCTGCCAGCTCTCCGGCATGATGACGGCCTTTGTTGTAGCCAACCCCGACAACCGGCTGGAGGCTGCTGCTGCCGCTGTCTGCGCCATGGGTCTGGCCGGTGAGATCGGCTGGAGCCATATGGCCGAGGGTGACGGCAACTCCACCTACCGCAACCGCATCATTGACGCCATCTACAACATGGACGGCGAGACGCTGAACGGGGGCGCACGGTATGAACTGCGATAAAAAGGACCTGCTGCTCTACGCTGTCACCGACCGCCACTGGCTGGACGGCCGCCGGCTGGTCGATGTCGTGCGCGAGAGTCTGGACGGTGGCGTCACGATGGTGCAGCTGCGGGAAAAGACCCTTGATGAAGCAAACTTTTTTGCAGAGGCAAAGGAACTGCAGGCACTCTGCCGTGAGCGCGGCGTGCCGTTCCTTGTCAATGACAATGTCGAGATCGCCCGCGAGATGGATGCGGACGGTGTGCATGTGGGCCAAAGCGATATGGAGGCGCAGGATGTCCGCGCCCTTCTGGGACCGGACAAGATCCTGGGCGTGTCAGCGCATACCGTGGAGCAGGCGATTCTGGCAGAGCAGCACGGTGCAGATTACCTCGGCGTTGGTGCGGTGTTCCCGACCGGCTCCAAGGATGACGCCGATGATGTGAGCTATGAGACGCTTAAGGCCATCTGCGCGGCGGTATCCATTCCGGTCGTGGCCATCGGCGGCATTGCACAATCGAATGTGGCGCAGCTTGCGGGCAGCGGCATCTGCGGCGTGGCGGTTATCAGCGCCATCTACGCAGCGAAGGATATTCAAAAGGCCTCTGCAGACCTCAGGCTGGCAACGGAGAAGATGCTGCATGTGTAACGGTGCAATCTTTGATTTGGACGGCGTTGTGCTTGATTCCATGAGCATCTGGAATGATTTGGGGGCGCGGTATCTGCGCCGCCTTGGCGTTGCGCCGGAGCCGGGCCTGAATGAGATCCTCTTTTCCATGAGTATGGAGCAGGGGGCGGCCTACCTGCAGACGCGGTACGCGCTGCCCATGACGGCACAGGAGGTCGGCGCGGGCATCGAGGAGATGCTGCAGGACTACTATTACAACGAGGTCCCTGCCAAGGACGGTGCCCCCGAGCTGCTGGCATTTCTGGCAGAGCGTGGCATCGGGATGGCAGCGGCAACCTCCAGCCCGCGGGGCCATGTGACAAGGGCGCTTGCGCGGCTGGGACTGCTCGAATATTTTACCGAGATCTTCACAACAGGGGAGATCGGCGTCAGCAAGCATAAGCCGGACATCTACCGGATGGCTGCCGAGCGTCTGGGCACCGCCCCGTGCGAGACAGTGGTGTTTGAGGACAGCCTCTACGCCCTGCAAACCGCCAAAGCCGCAGGGTTTATCACCGTCGGCGTGTATGATGCCAACGGCGAAGCCGACCAGCCCGGATTGAAAAAGGCGGCGGATCTATATGTGAAGTGCTTGGGGGAAGTTCCCATTACAGAGATGTGAATTTCCGCCGCGCGGCAGGGGCGGGCGTGCCCTGACCCCTGCAAACCAACTTACCCCCCCTCGCGGTACATCGGGGGCACCACCTTGTGCCGCGTTATAAAACCTTGCTGTACAGATAGAAAGGAAGTATTACGATGAAAACAGCATTGACCATTGCTGGAAGTGATTCCAGCGGAGGCGCCGGTATCCAGGCAGATATCAAGACGATGACCGCTAACGGCGTTTTTGCCATGAGCGCCATCACGGCCCTGACTGCCCAGAACACGACCGGCGTGACCGACATTTTTGAGACGACCCCGCATTTTCTGGCCGAGCAGCTTGACGCGGTCTTTACCGACATCTACCCCGATGCCGTCAAGATCGGTATGGTATCCTCGGCAGAGCTGATCGGCACGATCGCCGACAAGCTGCAGGAGTACAGCGCTTCGCACATTGTGGTGGACCCCGTTATGGTGGCAACCTCCGGCTCCAAGCTGCTGCGGGACGATGCCGTGGATGCACTGACCGCAAGGCTGCTGCCGATGGCGGAGGTGCTGACCCCGAACATCCCCGAGGCAGAGATACTCTCCGGCATGTCCATCAAAAATGCCGCCGATATGGAGAAGGCCGCGCAGACCATCAGCGAGAAATACGGCTGTGCCGTGCTGTGCAAGGGCGGCCACCAGATTAACGACGCCGATGATCTGCTCTGGCGCAGCGGTGCCGGCAAATGGTTCCGCGGCCGCCGCATTGACAACCCCAATACCCACGGCACCGGCTGCACACTGTCCAGCGCCATTGCGTCTAACCTTGCCAAGGGCTATGACCTCGATACCTCGGTCGAGCGCGCCAAGGCGTACATCTCGGGCGCACTGGCTGCCATGCTCGACCTCGGGCACGGCTCCGGCCCGATGGATCACATGTTCGCACTGAAGGGAGAGTTCACCGAATGAAAAAGACATCTACCCTTCAGAACGGCCTGATCTGGTTCGGTGCCGGTGTTTCGCTGGCGGAAATTTTGACGGGCACGGCCTTTGCCCCGCTGGGCATGGCTAAAGGTCTGGCAGCTATCCTTGTCGGACATATCATCGGCTGCGCCATGATGCTGCTGGCGGGCCTGATCGGCGGCCGCACCGGCCGCAGTGCTATGGAGACCGTCAAGATGAGCTTTGGCCAGAAGGGCGGCCTGCTGTTCGCCTTTTTGAATGTGCTGCAGCTTGTCGGCTGGACGGCTATCATGATCTATGACGGCGCACTGGCTGTCGGCGGTATCTTTGACATCGGCCGCTGGGTCTGGTGCCTGGTGATCGGCGCACTGATCATCCTCTGGATCGCGGTGGGCATCACCGATCTGGGCTGGCTCAACAAGCTGACGATGGCAGCACTGTTTGTGCTTACGCTGGTGCTGTGCAAGGTCATCTTCTTCTCCGGCAATGCCATGCCCGACCTTACCGGCGAAAGCCTGACCTTCGGCGCGGCGGTGGAGCTGGCGGTGGCGATGCCTCTGTCGTGGCTGCCGCTGATCAGCGACTATACCCGCGATGCTGAAAAGCCGGCACAGGCGACATGGGTCAGCGTGATTGTCTACGGCCTTGTATCCTGCTGGATGTATGTCATCGGCATGGGCGCAGCCATCTTCACCGGTGAGTATGACATTGCCGTCATCATGGTCAAGGCCGGTCTGGGCATTGCCGCACTCGTCATTCTGGTATTTTCGACCGTTACCACGACCTTCCTTGATGCTTGGAGCGCCGGTATCTCTGCCGAGAGCCTGACGCCCAAGCTGGACGGCAAAAAGACCGCCATCGCTGTGACGGTCATCGGTGTCGCAGGAGCGATCCTCTTCCCGATGGACGACATCACCGGCTTCCTGTATCTGATCGGCTCGGTCTTTGCGCCGATGATCGCCGTGCAGATCGCAGATCATTTTATCCTCAGGCGTGACCGCTTTGCGGTGGCCGCTGATGCGCGGAACCTTGTGATCTGGCTGGTCGGCTTCCTTGCCTACCGCCTGCTAATGGGGGTGGACACCCCCGTGGGCTACACCCTGCCCGCCATGGTGCTGACCGTGCTGCTCTGCATCCTTGCAGAGAAGATTAAGCCGACCGTGAAGGCATAAGCTGAATACAGGCAAAGCATACCCTGCGCCCCGCCCGAGCATAGCAGCTTTGGGTGGGGCGCTTTTGCGTATTTTGCAAAAAAGCAGACGGCCGCCCTGTAATTGACACGGCGGCGGCCTTGCAGTATACTGAATTTACATTATTATAGAGTGAGCCTGTCGAAAAGCGCTTTTTGCAAACGGCTTATACATTATAAGGAGGCTGGTGCCATGCTACATCTGTACTGGGGGGACGGCAAGGGCAAGACCACGGCGGCTATGGGGCTGGCACTGCGTGCGCTCGGCCACGGCCGCCGTGTGGTGGTGCTGCAATTTTTAAAGGACGGCACCAGCGGGGAGATCGCTCTGCTGCGCCGCTGCGGTGCAGAGGTCCATGCCTGCCCCAACGCAAAGTTTACATGGCTCATGACCGAGGCCGAACGCACGGGGGCCCGGCAGCACAATACGGCGGCGCTGCGCGCCGCGCTGGATACCCCCTTTGACCTGCTGGTGCTGGACGAGGCCTGCGCGGCCTGTCGGCATCAGCTTGTGGACGAGGCACTGCTGCGGCAGGCGGCAGCGATGGCAAAGCAGGGCAGAGAGGTCGTGCTGACGGGCCGTGATCCGGCACCGTGGATGCAGGAGGCCGCCGACTACTCGACCGAGCTGCGCGCGGTCCGCCACCCCTACACTCAGGGCATTCCCGCGCGGAAGGGGATAGAGTATTAAGGGCGCCGCAGCGCACGAACCCGCGAAGAAGCAAGCGCAATTACCAGATATGCCGGCCATTTGTTGTGCATTGTGCACAAACGAACGACCGGTTTTTTTGTTCCTGAAAAACCGAATATGCATGAAATGCGACCGTTTATCGCAAGCTATTGAAATGGCAGTAGCAAATTGTGTACAATAGCGATAACAGATAAACTGTTAAAGAAAAAACAAGGAGAGAATCATGGACGAGATCAAAGCCCAAAAGAAAGCGCTCAAAAAAGCCTACAAAAAGGCAAAGCGCAAGAACGTTCTGGCGTGGAAGATCCTGACGATCCTGTGTGCGGTCGTTATGGTCATTTCCGTGCCTTTGTCCGTGCTTGCCCAGAAATTCGACAACACTCTCGCCGCTTTTTACGGCGGCACCTTCTGGAAGCTGCAGAACGAGGACACCAACGCCCAGTATTTTACCGGCGACTTTGCCTCCGCTGAGGAGATGGTCGACTACGGTCTGGCCCTGACCCAGCAGGTCGAGGCTGAAGGCGCTGCCCTGCTGATGAACAACAACAATGCACTGCCTCTGGCTGCCGATGCCAAGGTCAGCACCTTCTCCAACAGCAGCGTCAACCTCGTGTACGGCGGCACCGGCTCCGGCAACATTGATGCCTCCACCGCCGACACCCTGCGCACTGCCCTCGAGAAGGTCGGTGTGACCGTCAACCCCACCCTGTGGGACTTCTACACCGTCGGCGCAGGCAAGGACTACGCCCGCTCCAAGAGCGGCACCGTTGCCACTGCCAGTGAGGTCACCGCTGAGGTGCCTTGGGATGTCTACACCGACGATGTGAAGAACAGCGTTGCCCAGTACGGCGATGCCGCCATCGTGACCCTGTCCCGCGTCGGCGGCGAGGGCGCTGACCTTGCCTACGGCGATGTCAACTATCTGGCCCTCGATGAGAACGAGAAGGCCATGCTGCAGAATGTTGCCGAGATGAAGAAGAACGGCATCGTCAAAAAGACCATCGTGCTGATCAACTCCGCCAACGCCCTGCAGGTCGATTTCCTCAAGAACAACGAGTACGACATCGATGCCGCTCTGTGGGTCGGTGACGTGGGCATCTCCGGCATCAACGCTGTTGCTGAGATCCTGACCGGTAAGGTCAACCCCTCCGGCAGCTTGGTCGATACCTACTGCTACGACAACTACAGCGCCCCTGCTATGTGGAACTTCACCCCCACCACCTATGAGGGTTATGTTGAGGGCGGCGATGTGCCCGCAAAGAGCAAGTCCTACATGATTTATCAGGAAGGCATCTATGTAGGCTACAAGTACTACGAGACCCGCTACGAGGACTTTGTCACCGGCAGCGGCAACGCAGGCGACTACGCCTACGGCGACATCGTGGCTTACCCCTTCGGCTACGGCCTGAGCTACACCAGCTATGACATCAGCGACATGAAGGTCAACTATAATGCCGCCGATGACACCTACACCGTCACCGTCAAGGTCACCAACACCGGTGCCATGGCCGGCAAAAAGACCGTGCAGGTCTATGTCCAGAGCCCCTACACCGACTAC
>OKRV01001874.1_pt1 | contig 11858 bp, 9 predicted proteins | sample 1601201 | NCBI WGS metagenome assembly OKRV01 (sample SAMEA3541540, study PRJEB24748) | human gut metagenome | biome: human gut; feature: human-associated habitat; material: faeces | place: China | collected 2012 | reverse complement strand
GCGCTTTTGGCTTGGCATCTGCCGCACCTCGCTCGCCGTATCGGCACTTAGAATTGTGCGGTGTTGCCCAAAATAAAATGTGCCCCCGGCAGCTTTGCATTGCTACAGGGGGCACTGCTGTTATGGAAGATAAAATCAGGAACTGAGCTGTTCTTTGTGGTATTGCAGGGTGTACAGCTGATAGTACCGCCCATGACGGGCCAGCAGCTCCTGGTGGCTGCCCTGCTCCAGAATTTTGCCGTGGGACAGCACGATGATGTTGTCCGCGTGCTGGATGGTGGAAAGGCGGTGGGCAACGATCAGCATGGTGCCGACGGTGCGCATTTTTTCCAGAGAATCCTGAATCAAAAGCTCGGTTTCGGTATCAATGTTGGCGGTTGCTTCGTCCAGAATCATCACGCTGGGCTTGTGGATGATCGTGCGGGCAAAGCTGAGCAGCTGGCGCTGACCGGCGGAGAAGTTGTTGCCGCGCTCGCGCACTTCCTCATCCAGGCCGTGGTCCAGCTTGTTGATGAAGTGGTCAGCGTTGACATAGCGGCAGACCTGCATGATCTCTTCGTCCGAGATGTTATCCTCCCGCAGGACAATGTTGCTGCGGATGGTGCCGGAAAAGAGGAAAACATCCTGCAGCATTTGTCCAAAATGGCGGCGGAGGGAAGAAATTTTGATTTTGCGGATGTCGATGCCGTCAATCAGAATTTCGCCCTTCTGGAACTCGTAATTGCGGCAGATGAGGGACAGGATGGTGCTTTTGCCGGAGCCGGTGGAACCGACAAAAGCCACGGTTTCCCGCGGGGAAACATGGAACGAAACGCCCTGCAGCACCCATTCGCCGGGAATATAGCTGAACCAGACATCGCGGAACTCAATTTCGCCTTTTACATCGGCCAGCTCAATGGCGTCGGGGGCATCCACCAGCTTGGGCTGAATGTCCATAATAGAAAAGACTTTTTCCGACGAGGCCAGCGCGGATTGCAGCCAGTTGAACTGCTCGGCCAGGTTCTGGATGGGGGTAAAGAACTTGGAAATGTACATGTAGAAGGTGACGATGGTGCCGCCGGTGATGGTCTGCCCCAGGAAAGAAACGTTGTTCAGGTGGCCCATGCCGCCCAGGTAGAACAGGCACAAAATAGAGCTGATGTACAGCATGTAGACCAGCGGGCGGAATACGCCGAACACAAAAATCTGTTCCTGCGTGACCTTGGAAAGGGTCTGGCTTTTTTGGTAGAACTCCGCCATCTTTTCGTCCTCGCGGCCAAAAATCTGGGTGACCTTGATACCGGAAAGGTTCTCCGAAAGATAGGTGTTGATGTCAGTGGTGGCATCCTTGACCTTACGGTAGGCCCGGCGGGAAAACTTGCGGAAGATGACAGTGAAGATGACGATGAAGGGAACAAAGCAGAGCACCATCAGGGTCAGCTCATAGTTCAGGCAGAGCATGGCCACCAGAATGCCCAAAATGACGAACGCATTTTTGGTCAGGTTCACCAAAAGGTTGGTGAACATCATGGAAATGGCGTTGGTATCGTTGGTAACGCGGGTAACAAGCTTACCAACCGGGATCTCGTTGAGCTGCTCGTGGGAGAGGGACTCAATGTGGGTGAACAGATCCTCGCGCAGATCGGAGATGATGCGCTGGCCGACCCGCTGCAGAATGACCGCCTGAAAATAGGTGCTTGCCATCGAGAACACCAGAACCCCCGCATAGACCGCGACCGAAGCGAACAGGCGGCTGAGGGCAAAATCGGCGGCGACAAGTTCTTCGATCGCACCGACGATTAGGGGAGAGATAATGTCGTAAGCGATGGAGAAGAGCATCAGGAAGAGAACCAGAAGAAACTTGGCCCAGTACGGTTTGGCATAGGCGAACAGGCGGCGCAGAATCTCGCCGTCTGCCATGGTGCGCTCAAAACCCATGGCGGTCTTTTTATCTTTGACCGAAGCGTAAGCAAAAATCAGCAGCGCGGTAACGGCACCGATGACGCCGCCAACCAGCAAAAGCGGGTTTATATTAAGCATTGTCATCACCTCCGGCTTCATCTTCCAGCCGCTGCAGGTCCACCATGCGGCGGTACTTGGGGCAGCTGGTGTACAGCTCATCGTGGGGGCCGACGGCCTCAATCTTGCCATCATCCAGGAAGATGATCTTGTCCAGCCGCTCCACCGTGGAAATGCGGTGGGCAATCAGCAGGGTGGTCTTGTTGGCGCGGCTGGATTTCAGGTTGTCCAGAATGATTTTTTCGGTGCGGGTGTCCACAGCGGAAACAGAGTCATCCAGAATCAGGATGGGGGCGTCTTTCAGCAGGGCGCGTGCAATGGAGATGCGCTGCTTCTGGCCGCCGGAAACGGTCACGCCGCGCTCACCCAGAACGGTTTCGTAACCATCCTTAAAGTCCACGATGTTGTCCCGCACATCGGCCAGGCTGGCGGCGTGGTCGATCATTTCGGGGGAGGCATCGTCCACACCAAAGCCGATGTTGTGGGCGATGGTATCCGAGAAGAGGAAGTTGTCCTGTGGAACATAGGCGCAGGCAGCGCGCACAGAATGGATGGACAGGGTGTTCACGTCCTTGCCGTCCACAAACAGGGTGCCGTCCGGCACGTTGTAGGTGCGCAGCAGCAGGTCCACCAGCGCCGTTTTGCCCGCGCCGGTCTTGCCCACAATGCCCACACTTTCGCCGGGGTGGATGGTGAAGGAGATATCCTGCAGCACATCGTATTCGCCGTCCGGGTAGCGGAAAGTCAGGTGGCGGAATTCCACACTGCCCTGCGGGCTCTGCAGCTCCTGCACGCCGGGGCGGTCGGCCACATCAATGGGGGCGTCCAGCAGCTCGGTGATGCGGTTCAGGGAAGCCTTGCCGCGGGAGGTCTTTTCGATCAGCATGGAAATTGCCATGATGGGCCAGACGATGGCCTCAAAATAGCCGATGTACTCTACTAGCTGGCCCGCGTTGAACCGGTCCTGGTAGACCAGATAACCGCCATACCCCAGGATGACACAGATGACGGATTCGACAAACAGGGTCACGAGCACTTCCAGCAGGGTGGCAATTTTGGTGTAGATGACGTTGATCTCCTCGTTCTGTTTGTTCAGCTTGCGGAACGCCATGAGCTCTTTCAGCTCTTTGACAAACGCCTTGATAACGGCAATGCCGGAGAAATTCTCCTGTGCAAAGTCTGAAAGATCGGAGAATGCCTGTTGGCGTTCTTCCCAGCGCTTGGTCATGGCGGTGCCCATGACGGTGCCGATGCCGAACATGATGAGGGCAGGGATCAAAGCCAGCAGGGTGAGCTTATAATCCATGCGCCACATTTTATATAGGGCCATCAGGCCGAGAACCAAAGCGTCAAAGAACATCAGGATACCATCACCAAAACATTCCTGGATGGTATCAATATCATTGGTGTAAAGGCTCATCAGGTTGCCGACCTTGTTAACCTGGTAATACTGCTGCGAAAGCTGGCGGCTGTGGTCAAACATCCGCTCGCGCAGGTTGGCAGCAACCCGCACAGCGGAGCCGAAAAAGCAGATACGCCACAAAAAGCGCCCAATGACCATGAGCACCACGATCCAGATCATGGGCAGGCAGATGTGCTGCAGCAAAACCTCTTTGGTAAAGGGCAGGGTCTGGCCGTTTACGACCACCTGCCCCAGGTTGACCCCGTTGATGACCAGACGGTAAAACTGGGGGATCAACAGCTGGATATAGTCAACCGTTAAAAGGGCCAGCAGCCCAAGCAGCAGCACGGGCGCATTTTTGAGGTAATAACGGTTGATGTACTTGCCGAAAATCACGGCATCTCCTCCTTTTCCTTGCAGGAATACAGCCGGGCAGCCCGGTCGGCGGCAAAAGTGCCGTATTTTTCAGTATATAGGACGGGAACGGTTGAGTCAACGCAAAACGCGAAAAAGTGGGGAATACAGCCGAACAGGGGGGAAGCGTCTTTTATTATGAAGCATAGCCCCTACGGTCTCGATAGGAAATAGGTTGTTTCTGGATACACAAATGTTTCTTCTTTATATAAGGATACAAAATGATAGGGATACAAAATGAACTGCTTTTACACATAGATTTCGTTGTTGCGGGCGGGCAGCTTTTGCACCACGGCTTTGTGGGCGGCGGTTTCACGCCAGGCGGCGGGACTTAAACCCGTTTCCCGCTTAAACACGCGGCACAGGTAGTTGGCACCGGAAAAACCGCACAGCCCGGCGATCATTTCCAGGCTGTACTCCCGCTCGGCCAGCAGCAGTTTGGCAGCTTCAATGCGCACGCTGGTCAAAAAGCGGCCCGGCGGCATGCCCATCTCGGAAGAAAAGACCCGCACAAGGTGGCACTTGCTGACCCCAAGCTGGGCGCTGAGTTCTTCCACGCCGTACAGGGCCATGTAGTTATCGCGGATGGCTTCCACCGCGCGGGCTACCAACGGCGAAAGACGGCGGGATTCCTCGTCCCCGTGGGCAAGGGCGCACAGCAGGGTGTAGGGGGCGGCGGCGCTGGCGGCATCGTCGGCATTCCCGGCACCGCACACGCGGGCCAGCAGCTCCGCTGCACTGGGGCAGGAAGCCCCATCCGCAAAGCGCGGCTGCGGCAGCCCGGCCAAAAACTGCTGCACGGCCAGCCCGGTCAGCCGCACGCACAGCAGATGGCAGGGGGTAACGGGCCGCAGCGTGAAGGTGCCAAAGCCCAGCAAAAGATCGCCGGAGGAGCCCGCCGCGCTCTGGCTGCCGGGGCATTCCAGCACGCACTGCCCGCTGGAAAGTACCCCTGCCCAAAGGCCCTCGCCGGAAAGGGTAAGCGGCGCTTCGCCCTGCAGCTCCTGCACTGCGGCGCAGGCGCAGCAGGTGGTTGGATCAAATATCAATTTCTGACCTCCAATATCAATAAAGTGCTATATCTTTTTCAATCGTACCCTGTTATTATAGATTTGTCAAGAAAAATACGTTCTGAGCGTATCAATAAAATCATAAAAACCAATTTGGAGGTAATGACCCATGGCCAGCATTAGTTGCCGTCATATTTACAAAATCTATCCGGGCAATGTTACTGCCGTTAAGGATTTCAACCTGGAAATCGCTGATAAGGAATTTATCGTTTTCGTCGGTCCTTCCGGCTGCGGTAAGTCCACCACCCTGCGTATGATCGCAGGTCTGGAAGAAATCTCCAAGGGCGAAATGTACATCGGTGACCGCCTGATCAACGATGTTCCCCCGAAAGACCGCGACATCGCCATGGTGTTCCAGAACTACGCTCTGTACCCGCACATGACCGTGTACAAGAACATGGCATTCGGCCTGGAACTGCGCAAGATGCCCAAGGACGAGATCGACAAGCGCGTTCGTGAAGCTGCTAAGATCCTGGAAATCGAGCACCTGCTTGACCGTAAGCCGAAGGCTCTGTCCGGTGGTCAGCGCCAGCGTGTTGCTCTGGGCCGCGCAATGGTTCGTAACCCGGCCGTCTTCCTGCTTGACGAGCCTCTGTCCAACTTGGATGCTAAGCTGCGTACCAGCATGCGTACCGAGATCATCAAGCTGCACAAGAAGCTGGCTACCACCTTCATCTATGTTACCCATGACCAGACCGAAGCTATGACCATGGGCGACCGCATCGTTGTTATGCGTGATGGCGTCATCCAGCAGGTCGATACTCCGCAGAACCTGTACGATTACCCCTGCAACATCTTCGTTGCCGGCTTCATCGGCAGCCCCCAGATGAACTTCCTGGACGGCACCCTGCAGAAGAATGGCGATACCTATGTTGTCGATCTGGACGGCACCGTGATCCCCCTGCCGCAGGAAAAGACCGCCGATGGCAAACTGGCCGCTTACGTTGGCAAGAGCCTGAAGGTTGGTATCCGTCCTGAGGATATGAAGGATGACGAAGAGTTCCTGGAGAAGCATCCTTCCAGCCATATCGATACTGAGGTTGAAGTTTCCGAGCTGATGGGCGCTGAAATCTATCTGTACCTGACCTACAAGGGCCAGAACCTGATGGCTCGCGTTGCCCCGACCTCCAAGTCCCGCCGCGGCGACAAGGTCACCATGGCTATGGATACGCATAAGATCCACCTGTTCGATCCTGAAACCGAGCTGACCCTGCTGAACTAATCAACAGTAATTTGAACTTTTTAGGCGGCTCCGCTCTTGTGCGGAGCCGCCTTTTGTTAAAGCAAAAGCGCAAACAATTGCGCAAGCGTTGCACAGAGGCAGTGCAGCGGGTGTAAGAGCAAATGGGCAGGGGAAAGCCCTGCCGAGGGGTGTGCCTGAAAACAAAGAGAATGGCGGTTGTGTTTGTAAAAACAGGCTGTATTTTCGGCTTTTCGGGCTCGCCCCAGGATAGGATGTTTGAAACAAAGGGGGACAGCCGACCGATGCAGATCACAGATCTACTGGTGCCGGAACGCGTTGCACTGAATGTGCAGGTGACGGATAAGGCCATGGCCATCCACGCAATGGTGGGCATGCTGGACCGCACCGGATGCCTGCGGGATGCAGTCGAATACGAAAAAAATGTGCTGGAACGGGAAGCCCAGGGCACGACCGGCGTTGGCGGCGGGGTGGCCATTCCCCACGGCAAAAGCAACGCGGTGCTGGTGCCCGCGCTGGCGGCAGTAACGCTGCGGGAGGCGGTCGACTACCAGGCACTGGATGGTGCCCCGGTACAGCTGCTGTTTTTGATCGCAGCTCCGGATGGTGCAAACGACCTGCATATCCAGGTGTTGGCGCGGCTGGCTCAGCTGCTGATGGAACCGCTGTTCTGTGAGGAATTGAAGCAAGCAGCAACCCCGGAAGAATTTCTGGCGGTGATCGCTAAGCGGGAACAGGGCGAGACCGCCCGCGAGGCCCGCGCTGAGGCAGTGGCCGAAGCTGCGCTGACCGAACCGCGGCTTGCCCCCCGCGTGCTGGCTGTAACGGCATGCCCCACCGGCATTGCCCACACCTATATGGCGGCCGAAGCGCTGGAAGCCGAAGCGGCAGAAATGCATATTGCCATCAAGGTGGAAACCAACGGTGCAGACGGGGTGAAAAACCACCTGACCGAACAGGAAATTGAAAACGCAGAGTGCATCATTGTGGCGGCGGATAAAGCCGTGGAGACCGCCCGCTTTGCGGGCAAACCGGTGCTTCGCGTGCCGGTTTCCCAGGCGTTGAAAGACCCGGAAATGCTGCTGCACCGCGCGCTGTCCGGCACAGCTCCGCTGGAACCGGAGGATGAAAGTGTGCCGGGCATGGGGTGCAACCGTAAAGCAGGCAGCGCAAAAGATGGTGCTGCCGCCCCGCAGGAATTTGGGCGCAAGTTTTACACCGACCTGATGAACGGCGTTTCCCACATGATTCCCTTTATCACCGGTGGCGGTATATTGATTGCGTTAAGCTACTTTTTGGACCGCGGTAATGCGGGCGCAGAAATGTTCGGGCGGGGAACGTCCCTTGCCATGCTGGTGCGCATGATTGGTAATACCTCATTTAATCTGATGTACGTTGTGCTGGCCGGGTTCATTGCCATGTCGGTGGGGGATCTGCCCGCATTGGTGGCCGGTATGGCGGGCGGTATGCTGGCCATCCAGGGAACCTCGCTGGCACCGCAGGCGGAATGGGTGTCCTCCGGCTTTTGGGGCGCTATGATTGCGGGCTTTGCGGCAGGCCTTGTGGTAAAACTGCTGCGGACGGCATTCAAGCGGCTGCCATCGGCATTGGCGCATATCAAAACAGTACTGCTATATCCGGTGGCCAGCCTGGCCGTGGTCGGCTTTATGATGGTATTCCTCGTCAATGCGCCGCTTGGACGGTTTAATACCTGGATATACCAGCTGTTGGCCAGTATGCAGGGCGGCAGCCGCGTGGTGATGGCCGCGGTGCTGGGGGCTTTGATGGCCGTTGACTTTGGCGGGCCGATCAATAAAGCAGCGTATCTGTTTGGCACGGTTGCCCTGGCCGGCGGCCAGGAAGAATTTATGGCTGCCGTTATGGCGGGCGGCATGGTGCCGCCGCTGGGCGTTGCTCTGGCGGGAACCCTGTTCCCGGAGCGTTTTACCACCAAAGAACGCCACACCGCGATGACGGATTACCTGATGGGGGCCTGCTTTATCACCGAGGGGGTCGTCCCCTTTGTGCTGCGGGATCCGCTGCATGTCATTCCCTCCTGCATGGCGGGTGCATCCCTGGCGGCGGCGCTGTCCATGCTGTTTGGTTGTGCCGTACCGGCCCCGCACGGCGGCATGTTCTTGCTGCCGCTGAACCCGCATCCGTTCCGGTATCTGCTTGCCTTACTGATGGGCAGCCTGTTGACGGCGGTGACCCTTGCGGTTTTACGCAGAAAATACCCGCCTAAGGATGAGGAACAGCCAACAAATTGACCTGATGATTTAGAAAAAGGCTTTTGGGCGCTGCCCAAGCAATACACGACAGCCGATAGACAAATAAAAATTTGCACAAAAAGCCTGACTGATATGCCCCCTATATAGCTTTCAGTGTTTTATTTCACTGTTCGCTATATAGGGGGCATATCATTCTTACTATATTATAATATCCTCAAAAGATTTAAGCGCCAAATAAGCGCCTAATGCAAAGTGTTTTGCTACATTGTGACTTTTTCGCCGTTGTTGACCACGTCGTTTTCATGGTCACCGTTCAGATTTACGTATTTGCCGCTACTATAGTTATAAATTTCATAGTAGTGATTATACTGAAAAGCCATTTTATATTCTCCTATTCTTTTTTATTTGTTCCTCGTCAGAAACTTGTTTGAACGTTCATTAAGTAAAGAGAATAGAAAGTACTTTTTGTAAACCAATATTTCAGAAAATCAAAATCATTATTTAGAATTTAAGGAGGTATAGATTATGATGCTCCAAAATGTCAATATTGCTCTTTCTGTTGTCTTGTGTGGATGCCTATTGTCTGGATGCAACAATTCCACTACATCAGCATCTTCCTCGGTCTCGTTCCCCTCCACGTCTGATTACGAAAGCAGTTCAGCCGCAACGAGCAATCTCGATTCCTATGAAGACGAAGAACCTACGTCTGCGGTGCCTTCATCTACTCAGCCTCCAACCGAGGAACCAAACACACCCGATTCTTCAGAACCAAGCGCTTCTCCTGCGCAGCCGGAACAGGAATATACCGACCTTTCCTTTTTGAGCGAGGAACAAAGGCAACTGTATACAAATGCCTACGATGCCAGTTTCGGTTTATACGGTGAAGGTGCCAATCTCATGGATAAGTGGGGCTATAAAGTAGTTACCGATGGAAGCGATTCTGTACCGTTTATAGAAGACCATTACACACTGTACAATGTTTCTTTCGATGAATTTTCGGAGCGCATTCATAGTATATTTACCGATAACTGCTTGACCTCCACCGATTATGCCATAAAATTCAAGAACTACAATGGTAGGGTTGCCGTTCACTTTTCTCTTCATAACGAAATGGTCGCAGGAATGACTATTTATGTTCAAGAACAGTACCCAGACACTTACCGCTTAGTCAAAAATACCTCTGAGGAAGTCGAATTCACCTTGATTTCTCACTATGACCGCGATGGCTCGGTAGAAAACCCGTTAGAGGTATACATTATCGAATACCCTATCCGCATGGTGAAAACTGATTATGGTTGGCGGATTGACGATTTTCATACAAGCAGATACGGCTAACATCAAAACGGGGCGGCCGTTTTTCCAGCCGCCCCATTATTGAATTATTGGTTATTAATGCGCAGAAGAAGCCTTTCTGATACGTGTGATGCCTGCGGACAACCCGCCGCTGCCACAGCTTAAGATAATGCCCTCCTTCAGCGTCTTGCGCGTACCATCTGCTGGATCAACGATCTTAATAGCCGTGGTCGATACCGATAATGATGCTCATAGTGGAAATTCTCCTTATTGTAAATAGGTATAAAATGGAAAATCTGAAAACAAACTGAAAACTGCCGGGAAAAACGAAAAATCCCCGCAGCCAACAGGAAATTGGCTGCGGGGAAATTGAAAACATTCTGAAAACAGCAGAAAAAAGTTGAAATTTTCGCTGAAAAACTGCAAAATCGGGCGGCAGGGGAGGGAAAACTCGCCCCAAAGCGCCCAACAAAAAAGCCCAACAGCTTTAAAACGGTTGGACATCTCTATAAAACGCACTTTGAAAATCGGTCATCGACTTTGCTGATTTTGCGCGATGCGACAAAGAAAAAAGCCTGTGACATTCTTTACGTCACAGGCTTTTGGTGCGCTGGAAGGGACTCGAACCCCCGGCCTTCTGATTCGTAGTCAGACACTCTATCCAGCTGAGCTACCAGCGCATCTTATTCAGTTCACAGGCGGTTGGCGGAGCGCCTAACCTCAAGTGCTCATTTATTATAGCATACGGCAGCGGAAAGTCAAGGATTTTTTTTGATTTTTCTAAAGAAAACTGGTTTTGAACGATAGTGCGATAAACTATTTTGCAACGAGCCGCACATGGGCGTTGCGGTGCAAAAGGGTGCCGGGCAGGGGATCCTGCGCGGTGATGGTGCCCTCGGTCAGATTGGAGGGGGTCAGAGTGGGCAGCAGCTCCACAATGGCAAGGCGGCGGCGCGCTTCGGCGACCGACATGCCCAGCAGGGACGGCACCTGGCGGAACGGGTCTGGTACGGCACGGGCAACGGTAAGGGTAATACAGTCCCCGGCTTCCAGTGCGGTGCCGGCGGCAGGAGATTGCAGAATAACGGTATCGGCCTGCAGGGTGGGATCGTTGCGGATATAATCGACGGAAACGGTAAAACCGGCGTCCCGCAGGGTCTGGATGGCATCGGAACGGTTCTGGCTTTTCAAATCCGGTACGGTGATGGTGTTTGGCCCTTTGCTGACGGACAGTATGAGTTTTTGCCCCTCTTTGACGGTGCTGCCCGCGGTGGGCTTTTGGGCGATGACGATGCCTTCCGCTTGGGCAGAGTAGCGGGTATCCCACACGATGGAAAGCTGGGCGGCGCTCTGTTCAACCTGGGCCTGCTGCCAGTCCATGCCAGACAAATCGGGGACGATGACTTCCCGCCGGATGGAAAACATGGGGTTGGTGCTTTGGGACAAAATGACAGTGATGGCAATGCCAGCTGCCACAACAGAAAGCAGCGCCAGGCAGGCGAGAACCCGCAGCGGGGTAAGGGAAAGTGAATGGTGAGAAGCAGGCATGGAGGTTACCTCGCTTAATACAGTTTATGGAAAATACATATTGTATAAATGATAATAAAAATACATATGGTAAACAAGAAGGACCCGGTGGAGAACAGGCAGGACCTTTTACAGATAGGAATCATGTCTCTTTGGGTTCAGTATAGCACGCGGAACATGGGGTTGCCAAGTGCGAAGAGAAAATCAGACAAAACGCAAATAGGTTTGTTCATCGGGGGTGAGGTGTTTCATTTTGGCGGGGACTATGATATAATAAAAACAAAAATATGTACAAATAAAAGTGTGCAATGTGTCGAAAAAAGGTGTCTTTCTCTTAATAGAGTATGTAGGGGTGGATAACGTTTCTCGAAGGTGTAAACAAAGAAAATGACGGATATTTCGCAAACACAAGCAGGATTTTGCGTTTGTAGAAACAGACGATATTTTCGCCGTTTCAGATACACCCTAATAATTCAACGAATGAAAGTCATTCGCTGGGCTGCTTACAGGGTAAATGGTATCGGGTGCATAATGCGCCCCTGCAAAAAATTTTTTGACAGTCTGAAATTGCGGTACTTTCTGTATTTTATATGCAGCGGTTTGTGTTGGCCCTGTTCTGAACAGGGACGGTAAAACCGTTGGCTGGTTGGATGGTACGGTTAACATATAAGCTAAGGCAACACCGCACAATTCCCGCCTGACGGCTTAAGCACCGCTCCGGC
>OKRV01001864.1_pt1 | contig 11897 bp, 9 predicted proteins | sample 1601201 | NCBI WGS metagenome assembly OKRV01 (sample SAMEA3541540, study PRJEB24748) | human gut metagenome | biome: human gut; feature: human-associated habitat; material: faeces | place: China | collected 2012 | reverse complement strand
CTTCCCCGAAAGCTCCAAGCAGCGTATGGGGCAGCTGGTCGACAACCTGATCGACGCCTACCGCGTGTCGATCACCAACAGCGACTGGCTCGGCGAGGAGACCAAGGCCAAGGCGCTGGAGAAGCTGTCGAAGTTCACGCCGATGATCGGCTACACCGAGCGTTGGCGCGACTACACCGCGTTCGACGTTCATGCCGACGCCGGCCTGGTGGCGAACATGCAGGCCGCGGCGCTCTACGAGTGGGGCTTCCAGCTGTCCAAGGCCGGCAAGCCGGTCGACAAGGGCGAGTGGCTGATGAACCCGCAGACCGTGAACGCCTACTACGAGCCGAGCATGAACGTCATCGTGTTCCCTGCGGCCATTCTGCAGCCTCCTTTCTTCAATCCGGATGCCGAGGACGCCGCGAACTACGGCGGCATCGGCGCGGTGATCGGCCACGAGATCGGCCACGGCTTCGACGACCAGGGCGCACAGTACGACGGTGACGGCGTGCTCAACGACTGGTGGACGACCGACGACAAGGCCAACTTCGAGAAGCGCACAAAGGCGCTCATCGAGCAGTACAATGCCTTCGTGCCTACGCAACTGGCCGAGAAGTACGCCGACGAGCCGAACAAGGCGCCGCACGTCAACGGAGCGCTGACCATCGGCGAGAACATCGGCGACCTCGGCGGCGTGAACATCGCGCTGAAGGCCTACGCGTTCGCGCTCGACGAGGCCGCGGGACGCGACAAGGACGGCTCCGCGAAGGCTATCGAGGAGTCACTGTCCGCGGCCCCGGTGATGGACGGATGGACCGGCCTGCAGCGTTTCTTCCTGAGCTACGCCTCGATCTGGCGCTCGAAGAACCGTGACGAGCTCGCCGAGAAATACCTGCAGATCGACCCGCACTCCCCCGCCGAATGCCGCACGAACGGCATCGTGCGCAACGTGGACCTGTTCTACCGTGCGTTTGATGTGACTCCTGACAGCGCCATGTGGCTCGACCCCGATAAGCGCGTACGCATCTGGTAATCCGTTGCCGGCAGGCAGGCTGAACCGCGCCTACCTGCCGGCAGATCATCAGAATTCGGCTTCTCCCGCCGGCCGCATGTCCTCGGTCGTCGACTCATCGAGCGGCGATTCGGCGAATCCCGAACCGAACTCCTGCGCCTGTGAGGTCTCCTGCGTCTGTGAGGTCTGCGGATTATCGGTCGGGGTTTCTTCGTCCAGATTATCGAACGTCACCGGCGTTGGATGCACCGGGTGCGCATCCGCCTGCTGTCCCGCGCCCGCCGTTGCCGTGCCGCCGCCCGGCGATGGCGGCAGGCCGGGATTCGCCGGCGTGCCGTTCCCCTGCGCCGGGGCGTCACGATCCGATTTCTGGAACTTCTTCAGTTCCGACACCCCGTAATTGATGTCGTGGCCGATATTGGTGGCCTCCACAACGATGCGGGAGCGCCTCTCATCGTTCTGGGTCGTCCATTCCTCCGTGCTGAGCACACCGGTCACGATCGCCGCCTCCCCCACGTGCAATGACATGCGAGCGTTGGACGCGAGCGTCCTGAACGCCTTCACGGTAATCCATGTGGTCGGCAGGTTGCGCCATTCACCGGTTCCGCCATCCCGGTACCGCCGCGTGCTGCCCATCCGAAACGAGCATCCCTCGACTCCCCCGCTGCGCCCGAACGGCACCGGCATCGATCCGACGAACCCGGTGATGGTCACCGTCCCCTGTTGTATGGCCATGTCGGACTCCTTTCCTTCCCTGTACTGACGTTGGACCGCCGATCCCCCTTCGGCGGTGTACTCACTATCGCAGATTTCCCGCCGGCATCACATGGTTTTCGGACAATGTGGTCGAAGGCTACCCCTTTGGCGTGTTGTGGACAGCATGTGGATAGAAAACCGGTTATCCACAATCACGCCGTCAATGCCCGGCTCATTCATGACCGGCTATGCTGGGTTCGGTATCGCAGACGAACAGCAAGGAGAATTCATGGGCAAACCGCCATGGATGCGACAGACCCGTGTCACCGCCGACGGGGAAACCGAATTCCACGACACCGGCTTCCCCACCAGTTTCCTGTCCATATTCATCGGCCTGAGTATGCCGAGGAATCCCCGCAAAGCGTTCTCGATGCACCGGGCCGTATGGTGGACGGTCGCCTGGCTGGCACTGTTCGCGGCGTTCACCGCCATACAGGCATGGTATACATTCCAGACCCGTGACAGCGCGCGGATGGGGGAATGGTATCTGCACATGTTCGGCATCACCCTGGCGGGCGACTGGTGGCCGATCGCGGTTCTGCCCGTGCTGTTTGGCCCCGGGGGCGTCGTGTTATGGATATTGGGCGGCGTCTTCAACAATCGGCCCTGGATCGTCGCCATCGCCAATGTTCTCGTCCTGCAATTCATCATCAGCGCATTGGGCGCTTCCATCGGACACTTCGCCATGTTTCTGACGTTCGGTCCGCATGTGCCGGGACTGACCGATTCGACCACCGGCCGCGCAGCAGAGCAGCTGTATGTCTCCAGCTCACCGCAGACATGGATTCCCGGTCTCATCACCGCCGGCATCGCCCTGACGCTTGCCGTAATCATGGCCGCTGTCACTGGGGCGAGCAGCGCAAGGCAGAACGGCACGGCGATGAATCGTCTGCGCATCATCGCGTACGTCTTATCCTGCCTGGGATTCGTCGCATTGCTCATAGCAATCTGCATAGTGCTTGCATTTCTGCGCAACAAGCAGACCAACATCCTGCTGGCGGTATTGGCGTTCCTGACGCTGATCGCATGGATTCCCGGAGAAATGAAGTCGATACGCCGCTGCGTCGCGGAACAACGTGATGCTTCATGGCAGTGCGTCGCGGGCAGCTTCCTGGCATTGGACCTGATATTCGTGCCGATGCTAGCCGCCACCGCCCTCACCTCATGGTGACAGACATGCGCCAGTCGGGCCCCCATCCTGCGAAAGTCCCATCCGAGCATGCGTAAACGGGACTTTCGCTGGGTGAAGAAGGAATAAAACGCAGAAGTGGGGGGGTCTTTCGCATGAAAGACCCCCCACTTCGAGCGATCAGGAGAAGCAGCCGGACTACTTGCCGAGCAGCGTGTCCAGACGCGACGCCAGCGTCTGCGCAGCGTCGGCGACCGGCACGGCGACGGAATCGGAGCTGTCACGGTTGCGGATCTCGATTGTTCCGTTATTCACGGTGTCACGGCCGGCGACTGCAATCAGCGGCACGCCGATCAGCTCGGCGTCCTTGAACTTGACGCCCGGGGAGACCTTCTTGCGGTCGTCGTAGATGACCTCGATGCCGCGCTCCTCCAGTTCTGCGACCAGCTTCTCGGCCGCGTCGAACGCCGCCGCATCCTTGCCGGTGGCGACGACGTGCACCTGGGCGGGCGCGATGACGGCCGGCCATGCCAGACCGCGCTCGTCATGATGCGTCTCAGCGATGCAGGCGAGCACGCGGGAGACACCGATGCCGTAGCAGCCCATCCACACGGGCACAGTCTTGCCGTTCTGGTCGAGCACCTTGAGGTCAAGCGCCTTGGAGTACTTGAGGCCAAGCTGGAACACCTGGCCAATCTCCACGCCGCGCTCGAAGCTCAGCGGGCCGGAACCATCCGGGCTCATGTCGCCATGACGCACCTCGACCGCCTCGACGGTGCCGTCGGCCTTGAAATCACGGCCGTACACGGCGTGGAAACGGTGCTTGCCCGCCTCGTCGCCGCCGATGATCCACTCAGTGCCCTCAGCCACGTGCGCGTCGATGAAGAAGCGCACCGGTTCGGCGACGCCCGCGGCCTCGCCCTGCTTGCCGAAGACCATCGGCCCCATGTAGCCGGCCACCATCTCGGGATGGGCCTTGAGATCGTCCTCGGTGGATTCCTCCAGCTCGGCGGGCGCGAACTGCGCCTCAAGACGCTTCATATCGACCTGACGGTCACCGGGCAGCGCCACGGCGATGACCTCGCGCCACGGCCCCTCATGATCATCGTCCTCGGGGTGCAGCACAGTCACGGCCACGGTCTTCAACGTGTCGGCGGCAGTCCATTCGCGGCCGTCCTCACGCGGGTACAGACGGTTGGCGGTGGCGACCAGATCCTCGATGGTCTTGGAATCCGGGGTTTCACGGCTTTCCATCGCGGGCACGGCGGAGCTGTCCACGGCCGGCAGCTCTGGGGTGGTCAGCGCCTCGACGTTCCACGCCTTGCCGGAGGGCGCCAGCGCGAACGTGTCCTCACCAATCGCCATGGGAGCCAGGAACTCCTCGGACGCGGAACCACCCATCGGGCCGGACATCGCGAACACGGGCACGTACTTCAGGTCGAGACGCTGGAAGATGCGCTCGTAGGCGCCGCGCTCGTCGTAGTACGCCTTCTTCATGCCCTCCTCGTCGATGGTGAACGAGTAAGCGTCCTTCATGATGAACTCGCGGCCGCGGATCAGGCCCGCGCGCGGGCGGAACTCGTCGCGGTACTTGGTCTGGATCTGGTAGAGCGTGACTGGCAGGTCCTTGTACGAGGAGTACATATCCTTGACCAGCAGCGTGAACATTTCCTCATGCGTGGGGGCGAGCAGGTAGTCGGCCTCGTGACGGTCCTTCAGACGGAACAGGTTCTCGCCGTATTCCTCCCAGCGGTGGGTGGCCTCATACGGCTCGCGCGGCAGCAGCGCCGGGAAGTGGACCTCCTGGGCGCCGATGCCGTCGATCTCCTCGCGGACGATGGCCTCGATCTTGTTGAGGACCTTCAGACCCAGCGGCAGCCAGGTCCAGATACCGGGAGCCGCCTTGCGCACATAGCCGGCGCGCAGCAGCAGTTTCGCCGAATCGGTGTCGGCGTCGGCGGGATCCTCGCGCAGCGTGCGCAGGAACATGGTGGACATTCGAAGTGCTTTGGAACTCATGGGTTCCAAGGTATTCGCGTTCGGGGACATTGCGGGCCCGGTTCAGTTCGGCAAACCCGCAGTATTGAAAAAGGCCACCCACCCGGAGCTCACCGAGCGAGCGGCCTTCGTATTGGCCTCGCGGCCGTGCCGCGCTTACCGCGTCATCCGGCGCAGCCGTTCGAGGGTAATGCCGGCCGCCAGCATGGCCATCGCCAGGACGGTCACCAGCGACATGTCGATACCGGTATGGGCCAGCGAATCGGCCGCGGACGTCTTGCCCCCGGCAACTACGCCCGTGTTCGCGCCCGGCTTGGCGGAAGACGAGCCACCCGACGTGCCACCCGGCACGGTACCGGGCTTGTTCTGCTCATTGCCGCCCGGCGCGGTGCTGTTCGGTCTGGGCTGCGTGACGATAGCACTGCGGGCGGTTCATCAGAAAGGCCGTCAACCGTTGCGCGCATGGTCCCTGTACGCCTCTTTCTCTTTGCCCGTGTCGCTGATTGCTGTGCGACCTGCCGATGCTGCCGAGATACATGTCCGAAGCCGTCAGCGTGGCTGTCTTCACTATGCTCGCGGGAGCCGCCTGTCTTATCGGCCCGGGCAATATGTCGCCGAGCGCATCATCGTCGCCTTCATCAGCGCTTTGAGCCTTACCGTCATCGCGATCGCCGATTTCAGCAATCGCATGGTTGAGAAAACCTCGTGGCGATTGCCGCATATGTGCTGCTGCCGGCATTGGCCGCCACCGCATGGCTGCGTACATGCCATCCGATGGCCGACAGCGCGACCCGCAACCTGCGCTGGATATTCGGTGCCGCCGCGCGCTACGAGGCAAGCCTCGAATCGGTGCAATCGCTCGGAAAACGCATCTCACAGCTGCGCTAGCGCACCGCTACCCGGCGAAAGTCCCATCAGCACCATCTCAAATGGGACTTTCGCGGGATTGATGTCTTCCTCCGCCCAATAACAGTCCCATATCCGAAAGCAGCCACCGCTAGAACAGCTCGGCTTGTTCGAATTCGCCAGCAGGCTCGTCCTCGTGAGGCGTTTGCGGCCGGAACGCAGCCACGCCCTCGTCGCCCGGCCGCGCGCTGGCGGCCTGTGACCCGCCGCGCAAATCGCCGTCGAGCATCACTGCATCCGCCGAAACCGCGAACATGCGCTCGTTGACGCCGGCAAGATACAATCCGCCCATGCGTTCCACACGCGAGAGCGCCACATATCCCATGCCGGGCGCGAACGTGCGGCTCAGATCCATCACCGCCCGGTCGAGGGTCATCCCCTGCGACTTGTGGATGGTGATCGCCCATGCGCATCGCAACGGCACCTGCGCCACGGACGCCATCACCGTGTCGCCGTCCATCATCTCCCACGTGGCCTGCTTCATCGTGACGATGTTGCCGTTCTCGAATTCCACGATGGGCCAGCCGCCCTTGTTCTCGTTGGCGAAGCCGCGCACGGTACCGAGCGAACCGTTGACATACTGGTGGTCGGCGTCGTTGCGCAGTGCCATGACGGCTGCACCGGTCTTGAGCACGAGGCACTCCGGTGCCAGCATGTTGCGCTTGAGCCGTTCGACCAGGTGGGCCGGCCCCATCTGCTCGGCATGGAATTCGTGCGGCTCCTCGCCTATCCGCGCGAGCCTGGAATCGTTGAGATCATCGGCCTGCCGGTTGACGGGGAACAGGTGGACCGCCACCTCGCCCGGCTTCGGTGTCACACCGAGCCGCGTGACGAGCGCGTCACGGTCATCCTGATCCACGCATCCGGCGCGGATGTCGGTGAGCACGTGCAGCAGCCGGCCGTCGTCCTGACGATGCTGCTCGGTCAGATAGCAGATGACCGGCGCGAGTTCGCCCCACACCAGCGATTCGGTGACGAATCCTTCCGGATTGAGTCCGGCCTTCGCGTACCGTTCACGGGACGCCACGAAATCCGGGCCGGGCGGCAGCACGTCGCGGTCGCGCCCGGACACGGAGACCGGCGGCAGCTGGAAGAAGTCGCCGGACAGTACCACTTGCAATCCGCCGAACGGCCGAGGATCATGCCGCACTTCACGGCACACCTGATCGACCATGTCGAACAGCCAAGCGTGCATCATCGACACCTCGTCGATGATGAGCACGTCGGCCGCCTGTATCTTGCGCCGACGACGGGTCTTGATGGTCTTCAGCAGATTTGGCGTCAGCACGTTGGCGAGTCCGACGCCGCTCCACGAGTGGATGGTCTGGCCGTCGATATGCGTGGCGGCGATGCCCGTTGACGCGGTGACGGCCACGTTCGCGCCGTCTGCGCGCGCCTGCCGGATGAACTCGTTCAGCACGTACGTCTTTCCTGCGCCGGGCGCACCCGTCAGGAACACGTTCGCGCCGGCGTTCAGAATCGCGAGCGCCTCAGACTGCCGCATATGCCCTCCTTAAGCTCATGCATCATGCACGATCCGCGCGCCCTGGCGTATGACATCGCTCGCCCGCGGGCTCAGACCAGCCGGCGGACCACCTGCAGCACGCCGTGCTCGGTGTTGGCCGGCGCGATGTACCGCGCCGCGCGTTTCAGATCCGGATGCGCGTTGGCCATGGCGAACGACCATTCGCCGGCGTCGAGCATCTGCAAATCGTTGAGATAGTCGCCGAACACCGCCGTCTGCGCGGGCGTGACGCCGAGATGCCGCTGCAGCGCGACGACACCCTGCCGCTTGTCGGTTCCGGGATTCATGATATCGACCCAGTGCGCTCCGGATACCACCACCTGATGGGTGCGTTCCACATCGCCCAGCAGGTCCGCGGCCATGCCTTGCGCGTCGCCGAAATCGAAGATCGCCAGTTTGAGCACGGTTTCGTCCTCGGTCTCCAGCACCTCGTGCAGGTCGTCCACGATGCGCAGCGCCTTGTAGTATTTGAAGCATTCCTCGACGAACGGCCTGTCCTGCCGCTGGATGTACGCCGTGTTCAGACCGCATATCACGAGTCCGATGTCATGCGAGCCCGACGCCACCGCGGCGTCCACCAGATCGATCAGCGTACGCGTGATGTCCCAGCTCACCCCGTGCACGTCGATGACGTTGTCGTCGGCGACCACGACGTTGCCGTTCTCCGCGATATACGACATGGCGCCGTCGACGCGGTCCGCGAACATGGATCGCAGCGTGGCGAGCTGGCGGCCGGAAGCCGGCACGAACTCGACACCCTTGGCGTGCAGCTCGTCGAGCAGCGGCCAGAAGTCATCGGGGATGTTGCTGTCGCCGTCCAGCAGCGTGCCATCCATGTCCGCCACGATCAGGCGGATGTCGCGCGGCTTGTCGCAGATGGCGGTCCAATCGTTCGCGGTCATGGTGTCGTTCCTCTCAGTCGTGTGCGTGACGTTTTCTGTTTTTCGAGACCGGCCGTCTACTTATTCAGCAGGCTGGTGGCGACGATCTGGTCGGCGATGGCCTTCGACTCGGCCTCGTTCGGCCCGGGAGCCGGCGCCATGAACGCCTGACGGTAGTAGCGAAGCTCGTCCAGCGACTCGATGATGTCGGCGAGGGCGCGGTGCCCGCCGTTCTTGGCGGGGCGGGTCTCATACACCGCGGGGTACCAGCGGCGCGCGAGCTCCTTCAGCGTGCTCACGTCCACGCTGCGGTAGTGCAGATGGCTCATGAGACCCGGCATGTAATGGTCGAGGAATTTCTTGTCGGAGCCGATGGTGTTGCCCGCGAGCAGCGGCCTGACTCCGTCCGGCGTGAACCGCAGCACGTATTCGGTGACCTTGCGTTCCGCCTCTTCGAGGCTCAGGCCGTGCTCCCATTCGTTGATGAGCCCGGAACGGGTGTGCATGGCGCGCACGAAGTCGTTCATGTGCGCGACGGCGGCGTCGGACGGCTTGATGACGTAGTCCACGCCTTCGTCCAACACGTTGAGGTCGAAATCGGTAGGCACCACTGACACCTCGACGAGCTCGTCGCCACCGAAGATGTCAAGTCCCGTCATCTCGCAATCAATCCAGATCAGGCGCGAATCCTTCGCGCTGTACGTTTCCGCATCATGGCTGTCGACCATCGCAAGCCGCCTTTCCTGCTGTGTTTTCCTAGGGAACGTTACAGGCTATAGCAGACCGGGGACGCGCCGTCAGGCCAGCGGGAAAGAGAGCAGCATCGTAGTGCCGGACGGGGACGAGGACTCCACCGCGACCGAGCCCCCATACCGGTTCGCCACGTCACGGGCGAGCGCGAGGTCGAGCCCGTACCCTTGGCGCGCGGTGCCGTCATCGTCCCGGGCGAAGCGGCGGAACAGTCGTTCGGGATCGCCGCCGATGCCCGGCCCATGGTCGGACACGCGGATCTGCGCCCATTGGCGATGACGCGCGTACCCGAGCGACACGGCCACCGTCGCTCCCTCAGGCGAGCCGATGCGGTATCCGCGGCCGCGTACCGTTTCGATGATCGTCCGCGTGGTCTTGCCGCGCAGATATGACACGTATGCATCGACGGTTCCCATATCGCTGCCGTCAGAGAACACCTGCGACAGCAGCTCCTCGCGAGAAAAGACATGATCCGGTGCGGCGGCGAGCACCGACAGCAACCTCGTCTCGGCATCGGTGAGCGACACCGCACTGCCGTCTGGATCCTCGATGATGCCGGAGTGCGGCTTGAGCAGCCAGTCGCCCACCATCACGCTGGCCGTCTGGGCGTTGAACCCCCGCAGCAGCGCGCACAGCCGGGCCTGCAGTTCAATGAAGTGGAACGGCTTGGTCAGGTAGTCGTTCACGCCGCAGTCCAGCCCTTCCACGATGTCGTCCACCTGCGCGAGCGCGGTCAGCATCAGCGCAGGTGTAGTGACGCCGGAGCCGCGCAGGGTGCGAATCAAATCCAGCCCGTCGCCGTCGGGCAGCCGGCGGTCGACGATCAGCGCGTCATGCTCTTGCCCTATCCAATTATGACCCCGCTAAAGCGCCGCTAAGAAGACACGCGGGCACGACGGAAGCTTGGTGTCGCGGCACGACATGACCCGCCGCTTCGGGGGAAACGGGACGGATATAATCTTGGACATTCGGGACGCGGCCGGCCGCGCGCCATTACGGCAGCGCAGGAACGGCAGCGGTACATGCATACGGCCAGGAGGACTACATGGCAGAGGAAACGCAATCTATCACGACGCGGCACGACGCCGAGATCGACCCGGCACTGTGGTGGCGGCAGGCCGTGGTCTACCAGGTCTACCCGCGCAGCTTCCAGGACACCACCGGCTCCGGTCTGGGCGACATCAATGGCATCACCGGGCGGATCCCCTATCTGCGGCAGCTGGGCGTCGACGCGATCTGGCTGTCGCCCTTCTACCCGAGCAAACTCGCGGACGGCGGCTACGACGTGGCCGACTACCGTGACGTGGATCCGAAGCTCGGCTCGATGGACGACTTCGACCGGCTGGCCGCCGCCGCGCATGCGGCAGACATCAAAGTGGTGGTGGACATCGTGCCCAACCACAGCTCCCACCTGCACCCCTGGTTCCGTCAGGCGCTGGCGGACGGCCCCGGCTCCCCTGCGCGCGACCGGTACATCTTCCGCGACGGCAAGGGCCCGAACGGTGACGAGCCGCCGACCCGCTGGCAGAACCATTTCGGAGGTCCGGCATGGACGCGCGTGGACGACGGCCAATGGTACCTGCACATGTTCACCAAGGAGCAGCCCGACTGGAACTGGAGGAACCCGGACGTGTGCGCCGATTTCCTTGAGACGCTGCGTTTCTGGTGCGATCACGGCGTGGACGGGTTCCGCATCGATGTGGCGCACGGGCTCGCCAAGGACCTCGACCGCGACGACCTCGACGACTACGTGGTGATGAGCACGAACGACATGCCCGCGGACGGATCCCACCCAGTGCTCGACCGCGACAAGGTGCACGACATCTACCGTGAGTGGCGCCGCGAGGTGTTCAACCGCTACGATCCCCCGCGCTTCGCGGTCGCCGAGGCATGGGTCCGGCCGGAACGCCAGTACCTGTACGCGTCACCGGATGAACTGGGGCAGGTGTTCAACTTCGAGTTCGCCAAGGCGGATTGGACCTTCGACGCGATGAGCAAAGCCATCGACGAGGGGCTGGCGTGCGCCGAGAGGTCGGGCTCGACGTCCACCTGGGTGATGAGCAACCATGATGTGCCGCGCCACGCCACGCGTTACGCGCTGCCGCAAGTGCCGACCGGCGAATACCATCAGATCGCCAACGACTGGCTGCTGCGTGACGGCACCACCTATATTGAGGATCGCCAGGCCGGCGCATTGCGGGCACGCGCCGCACTGATGCTCGAAATGGCGCTGCCCGGCTCGGCCTACGTGTATCAGGGCGAGGAGCTGGGCCTGTTCGAGGTGGCGGATATTCCATGGGACCGCATCGAGGATCCCTCCGGCCTGCGCACCTCGCGGGCGCAGTCCACCAAGGGCCGTGACGGCTGCCGCGTGCCGCTGCCCTGGGTCGCGTCCGACGTGCCCGAGACGTACACGTCCGACAAGAGGCACGTCCATGCCGGCTCGTTCGGGTTCTCCCCTGCCGTCAGTGACGCCGAACCACACCTCCCGCAGCCCGCGTGGTTCAAGGATTTCGCCATGGACATCCAGGACGCCGACGACGGCTCCATGCTGAACTTCTATCGTCGCGTGCTGCGGCTGCGTCACGAGATGCAGACTCCGGACACCAGTTGCACGTTGCTTCCCGAGAACCGTCCGAGCGGCATGCGCGACGGCGCCGACGGCCAGCGATAAGGTGAAATGATCCATTTTCAGGGTTCGGTTTATGCGTTATGCGGCGGCCGTTTACTTCGAAGCGCGTTTGCGGTCTACCTCGTGCAGCAATATCTTGCGCAGGCGCATGGCGTGGGGCGTAACCTCGACGTATTCGTCCGCCTGGATGTATTCCAATGCCTCTTCGAGCGTAAAGACCTTCGGCGGGGCGATCGAGGTCTTGTCATCCGACCCCGAAGCGCGCATGTTGGTGAGCTGCTTGGCCTTGGTGACATTGACCGTGATGTCGTTCTGGCGCGTGTGCT
>OKRV01001846.1_pt1 | contig 11986 bp, 10 predicted proteins | sample 1601201 | NCBI WGS metagenome assembly OKRV01 (sample SAMEA3541540, study PRJEB24748) | human gut metagenome | biome: human gut; feature: human-associated habitat; material: faeces | place: China | collected 2012 | reverse complement strand
GGCGTGGTCGGGAAGGTTGTAGAACAGCTCCGGCTCCAGGGCGAAAATTTCCCGGGCCACCCTCGGCGTGAGGAACCAGGGGTTCATGTTCTCCAAAAAATCGAAGGTCTTATCGTAATTCGTGCAATAGAACCCCAACACTTTCAGGTGTATCTCCTCGAAGGGGATATAGCGGAGGACACGCAGGTCGTCGGTACGGGCCAACGCCCGGTTGCAGACCTCCGGCGTGAGCTGTTCGGGGTTGAAAAAGCGGATGGCCAGGGGATCGCGCTCCAGCGCCATCCCGCACAGACGGTCGGTTTTCAGATGTTTCGGAACGTACTCCAGTGCCAGGTAGTTCGAGGACACGGCGGCCTCGCAGACCCGTTCCGTGCGTAATTCCTCCGGCACTTCATGGAGCAGGATGCCGTCCCCGCTGACGGCACGCAGGCAGACTGCCTCCGTGCGCAGTTCCACCGGCACGAGCGAAAGGCAGGACGCGTCCATCCCCACGCCGTGAAGGGCCAGTTCCCCGGTCATGACCTCCGGGGCAATGGAGGCGAAAATCTCGAACTTGTCCACGAACGACATCCCGAATTTTTTCAGCCCTTCCAGGCATATATCGGGATACGGAATGTAAGGGAGTATCTTGTAATCGGCACTGTCCACCGCTTTCAACGCCGCACGGCATATTTGCGGCGTCCTCAATTCCCCGGGGACGGCCTCCAGCACCAGACCGTTGCGCTTCACGGCCGCCATGCACAGTTCGGGGGTCTTCAACCCCTCCGGAACGTAATACAGCGCGTAGCTGTTGCTATCGACGGCGGCACGGCACATTTTCGGTGTCTTCAGACGGTCAGGGACGAATTTCAGTGTTTCGCCCCGGTGGCCGGCCGCGGCAAGACAAAGTTCCGGCGTTTTCATCGCTTCGGGAACGAACTCGATGTTGAAAGCCGATTTCTTGATGGCGAAACGGCAGACTTCCGCCGTTTTCCGATCCTCGGGCAGCGTCTCGAAAAGGTTCTCGCGCCACGGGTTCTCGTACACCCCCGTATCGAGATAGGCTATATCTATTCTCTCTTGCTCTGTCATGGTTTTCAGTATTTATGGAAAGCGCCCGTCACCCGGGCGCTTCTCTTGGTTAGACATATTACGTTATCGTTCCGTTTCCTCCGTCCCGTTCTCGCTCTGGAACGTGAAGGAGGTCTTCACGACCTGACCCGTGTTGTCCTCGACATAGACGTCGATGGTCTGCTGGTCATCGCTGCGCGATGTGTAATAGAGGCGGAACACCTCACGGTCGAGCGGATAGCGGTCGTTGGGCAGGAACACCGTACCGTCGTCCATCCTCAACTCACCGCGCCCGTCGGGCTGGAAATAGCGGATCGTGTAACGCGCGCCGTCATATCTCCCCTCCCGCACGAGCGTGCAGCGGATTTCAGCGGTTTCACCAACGGAGATTCGCTTCTGAACGGGCATCGTTTCCAGAGAGAACGTGTACGCCTGCTGTATATCCAGCCCGTTGTCGCAGGATGCGCATAAAAGACCCAGGGCGGCGATCCAGACCGCCAGGGCCAATATCTTTTTCATCTTTTTCATGTCGCTTGCAAGTTTAATGGATTATGAATTTCACGCCCAGGCCGAACTGCGCGTGGAAATGTCCCGTTGTAGTGCCCCATAGGATACGCTCACGCCCCGTCAGCGAGAGGATAATCCTGTCGGTCAGGTACGCATCGACCTCCAGCGTGACGGCCCCGCCATAGAGGAAACGGTCGCGGTGGCGGAGCGTAGAGCCGTCATAGAGCCGCCTCTCGCCCCGGTTCACGCTCTCGTAACCGGCCAGCGCCGAGCCGCCGAGGTAGAAGAAAAAAGTCCTGGACGGGTCGGCGAGGAACTTGTAATAGTAACCGCCCTCGGCCGTGAACTGCGCCACAGGGATACGTTCCGACTTGTAGGGGTAATAACGGTTCAGGAACTCCGCGCCGAACACCCACTTATCGGCATTTTTCGCGTAGCGGCTCATGGCCAGCCCGAACCAGTAGCCCGTTTCGCTGCGGCTGTCCCGGGTATAGAAGCCGTCGGCCATGCCTCCCCGTATTTCCAGCCCGCGCATGGCGGGCAGGGCACGCTGGGCGTGCGCCCCGTCCGAAAGGAGGAGGCATAACCCCAGCGTGAGAATGAATATCGCCCGTTTCATATCACTTTACCTTTAACTCGTTGATAACACGTGCGCGCACCAGGTCGGCATTCTCCACCGTGAAAGTCTGGTGTCGCCCGCCCTGCTGCTCGTGCAGTTCCACGACCAGCTGCTTGTCGTCGGCCAGCGTGAACTTCGGGAGCGTGAAGACCATGCGCTCGGTACGCTTGCCGCCGATGACCTGCACGTTGTTGTACGCACGCACGGGCCATACGACCTGCTCCTGGATGGCCGTGCGTTTGGCCACCTTCTTGTCCGTAATCTTGAACGTCAGGTAGTCCACGTTGAAAGGCACGTTGGAGGAGTTTTTCAGTTGGAGGTGGAAATAAAGCAGGTCGTTATGCACGTAGATACCTTTGAGGAGGTATTGTACCCCGAAACGCTTGCAACCGATATGCTTGATCTCGCGGCGGTCATTCTTGTAAATGGACTGCATGATCAGTTTGACCAGCAGCGGAGATTCGCATCCCAACTCCTGCAAATAGATGTCCAGCGCATTATTGGGGCGGTTTACCGCCTCCCCGCCATGCAGGAAGTCCGCCATCTCGACCGACAGTTTCACCGGCTCGTCGGCATACTTGACATTGAAGCTGTAATAGGCCCCGTCCTCGGTAATGACCGAAAGGTTGCTCTCGCGCGAGAAATCACGCAGGGCCGCCTTTACACGCAGCACGTTTTCCGTGCCGTCGGCTTTCGCCGCCAGAAGATCCGAAGACCCCAGATCGACGTAACGGATGGCCGAGGGGAAAATCACATGAACGGTCTTGCTGAACGTCACCTCCAGCGCGTAGGGCGGGATAACCCGGTTGAAGGTCAGCGGACGGGTAAGACCGTCGTACAAATCGCCCGTGGAGGGCTTTTCCTGCGCGTGGGCAGCGAACATGCACCCGATAAAAGCGAGTGCCAGAAGAATCTTTTTCATACTCGATAATTTTTTGATTGTTGATAAAAATGGATTTTTTCAGTGGTGTACGGAAGTACGTCGTTTGTACCCTTATTGAAGGGGCGGGAGCAGCAGGACGCTGTAACCGGCCTTGAGCGTGACCTTGACCGAGCGCATCTTCTTGCTCACGTATTGCGACACGCCCTGGATGGCGCTGCGCCCCAGGTCGGAGAGCAGTTGCGAACCGGCATCGTCCGTGATCGTGATACTGCTGCCCATGCCCGCACCCATATTGGCGGCGATCTCCTTCACGGCATTGAGTTCTTCCGACCCCGGCACGGGAATACCCTCGTTGCCGTTCGTGTCATAGACCGACAGATCGACCGGAACGACCGCCCCGCCGTGCTGGACAGCGCTGACCTTGACCGTCAGCCGTTCGCCGTTGATCCTCGCCGCCCCCGTTACGGGCGTACCCGAGGGGATGAGCAGCTCTCCCGCCATCATCGGTTCCAGCAGCCGGAAAGTAACCTCCCCGCCATCGGTGAGCGTCACGGTTTGCTGCACGGCGGCACGGATACTGTTGCGCTCGGGCTCGCGAAGGTCGCTCCCCACCGTGTTGAAACCCCAGTTCCGGGGCTTGACGAACTCACGGGCGAAGACCGAATCGGGCAGCGGGGCGGCAAGCAGCGACACGATGTTACGGCGCACCTGGCGCACGGGCTGCACGGAAGCCTTGCCGGAAACGGAGGCTTTCTGACGCGGGGCTTCAGGGGCCTGACCGCCATTCATGTAGCGGGCGGCGATCTCGTAGGACTTCTCCAGCAGCGCCACCTGCTCCTCCTGGGCCGTTTTCTGCGCCTGCTGTTCTTCCAGGCGGCGTTCCAGTTCCTCGATGCGGGCCTGCATCTCGCGCTCTTCCCCCGTTTCACCGGCGGTCTCCTCGTAGAAACTGCCTAACTGGCGGTTGATGTCGGCATAGGCGGCACGGGAAGTCCGGAAAGCTCCCGACGAACCGCCGGCAGGGCCGGAAGACTTATCCGGCACGGCAGCGGGCATGACGGGCTCTTCCTCCTCGTCCTCCATCCCGAACGCGAAATCCTGCAAGGAGCGCATCTTTTCCCGCTCCCTGCGCCGCATCTCCTCCTGCACGTAGGCATCACGCTTGTCCGAGAGGATACCCTCCGATTCCGGGGTCGGCAGCTCCGTGTTGAAACCCGCCGAAGGCTCCTCCCGTTCTTTTTCGCCGGGGGAGAAGATCAGCCACATGCACCCGGCAAAGGCCAGGAAAAAGAGCGGGAAGACCACCATCTTCTTCCGCATCTGTATCTGCCGGGGCGTGAGTTCCTTTTTCCCCGCCTCCGGCTGTTTATTCTGTTTTTCGTTCGTCGTCATAATTGAAATCTTTTAGATGTTTTACACTGTCGGCCTCCTGCCGTTGTCTTAATTCCAGCTCCAGCCGCTCGATATGCCGTATCTGCATCCGTTCCCCGGCTCCCTTGCCGAAGCGGTAGATGGAAGACACGGTAAAGTAGAGCGACAAGACGGAAAAGAACAAGAGCAGCGTGAGGATCACGATAATCCGCTTATCGGGCGAGAGCGCCCCGCAAGCGCGGCGCAGGTGGTCTTCGACCCACTCCCCGAAAGCCTTTATTCTCTTCTTTGCCATAGCCTTATCTTTTTAATGTACGTAAATCGCGGTTCTCCAGAATCTCGAATTTCTCCATGATGAAACCCTGCGGGTTATTGTCCGAACGCCCCGAGTTGATCAGCTCGCAGCGCGTGACCAGCGAACGCTCGGTGATGTTGCTCTCGCGGACAATCATTTGCCGGGCATAGGTCATGGCCCGGTAGGGATAGGCGTTGAAGTCGCACACCACGGAGTCCACCTCGATACGCTGGCTGATGTTCCCCGACACCACACGGTTGTAGTAACCTTTCTCCTGCATGTCCTGGTAATAGGCGAAGGCGCTCTTATCGACCAGGAACAGCGCGCGGTTGATGTTGCTCTCGATGGCCGCACGGTCGGGCGAGAGGGTGAAGAACAACTCGTGAAAACGCCGGATATGTTCGCGCGCCTCCACGGGGCGGTTCTGGCTCAAATCCTGCGAGAGCGCCAGCATCAGCGACTTGCCCCCGTCCAGGACGTAGATCTTCTCGCGCTGCTTTTCGGCGAAACGGAAGCTCGCGACCACGCTGAACACGGATACCAGCGCGCACAGGCAGAGGAACACGATACCGAAAAGCCGAATCTGCCTGAAACTTGTTTCGATGTTTTTTAATGACTTGAATTCCATTGTCCAAATTGTTATGAATGATTATTGTTACCTTGTGTTGCCAGGTTGCGCCCGTTGGGGGCACTGCCCGAAGCCGGGCCACCGCCGCCGTTACCGGAGGAGGAACCGCCACCGCCGCGACGCCCGAACGTGCGGCCGATCATGTTGCCGGCGATACCGCCAGCGACACCCGTGGCGAATGCCCCGGCCTTGTTGATACCGCCCATAGCCCCGCCGGCTCCGCCCGACTGGATCACCCACTCGGCAACGGTGGGGATCGTGAAATAGCCTATGATACCTATAATCAAAAAGATAATATAGACACCGCTGCCGCTGTCGGGAATGTAGTTGGGGTCTTGCAGGGCCAGGATAAGATAATTACTATCTTTCTTCTTTATTACCCACTCTTTCAACGTCTGGATCTTGGCCAGCACCGCGGAGAACAGGTCGGCGATGGGAAGCCAAAGGTACACGCTGATATAGCGGGAAATCCAGCTCGCGAGCGTCGAGTGGAAGCCGTCGTAAATGGAGAGGGCGAACGACAAGGGCCCCAGAATCGACAGCACGACTAAAAAGAATGTCCGCAGCGTGTCGATGGTAAGCCCCGCGGCGTTGAACAACAACTCGAAGAAGTCCCGGACAAGCTGCCGGAAACCGGCCTTGATGTCGTACCACGTGCGTTCGGCCCACATGCTGATAATCTCGCCCAAGTCCGTGATACCCATATCCGCAAGCCGTTGTTCATACACCTCGTCGTCCACTAACCAAGCCTTGCCCTCGCGCCTGCGGGCCTCGGCTTCCAAATCGTCCTTCTGTTGCTGGTATGCCTGCAAATCCAATGTCTGCCCCTCCAGTATGGCGTGCGTGCCCTGCACCACGGGCGACATCACGGCGTTGATCGTCCCCAGAACCACGGTGGGAAAGAACATCACGCACAAGCCGATGGCGAAAGGCCGCAGGAGCGGGAACACGTCGATAGGCTCCGCGCTGGCCAGTGCCTTCCATACCCGGTAAGCCACGTAAAAGAGCGCACCCAGGCCGGCGATACCTTTCGCCACCCCGATCATGTCGCCGCATAGCGGCATCATCTCCTGATACAGGTTCCGGAGAACCTGGTGTAAATTGTCGAAATCCATGACTGCCTCCGTTTTCAGGTTACCAATATCTGTCGTTCGGGTTCCCGTAAAGTGCCAGCACCCGGTGCGCGTCGCCCTTTTCGCGGCTGCGGATGAAGGACACGGAGATGGTCTTGCGCGTGTAATAGCGCGTGAGGTTGCGGTACTCCAGCATCTTCGTGTAAACCTGATCCACCACGTCCATCCGCTCCTTGTCCGAGAGCGAGAGGCCGTTGCCGCCGGTTATGACCGTCTTGAGTTCCGCCACCAGCGCACCGCCCTCCTCCAGCAATCGGGCGTAACCCGCCGAGATCGCCGCCAGCTCGTCCACCGTGAAGTTCGGGTCTGAAACCATACGGTTGAATCCCGAGGTGTAGATTTCCGTGATCTCGCTGACCATTTCGAGCGTCAGCTTCACCTTCCGGGCATCCTTGATGATGTTATGCACCGATTTGAGGGCGTCGTAGTAAGCCTTGCTCTGGTTATAAATCTTGATACTCTCTTGCAGCGACTTGACCATGTTGGTCGCCGTGGTCGAGCTTTGAACCGCGCTCTTGATGTTCTGAACGAGGTTCGACGGGTCGATGACCGTCCACTGCGCTTTTGCCTGGTACGTGAAGCAAAGAAGCCCCACGAACAGCGTTAAAATCAATCGTTTCATCCTTTTCATTATTTAATTCGTGAATACTTGGGCGGTCATTCCGACGCCCGATAATAATCCCCGTAGGCGGAGAGCTGGAGCACCTCGCGCCCCGCATCGTAGGCCAGGGCGACATACCCGTAGAGGTCGAAGTAACGGATACCTCCCCAATACTTCCTCACGGGACGGGAGAAGCGTGTCCCGTCCTTGTAGGACACCTCCACGTAAAAACCGCCGCCCCGGCGTCCCGGGTTGCGGTAGATGCGAACCCGGGGAGAACCCGAGCGGCTTTCCCACTCGCCCGCCACCTCGTACAGCGCGAAGTCCAAACGCGCCGCCGTGGGGTCTGATCCGATACACTTGCGATACATGGCCTGCCCTCCCTTTAACGTTTGCCCTCGGCGAGCTGCCTGATCGCCAGTTCCATATCACCGCCCAGCTCCCCGGCAAGCCGCTGTACCTCCACTTTCTCCGTTTCCTCGGTCGTGTAGGCCAGGTACTCCGGGACGCTGACCTCCGTGGCATAGACCGCCGACTGAACGCCGCCCAGACCGATCCAGACCTCCTTGTATTTACGGGAAGGGTCGTTGGACTGGTTGATCGAGAGAATCTGCGCCTTCTCCTTGTCGGTCAGCCCCAACAAGGACTGAATTGCGTCGAAACGGTTCATGAACTTGCGCTGGTCGAGCAGGATCTTGCAGTCCGAGTTGTTGATGATCGCCTCCTTGACCACCGGGCTGGAAATGATGTCCTCGACCTCCTGCGTCACAACGATGGCCTCACCGTAGTATTTGCGGACGGTTTTATACATATAACGCAGATATTCAGCCATATTGGCCGTAGAGAGCGCCTTCCAGGCCTCCTCGACGATGAGCTGTTTGCGTACCCCCTTGAGCCGTCTCATCTTGTTTATGAAAGCCTCCATGATGATAATGGTGACCACGGGAAAAAGCTCCTTGTTTTCCTTGATGGAATCCACCTCGAAGACCACGAAGCGCTTCGAGAGCAGGTCGATGTTGGCCCGGGAGTTCAGAAGGAAGTCGTAGCGTCCGCCCTTATAATACTGCCGCAGGGTGATGAGCATGTTGTCGATGTTGAAATCCTCGCGGCTGACCCGGATCTCCCGCTCCTCCAGCTCGCGGCGGTAGTCGTCCCGCAGGTACTCGTAGAAACTGTCAAAACACGGCACGATATTCCGGTCGGCGCGGATACGCTCGATATAGGCGTTCACGGCACTGCCCAGCTCGCCGCTCTCGGTCTTCGTGATCTTGTCGTCCTCGGTTTTCCAGAGTGTCAGCAGCAGCGTCTTGATGCTGTCCTTCTTCTCCACGTCGAAATAGTAGTCGTCGGTGTAGAACGGGTTGAAACTGATGGGATGTTCCTCGGTATAGGTAAAATACACGCCGTCCTCACCTTTGGTCTTACGCCGGATCAGCTCGCAAAGACCCTGGTAGCTGTTACCGGTATCCACCAGCACGACATGCGTGCCCTGCTCCCAGTATTGGCGGACTAAATGATTCATAAAGAATGACTTGCCTGACCCCGAGCCGCCTAACACGAATTTATTCCGGTTGGTAATGATCCCTTTTTTCATCGGTTCGTCCGAGATGTCCAGGTGCAGGGGCCTGCCGCTTATGCGGTCGCACAGCTTGATGCCGAAAGGACTGGACGAGGATTTATAGTTGGTTTCCTCCGTGAAGAAACAGACCGCGGGCTCGATGAACGTGTAGAACGATTCCTCGGCGGGGAAATCCCCCGCGTTGCCCGGCATACCCGCCCAGTAGAGCGTGGCGGCATCCACGGTGTTGTGGCGCGGGCGGCACTCCATCAGAGCGAGCTGGCTGCCCACATCATTGCGGATATGCCGGAGCTCCTGCACGTCGTCCGACCAGGCCAGCACGTTGAAATGGGCCCGGACGGATTGAAGACCGAACGAGTGCGCCTCGTTGAGATACTGGTCGATGTCGAGTAGGTCAGCCCCCTTACGGGAGCTTTCCCCTCTAAGAACCGTACGTGAGAGTTTCCCCTCATACGGCTCAAGCAATTCAAAACTTTTATTTGTAACTAAAAGCCGGCTCATAGTAACTTCCATTTATTTCTGTTAGTAATTCGGCTGCAATGATCATGTATTAGGACTTTCGCCTTTCTACTGCTCCCTGTCATTTCAGTAATTTTCCAGGGAGTTTCCCGTGTGATGTGCTTGCCACACACAGGGCAACATTGCATTTGCTGATTCCACAGGCGATAGATATATTGCTTGCCGTCTAAGTGTGCAAGCATTCTTCGGGTCTTGTATTGATCGAAGAAATCTTTCCAATCGGCATCATACGGGTTGGCCTCACTGCGGATTTTGATATGTCGCTTTATTTTCGTATCCGACAATCTCACAAGAGTGTGGTATTTATCCACTTTCCTGTTTTCAAGCGGTACGGCAAAAGTCCAGCTTCTACCTCTTACAGTGTGATAATACTTGTTGGCAATCCATCGTTTACCTTTTTTGGGATGTCTTCTGCGAGACCATCGCCATAGTTTGTTGAAAATTTGTGCATCTGTTTTACGGAAAGTTTCCGATGCAGAACACCCCTTGTAGTAGTTCGCCCATCCTCTAATGACTGGGTTTAGCAATCGTATCAAAGATTGTTGCTTAGAAGACTTGTTCTTGTCCACTATTTCACGAACCTTATCTAAAAATCTCTTTCGACTCTTCTTGGATGGTTTTGTGATAAACTTGCCTTTATATTTTCTGATATTGAACCCAAGAAAATCAAACCCTTCTTCTATATGAGTTATCTTAGTCTTTTCTTCTGATAAGGTAAGCCCTCTTGCTTGAAGAAACTCAATGACTAATGGTTTAACATGGTTCTCCAACAACTCCTTACTCTCTCCTGTGATAATAAAATCATCCGCGTAGCGAACAAGATTTATCATAGGAGTATAGTAATTTTTCTTCGAGCGGTTTATCGGAAAGCTATCGGCAAGCAGTTTTTCCAGTCCGTCCAAAGTCATATTTGCAAGAGTTGGGGAGATGATGCCGCCTTGAGGAGTTCCCTCCTCTGTCGGAAAAAGTTGCTTGTTGAAAATAAATCCACTTTTCAACCATTTACGGAGCAAAACTTTATCCATAGGGATATTGTCAAGCAACCATTCATGACTGATATGGTCGAAACAACCTTTGATATCACCTTCTAAGATCCATTGTGGGGATGTCGTCCTTGCCAGGTCATTGAAGCATTGTTGAACGGCATCTGCCGTGCTCCTTTCTTTTCTGAAACCATAAGAATTGGCATCAGCCGTTGTTTCAGCTACGGGAGCCAGTGCCATCAGATACAATGCTTGCATAGCCCGGTCTTTCATAGTTGGTATACCCAATGGTCTTAATTTCCCGTTACTCTTTCTGATATGTACTCGTCTCAGAGGTTGGGGTGTATAACCTCTCCTTTTCAGTTCGGTTATTGCACACACTTTAGCATCTGGCGTTTTCCATGTTACCATATCGACGCCAGCCGTTTTACTCCCATTATTGGAAGTTACACGTCTTACCGCTAATGCTTTAGCGTAAAACGAGTGGGTCAGTGTCCACTGCAAGGCTTTGACCTTGTTGTGGCGACCCTCTTTTTGAGCCTTTACAATACGCGCTTGTAGCTTTTGAACCGCAGCTTCGCATTTGAGCCAATTTATACTGTCCCATTTGCTCTGCGTTTGGTCAGTCGATGCACACGATTTTTTAATTTCGTTCATTTGCTTTTCTCCTTTTAAAAGTTCTAAAAGTTTCTTGTAAAGAATCACCTACCGCAGAAGTCAGCCTGCTTTCGCAGCGGGATGATGTTTCAATCCCTATTCACCCCATTACAGGGTGGCATTCGCTTTTTCTGCAATCCTATACCCGCACTCCATTCGGCATTCCTTACGGTCTGCTTACCTGTCATTGGCAGGAGAAATACGGGCTTACTACGTTCCGTGCAAGTAACTTATAAGTGGGTTAGGTTCTGTCTATTACACCGGCAGTACTCTGTTCGTGTATTCCCAGAATGGAGAGGAATAACCGACTGCTTCCCTTTTGGGCTGAAGCCTATCAGTATCTTTGGCTTCTTCAACCTTACGACGTTTAGACGACAGTTCGCTTACGCTAACCATACCACCCAAGCCAAGCTCCCTGACTGTATGATACTAACAGCCATTGTCTTTCCCTCACGGTTCTGACTGCTCCTTTCGGAAGGGCTACCTTGTCTGGACAGCTTTGATACAGTATATTACTATTGGTGCATCTGTCCATAGGCTACCGTTGACGAAACAACGGGTTAAATCTAAGTTTAACAATTACTTACACAGCGACGTATCGCACCCACTCCTTGTTTATCTGGTTCCCGCGGGAGTAGCGGGAAAGGGACTGCATGTTACGCGCACGTTTCTCGAACATACGCAGGTTTTCGTCGCTGTCTTCCAGGAACACGTACTGGTTGTAAAGGTGGTCGCAGGAAAGCAGAAGCCCCACGGGGGCCGCGAACGACAGCAGGCAGTCCGAACGGTCGGTGGAAAGACGCTCGTAACGGGTGTCCGTACCCACGCGCCCCGGCAGGTCTTCCGTGTCCGAGAGCGTGTGCAGGCACACCCGTTTGTTACCCACGCGCAGAACCTCGGCCCCCAGCTCGATGTCCTGAAGAGAAGTCGTCTCCGAGAGCGAGAGGGAAAAGTACCGCTCCAGCAGGCCCGGACAATCCGCCGTACCCGTGATCTCGTCCCCCGTGAGGCGGACAAGGGTCAGGAAACCCGAATCGTTCAGAATACGCTCGAACTGTTCCGCCGCCTCCAGGAATTTTGTCGCCGATTCCCGGTTTACCTCTTTGGGAATGATGTTGCCCCGGCAGAGGGTCGAGAAGTCTGAACGCATGTGCATACGCT
>OKRV01001834.1_pt1 | contig 12051 bp, 10 predicted proteins | sample 1601201 | NCBI WGS metagenome assembly OKRV01 (sample SAMEA3541540, study PRJEB24748) | human gut metagenome | biome: human gut; feature: human-associated habitat; material: faeces | place: China | collected 2012 | reverse complement strand
CATATTTATGTGCAGCATAAGCAACACCCTGGGCATGATTTCCTGCAGATGCAGTGATCAGACCTTTATTTCTCTCTTCATCAGAAAGTGTGCTGATCTTGTAATATGCACCACGCACCTTATATGCACCGGTACGCTGCATATTCTCTGGTTTCAGATAAACCTTGTTTCCTGTCATATCTGAGAAATAACTGCTGTATATCAGCTTTGTTTCCTGTGTCACTTCTTTTACTTTTGCTGCCGCTTCCTCAAAGCTTTCTAATGTAAGCATTTGTATTTAGCTCCTTTCTTCTACGTCAAAGAGGGCGTTTACAAATGCATCTGCGTCAAATTTCTGCAGGTCATCGATACTTTCGCCTACTCCGATGTATTTTACTGGTATGTCAAGCTCAGACTGGATCGCTACTGCGATTCCGCCCTTGGCTGTACCATCAAGTTTGGTAAGAATGATTCCGGTAACATTGGCGACCTCGGCAAACTGTCTTGCCTGAGAAAGCGCATTCTGACCTGTAGTTCCGTCAAGAACTACCAGCGTTTCCAAATATGCTTCCGGATACTCACGTTCCAGAATACGGTAAATCTTGCGAAGCTCTTCCATAAGATTTTTCTTATTATGAAGTCTTCCTGCAGTGTCACATAATAATATGTCAGCGTTTTTATTCTTTGCAGAACTAATGGCATCATACAATACTGAACCGGGATCAGAACCTTCCGCTCCCATTACAATATCAACATTCGCTCTGTTAGCCCACTCTTTAAGTTGGTCAGCCGCTGCTGCTCTAAATGTATCTGCTGCTGCAAGTACAACTTTCTTTCCATTATTTTTAAACTGACTGGCAAGTTTTCCAATTGATGTTGTTTTTCCAACACCATTTACACCAATCATAAGAATAACTGATTTTTCATTTTCAAAGTCGTAAGCATTTTCTCCTAAGTCCATCTGTTCTTCAATGTTCTTAATAAGCAATTCCTTACATTCAATAGGCTCTTTAATCTTGTTCTCTTTAACCTGTTCTTTTAAGTTATCAAGAATTTCTTCTGTTGTATTAACGCCTATGTCACTCATTATAAGAATCTCTTCAAGTTCTTCATAAAAATCATCATCAATACTTGAAAAGCCGTTAAATATTGAGTTCAAATTAGAAACAATATTATTTCTTGTCTTGGTTAATCCGCTGACAAGCTTTTTAAAAAAATTAGCCATTTATGTCTCCTTTTTTAATTAATATAAAATCATAATTTGTTTTCAGCTTAATTATTTGGTTAAACTATTTTCTAATAAATCAACTGAAACTAATGCTGAAATACCTTTTTCCTGCATCGTTATACCATAAAGTCTGTCTGCACAATTCATAGTACCACGTCTATGTGTAATAACAATGAACTGTGTGTTCTTAGTAAGCTTATGAAGGTATTCTGCAAATCTTACAACGTTTGAACCATCAAGTGCCGCTTCAATTTCGTCTAAAAGACAGAACGGTGACGGTTTAAGGTTCTGAATTGCAAATAACAAGCTTATGGCTGTCAAGGCTTTTTCTCCACCGGATAACTGCATCATATTCTGAAGCTTCTTTCCTGGTGGCTGGGAAATAATGTTAATTCCTGCATCAAGAATATCATCGGCTTCCGTAAGTTCAATAGTACCTTTTCCACCTCCGAAAAGTTCTTTAAATACATTATCAAATTCAACCTTAATCTCTTCGAATTTCTCCTTAAACTGTTTTCTCATGCCCACTTCAAGTTCATCAATTATTTTAAGAAGATTTTCTCTTGCTTCCATAAGATCATCATGCTGCCCTTTCATAAACTGATATCTTTCATTAATCTCCTTAAATTCTTCAATGGCATTAATGTTAACATCACCAAGAGACTTCATTTCCCGACGTATTCTTGCTATGTTTTCTCTTATGGATGACTTATCATTAAAATCATCACTCTTCAATTCAAAAGCTTTTCTATATGTAATTTCATATTCATTCCACATATAGCTTTCTTTATTTTCTGCCTTTTCTTCCAAAGCTTCTTTCTGTGAATTTAATCTGTAAACTTCCTTATCAAGTTCAGAAATATGTTTAGAAAGATTTTCACGTTTTTCGAAGAAGTCTTTATGATCAGCACTTTGCTTTTCTTTCTTTTCTTTTTCTTCTTTGATTTCTTTGTTTAATCTTTCAATGTCCTGTCTGCTCTTCTCAACTTCTTTTACAAAGCGGTCAATTGCGTCCACTCGTGCACTGATTTCTTCATTATTCTCGTTAGAATTAACTTTAATCTGCTGAAGTTCTCTGTTAAGACTTTCAATTATTTCTGTTGACTTATTTATTCTTTCAACAATAAATTCGTGTTTCTGCTTTAAGTTGGCTATTTCAATGTTAACCTCTTCAAGTATTCCGTTTTTGCTGTTAAGAACTTCCTTTAATTCAGTAAGTTTTTTAGTTTTTTCAACAACCTGTTTTTCAAGTTCTGAATTTCTGTCCTCCGTATCACTAAGTTCATCACTTAACTTGTTATTATTTTTGTTAATATCCTGAATTTCAGAAGCAATATTGTTGCTTTCAAGAGTAAATCCCTGATACTGTGTAATAATATTGTCTTTCTGGGTTTTTGCCTGTTTTAAATTAATTTCAACAGTATTTTTAATAATCTGCTGTTCCTGAAGTCCTGCATTAATCTTGTTTATTTCTTCATTAACAGCACTTGTATTACTTCTGTTATCAAGTAATTCCTTGTCTAAGGCACTCTTTTCTTCTCTTAATTTAGAAATATACTTTTCAAGTTCATCAATCTCTCTACGTCTTCCCAAAAGATTGCTGTTATTCTTAAATGCGCCACCGGAAATCGAACCACCAACATTAAGGTATTCGCCTTCAAGTGTTACAATTCTTACTGTATATCTGTATTTACGCTCAATGGAAATGGCATTATCAACTGTGTCAACAACCATTACTCTTCCAAGTAAATATTTTGCCACGCCTTCGTATTCTTTCTTAATATCAACCAAATCACTGGCAAGACCAATTACACCTTTTTCTTCCAAAGCATCCGGAGCATTAAAGTTGGTCTTGTTGCTCATACTGCTTAAAGGCAAAAATGTTGCACGACCAAATCTATGTTTTTTAAGGTATTCAATTGTGTCCTTAGCTGTTGTTTCAGTATCAGTTACAATATTCTGAATATTTCCACCTAAAGCAGTTTCAATGGCAACTTCATACTTCTTGTCTACTTTAATAATATCAGCAACTACACCAATAATACCTTTCTTTGTATCTTTAAGTTCCATTACCTTCTTAATACTGTTTCCATATCCTTCATATCTTTCAGTAATGTTCTTTAAAGCTTCAAGATTAGACTTAGTCTTGTGATATTTTTCCTGATTTCTTGCCAAAGCAGCAGTTATTTCAGAATTTTTTGTTCTAAGTTCTGCCAAATGTTGTCTGTAATCGCTTAACTGTTCAGTTACCTGCTTGATTTCTTCTTCAATACCTTTTAACTGTTCTTCCAATTCAGCAATCATAGCATCCTGAGAATCTTTCTGACTCTGAAATTCAATCAGTTTCTGATTAAGCTGAGACTTTCTAATATTAATCTGTTCAAGTAAAGTATCACATCTCTGGATTTTAGTCTTAATCAAAGACTTTGCATTAAGTAATTCAATAATTTCAGCCTTATTTCTTTCAATTTCTTTTTCAAGTTCAACATGCTCCTGGTTTACTGAAGCCATTTCTTCACTTATTTCAGTCTGATTTACAACAATTTCATTTAAAGACTTTTCATTTTCTCTTTTTTCTTCTTCAGACTTAGCCAACTCTTTACTCTGAGTATCTATCTCCCCTGTAATTGACTGTATTCTCTGATTAATATATGATTCGTTATTTTTTGCAGAATTAATCTGTTCCTTAATAACATTAATCTGACCTTCTAATTTTTCTACATTAATTATTGTTTCATTTAATGTTGCTTTTTTATTTTCAATAGAAGCATTAATTTCTTCAATTATCTGCTCCAACTTTGTGTAGTCAGCTTTTATTTTTTCAAATTCTGCATTAGCACTTTCCATATCTGATGAAGCAATTTTTATTTTTTCATCTATTTGGGAAAGTCTGTTTCTGATTTCATTAATTTCAATAAGAAACATATTAACGTCATTTACTCTTAAGTCCTCTTTAAGAACTAAATATTTCTTCGCTTTTTCGCACTGTTTTTCAAGTGGAACCACCTGACGTTCCAATTCGCCCAAAATATCTGAAACACGAACCAGATTCTGATTCTGGTCGTCTAACTTTTTCATAGCATCATTTTTACGTCTCTTAAATTTTACAATTCCTGCCGCTTCGTCGAACAGTTCTCTTCTCTCTTCCGGCTTGCCACTAAGGATTCTGTCAATCTGTCCCTGACCGATAATTGAATAACCTTCCTTACCAATACCTGTATCGTAGAAAAGCTCATTTACATCCTTAAGCCTTACCTGAGTTCCGTTAATCATGTATTCGCTTTCACCCGAACGGAATAAACGTCTTGAAACAGTAACTTCATCATAGTCAATGTTAAGCTTGTGGTCTGCATTATCAAAAGTAATTGCCACATACGCATATCCCATAGGTTTTCTGTTTTCTGTTCCTGCGAAAATAACATCTTCCATCTTTGAACTACGAAGTTGTTTAGTTTTCTGCTCTCCCAAAACCCATCTTACAGCATCTGCAACATTACTTTTTCCTGAACCGTTAGGACCTACAATGCCCGTTATTCCATTGTGAAACTGGAAGTTTATTTTATTTGCAAATGATTTAAATCCGTGTATCTCTATATTTTTTAAATACATTTTAATTCCTCTTATCTAAAGTTTTTAAGGCATCAAATGCTGCCTGTTGTTCTGCCGCTTTCTTTGTATGTCCCTGACCTTTACCGATAATCTTGCCGTTAAGCTTTGCAGCAGCTTCATATGTCTTATTATGATCCGGTCCCCATTCCTTAATTATTTCATAAACAAGGTTTTCGTTCTTTACAGAATTAACTCTTTCCTGTAACACAGTTTTGCTATCATAAAACAGTTTCTTCTTCTCTATGTCATTTAAAGCAAACTTTAATATAAAATATTTTGCTTCCTCTATTCCACCATCAAGGAATATGGCTCCGATAAGTGCCTCAAAAGCATCCGAAACTATGGAATCTCTCTTTCTACCACCAGTTTCATCTTCACCTTTTCCAAGATAAATAAAATCTTCCAAATCAATCTCTCTTGCATCCATTGCCAAAGTAGGCTCACAAACAAGGCTTGCTCTAAGCTTTGTCATTTTTCCTTCCGGCATATCTTTCATATTCTTGTACAAATATTCACTTGATACAAGTTCTAACACCGCATCTCCAAGAAATTCCAGTCTTTCATTGTCCTTCATTCCCTTATGCTTATGCTCGTTGGCATAAGATGTATGCGTTAGTGCATTAATTAATAAATCTTTGTCTTCAAAGCAATATCCTATATTACTCTCTAATTTTTCGTAATCAGTATTCACGTTTTTTCCTTTCTCTTGATTCTTTTATAAAAAAAATCAAACTTTATTAATAATGCCCTTTTGCTTTTGTTCTCTTACGGAAAATTTTATGCAATTTCCAATAAGAGAGCAAAAGCCCCGGTAATAGGGCTTTTAGCTTTCATAATCTCTTCCAAAATTATATTCTTTAATAATTTTAGTATTTATAATTCTTTCTTTATAGCTTCGAAAGCATCTCCTGCTGTTACAATATTTTCTGTAGCTTCTGTTGGAATCTTAATTCCAAATTCACTCTCGATTCCCATTACGATTTCAAGTACGTCAAGGGAGTCTGCTCCCAAATCTTCAACGAACTTGCTATCCGGTGTAATCTTTGATGCATCAATATCCAAAACCTCTGCAATTGCATTTGCTAATCTTTCAAATTCCATAATTAATCCTCCATTGTTAATTTTTCTTTAATTTTGTTATTTAAATCCATTTCCTTAAAAGTTGCACACTGGAAAATAGAATTTTTTATTTCTACAGCTTTTGAATTACCGTGTGTCTTAACAAGCAATCCCTTAAGTCCAAGTAATGGTGCTCCGCCGTATTCTTCTATTTGGAAAGTCTTTAAAGTCTTCTTTAAATCCTTCTTTATAAGTAAAGCTCCAAGTTTATTCTTGATACCATTAGTAATAGTTCCCTTAATCTTCGATAAAAGTACTCCGCCGACACCTTCGTAAAGTTTAAGAATAACATTACCTACAAAAGCGTCACAAACTACAACATCTGCAACACCTTCAGGAATCTCTCTTGCCTCAACATTTCCGATAAAGTTAATTCCTTTTGTTTCTTTTAATAACTGATAAGCTTCTTTTGTAAGAGCATTTCCTTTTTCTTCTTCTGCACCTATATTAACAAGTCCAACTCTTGGATTCTTTACTCCTACAATATTTTCCATATAAGTAGCACCAATCTTCGCAAACTGTACAAGATGTGATGGTCTTGAATCCACATTAGCTCCACAATCAATTAAAAGTGCAGCTCCGTTCTTCGTTGGAATAAGTGGCGCAAGAGGTGGTCTCTGAACACCCTTAAGTCTTCCTATGATAACGTGACCACCAACAAGGTTAGCTCCTGTACTTCCTGCTGAAACCATTCCATCAGCTTCACCTTTCTTAACCATATACAAGCACTTTACAAGCGAAGAATCTGTTTTCTCTCTTATTGCTGCAACAGGCGGTTCTCCTGTTTCAATAATTTCAGTAGCATTAACAATCTCTAACTGATCACTATTATACTTATACTTGCTCAATTCTTCCTTAATCTGTTCTTCAACACCTACAAGTTTAACTAATATATCTTTATTTTCATTTGTAGCTTCAACAGCGCCCTTTACAATCTCAAAAGGTGCGTTATCTCCGCCCATACAATCTAATGCAACTATTGTCTTTGACATATAATGCCTCCTTTTTTCGCATATAGAATTACTATACTAAAAAAACGGTGCAAAATCAAGGTTTGAGGTTTTGTGTATAACTTTATTTGTTATACACATGACTTCGTCATGCATAACACTTCGAATTTGCTCCGCTACTTCTCAGTGATTATACATTCGCCCCATAATTCCTTTCTTATACAAGTATAAAAGGAATTATGTGGCTCATTGTGTATAACAAAAATAAGACTTTGTGAAAATTCACAAAGTCTTATTTTTATAATTAATTCCTTATTGACGAAATCTTTCGTTTAATAATTAGTCAACTGAAACGATTTCTTTCTTGTTGTAGCTACCGCATGCCTTGCATACTCTATGTGGCATCATTAACTCTCCACATTTGCTACATTTAACAAGGTTTGGAGCTGACATCTTCCAGTTAGCTCTTCTCTTATCTCTTCTTCCTTTAGAAGATTTGTTCTTTGGACAGATAGACATGGTTTACACCTCCTTAAACTGATTAAAAATATCTAATATTTTCGACATTCTCGGATCGAGTTCTGCGTCATCGCACTTACAAGATCCCAAATTGAGATTAGCGCCGCATCTATTGCAAATTCCTTTGCAGTTTTCACGGCAAAGAACTTTCATAGGTAAATTAACCAGAACCTCGTTATGAATTAAAACTTCAGTATCGAAGCTTGTACCTTCCAAATAATAATCTTCGTCCAGTTCAGCAATCTTCTCTTCTGCTGTTTTATTCATATCCAAGTCTTTGAAATAATCAATATCAATCTTGTAATCTACCGGCTCTAAACATCTGTCGCAAGGTATCTCCAAAACAACAAATCCTTCACATCTGGAGGATATATGTTTCTTTCCTTCATTATGAAAAGAAAGTTGCAAGTCATAATCCTTAATTTTATATGAAGCTGTTGATGTTTCGAACACGTCTGCTTCCAACTGTAGATGATAGCTTCTATTGCCATTATCTTCCTGTAAAAGCTCATGTAAATCAATTATCATAATATCCTCTTTTCAAAGACACCTTAACAATTATACATATCAGTGCCTTATTTGTCAAATACTTTTTATTTATTTACTATTTCTACTGTCTCTCTTGCTATTGCAAGTTCTTCATTTGTAGGAACAACAAATACTTTAACCTTAGAATCTTCTGTCGAAATCATTACCTCTTCACCTCTGCTATCATTAGCTTCGTGATTGATTTTAACTCCCATATATCCTAAATGTTCCATTACGGCAGCTCTTACAAACTTGTTATTTTCTCCTACACCTGCTGTAAAAGCAATGGCATCAACACCGTTCATAACTGCAATGTAAGCTCCAACAAATCTTACAACCTGTCTGATATAAGCATCAAATGCTGACTTAGCCTTTGCATTTCCATCTTCAATTGCCTGAGTTATATCTCTAAAGTCACTTGAAACTTCTGAAAGTCCTGCAACACCTGATTCCTTATTCAACATATTGATAACCTGGTCAATACTAAGACCATCCTGTTTTGCAATAACTTCAATAATACTTGGATCAATATCACCTGAACGTGTTCCCATAATAACACCTGCAAGTGGAGTAAGTCCCATACTTGTATCTACAGACTTGCCACCATCAACTGCGCAAATACTTGCGCCGTTTCCTAAATGACAAACAATAGTCTTTAGTTCATCGTATGGCTTGTTCATAATCTCGGCTACTCTCTTTGAAACAAAACTGTGAGAAGTTCCGTGGAAGCCATATCTTCTAATCTTATTTTCATCATAATACTTTCTTGGAATTGCATATAAATAAGCACTTTCAGGCATTGTCTGATGGAAAGCTGTATCAAAAACAACTACATTAGGTGTGTCAGGCATTAACTTCATACATGCCTTAATTCCAATAATGTTAGCCGGATTATGAAGTGGTGCCAAATAATTGCATTCTTCAATCTTCTTAATAACATCATCATCTGCTAAAGTTGCCTTTGAGAAATATTCTCCACCATGAACAACTCTGTGTCCAACAGCTTTAACTTCACTCATATCATTAATAACACCTGTTTCTTTATTTGTAAGTGCTTTGATAACTGCATCAATAGCTTCATGATGCGTTGGCATATCAATGTTGCTTACTTCTTTTTCACCACCTGTTGGCTGATATGTTATTACACTGCCTTTAATTCCGATTCTTTCGCAAATACCTTTTGCAAGTACTTTTTCGCTGTCAGAATCAATCAACTGAAACTTTAATGATGAACTTCCACAATTTATTACTAAAACTTCCATTTCTAAACTCCTAATTTCTGCTAATAATTTTATGTTTTTTAATTAATCTGCGCCTGAACTGCTGTTATTGCCACAACACCTACAATATCTTTTGCACTACATCCTCTTGATAAGTCATTAACCGGCTTTGCAATCCCCTGGCAAAGTGGGCCGTATGCCTCTGCATTTCCAAGTCTCTGAATTAACTTGTAACCAATATTACCTGCATCCAAATCAGGGAAAATAAGTACATTAGCCTTTCCTGCTACAGGGCTGTCCGGTGCTTTAAGTGCTGCCACCTCTGGAACAACTGCAGCATCAGTCTGAAGTTCTCCGTCAATCAAAAACTGAGGATATTCCTTCTGTGCAATCTTTGTTGCTTCAACAACCTTGTCTACATCCGGATGTGCTGCACTTCCATGTGTTGAATGTGAAAGCATTGCTACTCTTGCCTTCTCCCCTACCAAATATTCAAATGACTCTGCACTGCTTGCAGCTATATCTGCCAACTGCTCCGGACTAGGATTCTGGTTAAGTCCACAATCTCCCATAACAAATACCCCATCAGCGCCTAATTCTTTGTTCTGTACGCACATTACAAAGAAAGCTGAAACAAGCTTGCTTCCCGGCTTAGTCTTAATGATCTGCAATGATGGTCTAAGTGTATTGGCAGATGAGTGGCAGGCACCTGAAACAACGCCGTCTGCATCTCCCGCTCTAACCATCATACATGCAAAATACATATAATCGCTTACGAGCATTGCATAAGCCTGAGTTTCTGTCATTCCCTTAGCCTTTCTAAGCATATAAAACTCTTCAGCATATTCTTTAGTCTTAACACAATCCTTAGGATCTATGATTGTTACATTTTCTATGTCATAACCTTTCCCATATTTCTCCGCCTCTTCGGGACTGGCCAAAATAATAATGTCTGCGAAATCTTCTTCAACAATCTGTTGTGCTGCCTCATATGTACGTCTATCCATTCCTTCAGGAAGCACAATAGTTTTCTTGTTAGATTTTGCCTTGATCTTTAGTTGCTCAATAAAACCCATTTCTATTCTCCTTAAAACCTTATATTCTTCAATCATAACTATTATAATATAAGATTTTTCAATAAACAACACCTATTTGTTCCCTAATCAATTGAAAGTTTAGTGCAATAATGATAGAATCAATTCCTACGAGGTAAATTATATGAAAATTGTTGGAATTATAGCAGAATTTAATCCATTTCATAATGGACATAAGTATTTAATATCAAAGGCTAAGGAAGTATGTAATGCAGATGCCGCCGTTATTGTCTGTAGTGGAAACTATGTTCAACGCGGTATGCCTGCCATTATTAATAAGACTTCAAGATGCGAAATGGCAATGCTAAACGGAGCTGATTTGGTAATCGAACTACCTGTCGTTTACTCCACTGCATCTGCCGAATTATTTGCAACAGCTTCAATTGCATTATTAGATTCTCTTAACTGTGTTGATTACCTATGTTTTGGTTGTGAAACAGATTCAATAGACCTTTTAAACACTGTTGCAGAAATATTAGTAAATGAGCCAAAAGAATATAAAGATTTACTTACCTTAAATTTAAAAACAGGCATTTCATTTCCGAAAGCCCGTGCAAAAGCGTTAAATGAATACTTTAAGAAATACAACTTAGATTATAGTCTAAATATTAATTCTAATAATTATGCAAAATACCCTTCCGATATTACTTCAAATAGCAATTTAGATATTAATACTTTTATAAATCAACCAAACAATATTCTTGGAATAGAATATATAAAAGCACTTATGCGATTTAACTCTAAGATAAATCCTGTGCCTCTTAAAAGACTTGGTGCCGGCTATCATTCTCTTGATACAGGAACAAAACTTGCTTCTGCAACAGGAATACGAACAGCCATGGCTAACAAAGACAACATTTCAGGTCTTCTGCCTGATAATTGCCTAAACATTATAAAAAAACACACAACCATAGAATATAATGACTTTTCAACTGTTCTTGGAAGCAAACTTCTATCAATGGATACATTAGACCATATAGAAGGAATAAATCAGGACTTATCAAACAGAATAGCAAACAACAAATATAACTTTACAGATATAGAAACTTTTATACCAATGCTACAGTCAAAGAACTACACATACTCAGCTATATCAAGAGCATTACTACATATAATTCTTGATATAAAAACAGACGACCTAAAGGAGTTCGTAAATAACAACTACGCAATGATATTAGGATTTACAAAAAAATCCGGCGTCTTATCAGAAATAAGCAAAAGAACAAAAATACCACTGGTAAGCAAATTTGCAACCTTTTATAAAGAGGCTGATAACAATCAGAGAAAAATGTTAGACATAAACTTAAAAGCCGACAACCTATACAGAATGATATATATGAACAAAACGGGTGAAACATTACCAACCGAATTTCAGCGACAAATAATAATAAAATAACTATCACTTTATCTTTTATATTCTTTTTTGCATCCTGTACCCAGATATAATAATTTTTTTAAAATTTCTGGGTACATAATCTGCAATATCAATATCCTCTAACTTAGTCATTTAATCTCCCCAAAAAAGCTGAAAATTCAAATCTCCCGCCTCCATTTATTTGAATATTGTCAAAAAGAGGATGCATGCAAACACGCTACGTATATCATTTTGCTCCGTCGTCTATTGTAAAGTGAAACCTTAAACCCGCCTACTGCTCAAACAGTAAGTTTCACGCTTTACACTATACACGCAAAATTTTGAAAAGTTGCCTATTGTTTGCAAAACATCCTCTTTTTTGACAATATATAAACAAATATTAATTTTTAAAACTATGAATTGGTGCAGGTATTCTACCTGTTCTGTTAAC
>OKRV01001833.1_pt1 | contig 12057 bp, 10 predicted proteins | sample 1601201 | NCBI WGS metagenome assembly OKRV01 (sample SAMEA3541540, study PRJEB24748) | human gut metagenome | biome: human gut; feature: human-associated habitat; material: faeces | place: China | collected 2012 | reverse complement strand
CCCTTTGCCACACCCCCACCACCTTTCTATGAAATTAGAAAGAGTGGACTTTTTTGTCCACTCTTTCCAGTCAGTCTATTATGTTATCGTACCTAGTATAACATGCTTTTTTCGGAAGTTCAAGAGGTATTTCCTATTGTTTCTCTTTATTTACCGAATACAGCCTCATAATCTGCTTTGAATTTCTCGATACCAGCATCGGTCAGCGGGTGTTTTACCATCTGCATCAGAACCTTGAACGGAACAGTTGCGATGTCAGCACCAGCCTTCGCGCACTCGATGATGTGCATCGGATGTCTGGTGGAAGCACAGATAATCTCGGTGGAAATCTCCGGATAATTGTCAAAGATCTCTACGATATCGTAAATCAGGTCTGTACCGTTGGTGGAGATGTCATCCAGACGGCCTAAGAACGGAGAAACGTATGTAGCGCCTGCTCTTGCAGCCAGAAGTGCCTGGTTGGCAGAAAAGATCAGGGTTACGTTGGTCTTGATGCCCTCAGCGGACAGAGCTTTCACAGCCTTTAAGCCCTCGGTAGTCATCGGGATTTTAACAACCATGTTCGGATGAATCTTAGCGATCTCACGGCCCTCAGCGATCATATCCTCTGCCTTCACAGTCGTAGCCTTAACCTCACCGGAAATCGGTCCATCTACAATGCTGGTAATCTCTTTGATAACCTCATTAAAATCACGGCCTTCTTTTGCAATCAAAGACGGGTTTGTGGTAACGCCACAGATAATACCCATATCATTCGCTTCACGGATCTCATCAACATTCGCGGTATCAATAAAAAATTTCATTTCTCATATCCTCCTAATTTTTATAAGATAGATAGCCAGTATCTCCTATATCTACTATGCATAAGTATACCATACTTGTCCCATCTATTTCCATACTTGTATCTATATTTTACAAATTGTTACTGTTCACGCATACGTGCCCAGTAACGGAATTTGCCGTGGCTTCGCATTTAAATACGGCAAATTTCTGCTGCCACCACGTTTTCTTACGGCACTTTCGGTTTCAAAAGTGCCTACCCGGGAACAGTAACTACAAATTCCCTTGTCCGTAATACGCCCCCGGACCATGCTTCCGCAGATAATGTTTATCCTGCAGGCACTGCGGCGCTTCCTTCACATCCGGATTGATCATCTCGCAGCGCGCCGCCATCTTGGCAACCTCCTCGAGTACAACCGCATTGTGAACCGCCTCATGTGCATCCTTGCCCCAGGTAAACGGTCCATGGTTCTTGCAGAGCACACATGGCACCGCCATCGGGTCGAGCTTCCTCTCCTCAAACAAATCTGCAATCAGCACGCCTGTGTTCCACTCATAATTCTTTAATTCTTCCTCATTTAAGTTTCTCGCGCATGGAACGGAACCGTAGATATAATCTGCATGGGTCGTCCCGTAGCACGGAATATCGCGTCCCGCCTGCGCCCAGGAAGTCGCCCACGGGCTGTGCGTGTGAACCACGCCGCCGATCTTCGGAAAACGGTTATAAAGAATCAGGTGAGTTTTTGTATCAGAGGACGGATTCAGCGTTCCCTCAACGCGGTTTCCTTCCAGATCCATGACAACCATATCATCTGGCGTCAGTTTGTCATAGTCCACGCCAGACGGTTTGATGACAAACAACCCCTTCTCACGGTCAATCCCGGAAACATTGCCCCAGGTAAAGGTAACCAGACCGTATTTCGGAAGCAGCATATTGGCTTCGTATACTTCTTTTTTTAATTCTTCCAGCATCGATTAAAACCTTCCTTCTACGGCGCCTCTCTCGGCAGCCAGACCATTGATATAGCTTGTCATAAACGCATTGAAGCCCTCGACATCCTTTGCATCCGGCTCCATCGTCTCCGCCTTTGCATCTGCAAATACCTGCTCATTTAAGTAATCGGACAAGCTCTGTCCCGGCTTCTTATCCTTGCGGTACGCCGCCAGAACCGCGATACCCCAGGCACCGCCCTCACCGGCTGTCTCCATAACGGATACCGGCACGTCAGCCGCTGCCGCCATGATACGCTGTCCAACACCCTTGGTCTTGAAGAATCCGCCATGACCCATCAGTTTATCCAGTGTCACGTGCTCTTCCTTGAACAGAATGTCCAGACCATATTTCAGGGTTGCCAGGGAACTGTATAAGTGGGTACGCATGAAGTTTGCCAGTCCCAGCTTGCTGTCGGGATGGCGCATAAACAGCGGGCGTCCCTCCTCGAAGTCGGTGATCGGCTCGCCGGAGAGGTAGCAGTAGGACATCAGTCCTCCGCAATCTTCATCGCCCTCAAGCGCCTTGCGGTACAGGGTTCCAAACAGGGTGTTGCGGTCTGTTTTCTGACCCATCAGCTCATAGAACTCTTCAAACAGACCTACCCAGGCATTCAGATCGGAGGTACAGTTGTTGCAGTGAACCATGCCGACCAGATGACCGTCCGGCGTAGTTACCATGTCAATCTCCTGGTGAACCGTCTCCAGAGTCTTTTCCAGAACAACCATTGCAAATACGGAAGTTCCGGCAGATACGTTACCGGTGCGGACTGCCACACTATTGGTTGCAGTCATACCGGTTCCTGCATCGCCCTCCGGCGGGCACAGCGGAATGCCAGCTTCCAGATTGCCGCTCTCATCCAGCAGCTTCGCGCCTTCCTCAGTCAGCGTTCCCGCCTCATCGCCAGCGCTCAGAACCTCCGGCAGAAGGTCGCGCAGCTTCCACGGATATCCCTTCGGAACCATCATTTCTTCGAATTTATCCAGCATTTCAGCATCATACTGTCCGGTTGCCGGGTCGATCGGGAACATACCTGAAGCATCGCCGACGCCAAGTACCTGCTTACCGGTCAGTTTCCAATGTACATATCCGGCTAAGGTGGTCAGAAAATGCACGCGGGATACATGCTCCTCGCCGTTGATCACCGCCTGATACAGGTGTGCAATACTCCATCTCTGCGGGATATTGTAGTTAAACAGGTCCGTCAGGCGTCTTGCTGCCTCGGCGGTCATCGTATTTCTCCAGGTACGGAACGGAACGAGCAGCTTTCCGTCCGCATCAAATGCCATATAGCCGTGCATCATGGCGCTGACGCCCATCGCACCAACCCTTTTAAGCGTTAAACCGTATTGGTTCTTCACATCGGCAGCCAGATCCGCATAGCAGTCCTTTAAGCCCTTCCAGATATCTTCCAGGGAATAGGTCCAGATACCATTTTCCAGACGGTTTTCCCACTCATAGCTCCCCTGCGCGATCGGCGCGGTCGTGCCGTCCGTCAAGACTGCCTTGATTCGGGTCGAACCAAATTCAATTCCGAGCGCTGTATTTCCGCTCTCTATGTCTTTCTTGATCTCTTCCGCACTGCGGCCCATATCCATCCTCCTCATTGTAGCAAAAAGCGCACCGCCGCCGGAATTTTCATCCCCTTGGCTGCGGCACGCCCCGTCATTCATAACTATTCTATTTTCACAGTTGTGGCAAAAACTTATGCAGTTACGTCTTTTTCAAAAATTTTTATCTTTCAAACGCCCTATTATTTCATAAAGAATTTCTGTAAATCAGCCTCTGTCGTATCTTCGCCGATTGTAATTAACTCGGTACCGGTCAGACGCGCGAACATAGCGATGTCATCTCTTGTCAGAGCGGTAGATACAACGGAGTGATGAGCGCCGCCTGCGTAGCACCATGCAGCCGTACCGATCTGGAAGTTCGGTTTATGACGGTACATAATTCTCGCTACCGGAAGTTTTGGCATCGGTTTCGGCTGTTTTACCAGCTCGATGTCTGCGCAGATCAGGCGGAAGCGGTCACCCATATCAACCATGGTTACCTGGATACCATCGCCGGTCACGCCGTCGAAAATCAGTCTTGCCGGATCTTCCTTGCCGCCGATACCCAGCGGAATTACATCAATCTCCGGTTTGGTTGCTGCAAATGCCGGCGGAACCTCCAGCATATGGGAAGCTAACTCTAACTCCTGTCCCGGGGTCAGATCGTAGGTATAATCCTCGATAAAGCCGGTTGCTCCCTCTTTGCCCTCGGACATCTTCATCAGGACTGCAGACAGAGCGGAAATCTTGTAATCGCCCTCCGGACCAAAGCCGATGCCTTTGCCCATCAGGTTCTGTGCTGCGATACCCGGAAGCTGCTTTAAGCCGTGCAGATCCTGGAATGTATCAGCGAATGCGCCGATTCCGTTCGCGGAGAGAAATTTTTCCAGACCTACTTCATATTTAGCCTGCTCGCGGACAGAATCAATGCGGTCGGTCTTCATTGTATACTTATCGGTATACTCTTTCATCTTCGCGTCGATCTCTTCCTCGGTTACCTGGTTGATGATGTCAACCAGATCGCCCAGTGCGTAATAGTTGCACTCCCAGCCGTATTTGATCTGGCTCTCTACGCGGTCGCCGTCGGTAACCGCCACCTCGCGCATATTGTTGCCGAAGGAAGCCACCTTTAAGGACTTGGAGTAGGAGATAGCCTTTGCAACAGATGCAAACTGGCGGATCTTTGCTACCACATCGTCATGTTTGTAATATCCAGCTACAACCTCATGCGGAATACCCATTCTGGCAACGATGAAGCCGTACTCACGGTCGCCATGTGCGGACTGGTTCAGGTTCATGAAATCCATGTCGATCTCATCATACGGAAGTTTCTCATTTGCCTGTGTATGTAAATGAAGCAGCGGTTTTCTTAATTCCTGCAGACCCTTGATCCACATTTTTGCAGGGGAGAAGGTGTGCATCCATGTGATAACGCCGACACAGTCATCATCATTCGAAGCTTTCCGCATATCCTGAATACAGATTTCAGAAGTCTCTACGGTTGGAAGAAGTTCGATCTCTGCCAGATCGCCCACTTTTTCGTTTAAGAATGCAACCATCTGACGGCTGTCTTCTGCAACCTGTTTCAGGCATTCCTCTCCGTATAAGTCCTGGGAACCCACAATAAAGTATAACTTTTTCATTTTAATCTGCCTCCTTGTCATTTTCAATGTATATCCCGAACCGAATTTCCGTTGTTAAACATCACTGGAAACCGGTACGAATACTTCTTTTCCTGCCAGTCCGGATCCTCTATCATCCGCAGAAGATTGCGCGCTGTCAGCCGCCCAAGATTGTACTTGGGATGAATCACGGACAGGATCGTGAGATCCCCCTCCTGCGCCGGTCCGGCATCATCAAACGATACCAGGGAAATATCTTCCGGCACACGCAGCCCGCGATCCTTTAAAAAATCCATATAGCTGCCTGCCACCTCGTCGTTGTAGAGGATCATCGCGGTACAGTCCTTCGTCCGGCGGTACATCCGCTGGAGTCCTTTTTTGCTTAATTTCTCTTCCATATCCCGGGTCGAATACCAGCGGATCCAGTCCTCCTGGAAATCGATCCCGAAATCCGACAGGCACTCGATAAAGCCGCGGTAACGCTCGATCCCCTGCCAGTCATCGTATTTGAAAATACCGCCGATCCGGGTATGTCCGTTCTGTATCAAAATCCGCGTCAGCTCATAGCCCGCGCGCGCATCCGACATCTCCACGCTGTCAAACGTCTCATTCTGGTAATGATTGTGAATAAACAGCGTCGGAATATTTCTCCGCCGTATCTCCTTGTAAAGCCGCAGATTCGGATTCGGGAAACTGGAACGCGTCCCCTCGATGATGAGTCCGGACACATTGCGCCCCAGCATCCCCTTGAGATACATGGCCTCATCATTTAAGCGGTTGCGCGTGACCGAAACGCTGATCTCATAACCTTCCTCCCGCAGGACGGACTCGATTCCCTCATACACCTGCGGAAACAGGTAATCTGAAAAATAACTGAGAATCAGTCCGATGCGGGGACGTTCTTCCTTATCCTTCTCCGGCGCGTAGGAAACGTAGGTGCCGCTTCCCTTGACCCGGGCAATCAGCCCGTCCTGCTCCAGGCGGTTGAGCGCATTGCGGACCGTCTGGCGGGAGTATCCAAATTTATTCTGGAGCATATGCTCGGATGGAAACTTGTCCATATTCCGGAGCACCCCGCTCATAATCAGCGTCCGACCCCAGTTGTAGAGCTTCTGATATTTAAGTCCATCCTGATTCCGGCTGCTGTTCTCCCTCATACTGTAACCTCCAGATGTCGCTTTTGTCTGTCCTATTTGATAACCTGCAGGGACTGACGGTCTGCGAATACAGCTACGAATATCAGGAATACAACACCCTGGATGAGCTGCATCATCTGTGTGGTAAAGCCCATCATCGTCAGACCACTGTTCAGGACGATGTACAGAAGAGAACCAACGATGATATTCTCAAAACGTACCTTCGCACCACCGGAAATCGGCATACCGCCCAGTACCAGTGCAATCAGGATCTGGGTCTCAAGCTGGTTACCACCAGAAGAAGTAACCGAACCAACCTTGATAACATTGATAAATGCGGCAAATCCTGTGATCGCACCTGCCAGTGTGTAGATAAGGAACTTCATGCGGTCGGTACGGATGCCGGAGAACATCGCTGCTTTCTCACCTGCTCCGATCGCCTTTAAATAGGTACCAAACTTGGTAAAGCGGAATAAAATAAATCCGATAATCAGGACCACCAACGTACAAGCCAGCTTTAATTCAGTGCTGTCGAAGTTGATTAACATCGCAGAGCCGGCTACCGGCGCGTTGGTCGTCAGATATTTGATAAATCCACGGAATAAGAACATCGTACAAATCGTAACGATGAAGGATTTAATCTTGCGGTATACATAGAAGTAACCGTTGATGGCGCCGATCGCTGCACCAACCGCGATACCTGCCACAATCGCCAGTGGAATGCTGGTCTTGGAAACCATGCAGACAACAATCGATGCAATACCAAGAATGGAACCCTGGGAGAAATCCAGACCGCCCATCGTCATGATAAAGAATACGCCGGTTGCCGAAATCATGGTGACATACACCTGGGAAAGTACCAGAGGAAGGTTATTCATCATCCGGAAATTCGTCAGGGCATTGAACATAAGAAAGATGATAATCAGTCCCGCAATCGGCAGAAGCGAACGGATCATCGTCATTTTTGATAACTTTTTGAGCTGCTGCTCTTTATTTTCCGTACTTGTCTTAACTTGATTCTCCATTGCATCCTCCTTATACCATCATCGTGATCAGGCTGTTCTCATCCATCGCCTCATCACGTTCCAGCTCACCGCTGATCTTGCCGTCCTTCATGATAATGATGCGGTCGCACATACCAATCAGCTCCATCAGCTCCTCGGAAATCATGATAATCGATTTTCCGTTCTTTCTCATCTGGTTCATTAACTGGTAAATGTCCTGTTTAACCTTGATATCAATACCACGGGTCGGACTGTCGAGAACGACAATATCGGAATCTTTTCCAATCCATCTTGCCAGAACGACCTTCTGCTTATTACCACCAGAAAGCTCCGAAACGAACTGGTTTACGTTTACCATCTTAACGGACATCTGTTTTGCAAACTGGTTGGAAAATTCTCTTAATTTCTTATCGCTCAACAGGTGAAGCTTGTTTGCCAGCGAATCCAGGGACGGCAGGCAGATGTTGTCGCCGATGCTCTGGTTTAAAACGACCGACTCATTATCACGATCCTTCGACGTATACGCGATGCTGTGCTTGATCGCGCCCGGGATATCGTTGATCTGCGTTCCGTCTGCCAGCTGTACCGTACCGGTTCTGTCATAGGAAGCGCCGAAGATTGCTTTGCCGATCTCATGCATACCGGACTCGGACAGACCGCCAAAGCCAAGGATCTCGCCCTTGTGAAGATCAAAGCTGACATCCTCGATGAGTCCCGGAACCGTCACGTTCTTAACAGAAAGAACAACTTCATCTGATACCTTCTCGCCGTAATCTGCACGGTAATAATCACCGGTTACCTCACGGCCTACCATCAGACGTTTCAGATCGTCCTCGGTCACATCCTTGCTCTTGACGGTATCAATGTAAACGCCGTCGCGCAGGATCGTGATGGTATCTGACTTCTCCAGAATCTCCGGAAGGTCATGGGAGATAAAGATAACCGTGTTGCCGCTCTCACGGATGCGGTTCATGTGTTTGTAAAGTTCTTCACGGCCTTCCTGGGAAAGTGCCGTGGTCGTCTCATCGATGACAACAATCTTCGGATTGAAGTAGGTTGCCTTTACGATCTCGACCAGCTTCCGGTCCTCGAAATTGTAGTTGTCGATAATGTCTGCCGCCTTGATACGCTCGAAGCCGTACTGTTTCAGAAGCTCCGTCGCCTTTTTATTCATGGCATTTGTATTTTTAATTCCCATATGTACGAACTGATCTTCGTGTCCCAGGAATATATTTTCCGCTACTGTAAGTCCTGACAAGGTTCCTAACTCCTGTACGATAATAGAAACACCCTCGTTGTTGGCTTCTACCTGATTCTTCGGATGAATCTCTTTCCCATCCAGAATGAAGGTACCGCTTCCGATACTGTAGATGCCGGTCAGCATGTTGGTCAGCGTCGATTTACCGGAACCATTCTCTCCGATCAGCGCGTGAACCTCGCCTTTATTGACATTAAAAGACACATTCTGAACTGCCTTCGTGATACCGAAGGACTTGCAAAGATTTTTTACCTGTAATCTTACCTCGCTCATTGCATTTCCTCCCTCGATTTACTTGACAATCTCGCCTTTTTCCGCTTTTGTGGTCAGCGTGATTATGATTAACAGTGCCAGACCTGTGATAACGTCCTGAATTGCTGTCGGTGCGCCCATCGCGATGAAACCAAAGAAAATAATGTTGATAACAAACTCGCCGATGACGATCGCCTGCAGCGGCATGCCATATTTCTTAAACGCCAGACCGAAGAAGCATCCCATCGTCGGAACGAAGTTACGGCTCATCGACGCCATACCGGTTACCGCTACCATGGAGGAACCGTAGCTGATCGTTAAAATCGCCATAACGCCTAAAAATGCGCCGCTTAAGATAAATGCAAGTACTTTGTACTTATTAACATTGATACCCATGTTTTTCGCTACGAACTCGTTGCTGCCGATCGCATATGTATACGTACCAATCTTTGTATAATTTAAGAAAATGTAAGCTGCCACACATGCCAGAAGTGCCAGAATAATGTTCCACGGCATCTGTCCGAATGCACGGAGGTTGGACGGAAGCGTCTGCTCCACGCCGCCTGCGATGTAGTTGGCAACCGACTCATAGATAAGAGCCAGACCCGTCGTTACAATCATGGACGGGATACGGAGTTTTACATAAAAAACACCGTTTAAAAGTCCGACAATCGTACCAGTCAGCACGCTGCCGATGATAAGACCGGCATATCCCATGCCGAAACGAGAGGCAAATACACAGCCTACAATCGCTGAAAGCATGATGTTCGCGCCGATGGAGAAATCGAACATACCCATAACCATAACAAAGTAAAAACCAACAGCGCCAACCGTCGCGATCAGGCTGGCCTGAAAATAACTCAGCATATTGGCCGGAGAACCAAAATTGCCCGGCGTCAGAGCTTTAAAAATCGCCCAGGAAAGCACTACCAGACCCACCAGGATGATATAACCCTTGGCAGTTCCCGAAAGTTTTTTCTTTCCGGTTGTTTCAACAACAGAAGAACCCATATTTTATACCTCATTCATAACTGCTCAGTTTCTTTTTTCTTTTAAAGAAAAGACCGGCATCGCGCCGTGCGATACCGGCCTTTTCTATTACATTCAGCCTCTTAAAATTCTATAATTTGAATCAGTTTCTGAACTAATTAGTTGCCTGCTCTCTGTGCAGCATCCTCGATGGAGATACCAGCTGCAGTTGCTTTCAGGTCATCCAGGCTAAGCTCGGACATAGCTACCAGTTCCTCATCGGTGTATGGAAGCTGATCTACGAAGTACTGCTCATATGCTTTGTAGTCGTCCGGAGAAGATACATACAGATACGGGAACGGAACATCCTCGAAGTTGCCCTCGATACCTGTGTAGTTGCCCTTGATTGCGTTGTAAACCATCATGAAAGCGATAAGCGGATCGCAGTAATGTCCACCGGACTCACCGGCCATAGAACCATTTTCAAGTCTCTCGCCCAGATCCGGAAGGAAGTCTGTGGAAACGATGTCGATATCCTGAGTCTTGCCTGCACGCTCAACTGCTGCGATAGCGCCCTGAAGCGGGTCACCGCCGCCGCCTGCCGGAATCAGTGCATCCAGAGTCGGATCTGCGGACATCAGAGCCTCTGCTGCCTTGGAACCACCCTCAGAAGAAGTACCTGCGTACTGCGGCTCAGACAGTTTTGCCTGATCATCCGGATGCTCTGCGTTCCATTTCTCAACACCAGCTTTGTAGCCTTCCCATCTGCCAAGCCAGGTAGCGTCGCCCTGCTCCCAGCCGATCAGACCGATGTTTCTGTCGCCCTTGTCCAGAAGAATCTGAACTAATTTTTCACCGTTCTCCGGCTCGTTCTCATGAACAGCGCCGATGTAGTACGGTGATGCGGTTGCTAAATCATAGATATCCTTGCTGTTCTCCTGGCTGATAACACGGAAGAACTGTGCCAGATATACTTTATTGTCATTACATGTCTTAATAGCGGATGTCATCTCTGTATCAGAAGAGTTGCAGATGATGATACCCTGGCATCCTGCTGCTGCTAACTGCTCTACGGATGCGGTAACCTTCTCCGACACATGACCCTGGTCAACATACTGAACCTGAACGCCCAGAGCCTTTGCTGCCTCGTCGATGATCAGCTTACACTGGGAACCAAGTACATCGGTGGAGGACCAGATGGAAACACCGATCTTAATGTCTTTGTTGTCGATCGTCGAAGCTGCTGCCTCGCTTCCTTCTGCTGCAGAAGCATCTGCTGCCTGTGTCGCATTTGCTGCTCCAGAGCCGCCACATGCGGTCATGCTCACTGCCATCGCTGCTGCTGTCATGGATGCAGCGGCACGTTTGAACATTTTTTTCATTCTAACTACCTCCCATAAAATTTTCTTTGCAAGCGGCACCCCAGCCGCACTGCTTTGTTGCTTTTCACAACTTTTAGTAACTTTATTATAACAATCCAGGACAAATTGTGCAAGTAAATACAAGAGCATTTTTTCATAAAGTTGTATTTTATTTCGTATATTGTTATAAATTTAACGCCTGATTTTGACATCATTTTAGTAGAAATACAAATGATGCATAAATTAAAGCGGCTGTTTTCGCTAAACATTTATGCATCATGTATAGGTTTGCTGATTTCCTCTCGAATTATGTCGAATCAAGAGAATACAGCTTTATATTGTTTCTAATATGTACTGTACTTTTTTCAGATGTCTTCTCTCTCTTTGCATGGATATTTCCCGTCATTTTGACTGTTCTATCTTGATGCTGTCATAGCAGACATTCATGCCGGTTTGTCTGTCTCCGGAAGAGAATTTCTACTTTTTCTTCTTTACCATCGCAAGGATCGACTGAAGCACGATGAAGAAGCATAAAAGCGCCGCGATCGTGATACGGGTCCACCAGGAAGAAAGTGTTCCCTGGAAAGTGATAAATGCCTCGATCGTCGCCTTGATAAGGACGCCAAACAGGGTTCCGAATACATTACCGACGCCGCCGGTCAAGAGCGTGCCGCCGATAACAGAGGAAGCGATCGCATCCATCTCGAAGCCCTTTGCCTGCTCAACGAAGCCGCCCAGCGTATTCAGACAGAAAAGGACACTGCCGACGCCGCAAAGGAAACCGTCCAGGATATAGGCTTTCAGTTTTACCCGGCGCACATTCAAGCCCATCATCAGCGCTGACTGCTCGTTGCCGCCGATCGCATAAATGCTGCGTCCAAATTTCGTATATTTCAGCATGATAAATGCCAGAACCAGAAGAACCAGCGCAATCACAACCGTCGGATAGATATATGGATAAATCATCATGCCTTTTTTGTTGAGATAGCCGCCGAACGGAATATAAAGTTTCATCTTCGCCCATGCCATGAAAGTTTCATTCGTAATACTGATCATGTCCTTGGAAATGATCGCAGTCATTCTTCATCTTAATAATATTAAATAAAAACGTCCGCAAAGGTAATTATAATGTTC
>OKRV01001831.1_pt1 | contig 12079 bp, 9 predicted proteins | sample 1601201 | NCBI WGS metagenome assembly OKRV01 (sample SAMEA3541540, study PRJEB24748) | human gut metagenome | biome: human gut; feature: human-associated habitat; material: faeces | place: China | collected 2012 | reverse complement strand
CCGGGAACTCGCTGCCCTGGCTCTTGTGCACCGTGATGGCGTAGGCGATCTCCAGCTCGTTCAGGTTTTCCGCCGGGTAGAGCAGGCGGCGGTCATCCATCCGCACCACCATGGAGCGGTCGCGCATGTTGATGGATTCCACAATGCCGATATCACCGTTATAGGCTCCCACGCCCTGCTCCCCGCCAATGCGGTTCCAGACGATCTCGTAGTTGTTCCGCACCTGCATCACCTTATCGCCCACCCGGAACACCCGGGAGGCGCTCTGGAGCTGGGGCTTGCCCTTTTGCTCCGGGTTGAGCAGGTTCTGCAATTCCACATTCAGCGCCTGGGTGCCGGTGGGTCCCAGCTTGGTGGGGCAGAGCACCTGAATGTCCCTGACAGGGTCAAAGCCATAGCTCCGGGGCAGACGAGTGGTGACAAGATCGCACACCAGTTTCTGCGCCGCATCGCCGTCCGATTCCAGAAAGAAGAAATCGTCTGTCTTGCCGCCCTTCTGCAGCGGCTCACTGCTGATGATGTGGTGGGCGTTCTCTACAATGAGGCTGCGTCTGGCCTGCCGGAAGATCTCGTTCAGGCAGACGGTGGGCACCAGTCCGGAGCGGATGACCTCCCCCAGAATGTTGCCGGGCCCCACGCTGGGCAGCTGGTCGGCATCACCCACCATGATAATGCGGCAGCTGTACCGCAGGGCTGCAATGAGCGCCTGAAACAGCTTCACATCCACCATACTCATCTCATCCAGAATGACCACATCGCATTTGAGCAGGTTCTTGTCATTGTGGATAAAGCTGACCACACCGCCGGAGTAGTCCACCTCCAGCAGGCGGTGGATGGTAGAGGCCTTGCGGCCGGTCAGTTCACTCAGCCGTTTGGCCGCACGGCCCGTGGGAGCACAAAGTGCCACCCGGTCTGCCTGATGCTCCAGCAGCTGCAGGATGGCGTTGACCGTGGTGGTCTTGCCGGTACCGGGGCCGCCGGTCAGCACAAGGCAGTTTTCGGTCATGGCCTTGCGGATGGCTTCCCGCTGCAGGGGCGCATAGGCAAAGCCCTGGGTCAGCTCCAGCACCTGAATGTTTTTATCAAGGTCCCGCACCGTCTGCTTTTCCCGCTTCGCCAGCAGGGCCAGCCGGTCGGCAATGGCCTGTTCTGCTTCCAGCAGGTCAGGCAGATAGATATACGGCACCGCCTCCAGCATCTTTACGCCAAGCTGCCCGGTCTCAATGCAGTGGTCCAGCGCACGGGCCAGCTTTTCGGGCGGCTGCTGGATGAAGTGGGATGCCGTGTCCAGCAGCTGCGCACGGGGCAGACAGGTGTGGCCGTTGCCCGCGTTGTGGCGCAGGGTGCGCAGAAGCGCTGCTTCCAGCCGCTGGGTGCAGTCCCCTTCCATGTGGTAATACTGTGCAATGCTGTCGGCATGGCGGAAATCCAGCTGCAGGGGTTCCCCACAGAGCAGATAAGGGTTCTGGGAGATGGCCTGCATGGCACTGGGGCCAAAGACGCGGAACACCTCCATGGCGCGGCGGGGGCTGATCTCGAACTGGGCCAGATAGGCGATCAGTTCCCGCATTCCGAACATCCGCTTGAACTCCTGCTGGATGCGGTCGGCCTTGTCTGCCGAGATGCCGGGGATCAGGGTGAGCTGGGCGGGGTCGTTGGCGATCACTTCCAGCGCCGCCGCGCCGAATTTGTCGATGATCTTATTGGCCGTGCGCGCCCCAATGTAAGGCAGGGAGCCGCTGGCAAGGAAGGCGTATACCGCTTCCAGATCCTTCGGCATATCGGTCTCGCATTCCTGGGCGTGGAACTGGCGGCCATAGGTGGCGTGGTTCTCATATTTACCGCGGCAGACCACGCTCTCGCCCGCATGGAGCTCGCCCACGATCCCGCACACCACGGTGACCGTGCCGCCGCCGGAAATTTCAAACACCGTGTAGCCGTTGTCCGGGTTCTCGTAGATAATGTCCTCCACCGTTCCCTCGATCTGTTCCAGCTCCATGCTCCTCACCCCCTTGTGACATAATTATTTATAGTATAATCGTTTTGGTGTTATTTGTAAAGGAATTGGGCAGGCCCTGCTCTTTACAACCTCTCAGCTTTGGCGTTGCATGAGGCTTTCCCTCTTCGCCAAGGCCTCCCCTACTAGGCAACAAAAGAGCCGCCCTTCTGCGGTTTCGCAAAAGAGCGGCTCAATTTTTACAAGTTTGCGTGCGGTCTTGCTTTTTCCTGTTTCAGCTTCCGGAACACAACGATATATGCAGGGATCAGGAAGAAGCAGGCAAAGAACCAGGCCACCGGATTTGCAATGCAGGCGGCAAAATAGCCCCACAGCGGCACGAACAGGAAACCCACCAGAGCACGGGCGATCATCTCTGCCACACCGGCAAACATGGCCAGGCTGGAATAACCCAGACCCTGAATGGTGTAGCGGTAAATGATAAGGACCGCCAGCGGGATATAGAACACGCTGTTCCAGAAGATGAAGCTCTGGGCGTTGGCCATGATCTCGGTCTGGCTGCTCTCAAGGAACAGGCCGATCAAAGCCTTATCCAGCACGCGCAGGATCAGGAAGGATGCCACACTGTACACACAGCCGATGCCCAGGGCGGTGTTCACGCCCTTGTTCACACGGTTCAGGTCGTTGGCACCCATGTTCTGGCTGGCGTAGGTGGTCATGGCCGTACCAATGCTCTCCAGCGGGACGGACAGGAACTGTGCCGCCTTGCCGCCTGCAGTCTGCGCTGCCACGATGTCGCTGCCCAGGCCATTGACCGCACCCTGCAGCACAACGGAACCGATGGCCGTGATGCTGCACTGCAGACCCATGGGGATGCCCATGCCGCACAGCTTGACACAGTGCTGTCTGCTCAGGCGGCTTTCTTCTTTGTTCCAGCGCAGTTCATTATAATGCTTGAGGATGTACCACAGGCTGCCCAGACCGGCCACTGCCTGACTGAACACGGTGGCGAACGCCGCACCGAACACGCCCATCTTGAAGGTGATGATGCAGAGCAGGTCCAGCCCGATGTTCAGAAAGCTTGCCACCAGCAGGAAGTACAGAGGCCGCTTACTGTCACCCAGAGCGCGCATCAGGGCGCTGGTCATGTTATACAGCAGAGTGAACGGGATGCCGATAAAGATGGTGCGGATGTAGATGTCTGCCAGATCAATGATGTTGTCCGGGGTATTGGTCCAGACCAGAATGGAACGGGTCATGGCCACCGTGACCACGGTAAGCACTGCGGCAAAAAAGACGCTCAGCCAGACGGCATTGGCGGTGTAGCGGCGCATCTCCACATAGTCTTTCGCACCGAATGTCCACGAGATAGGGATGGAGAAGCCGCAGGCAATGCCATTGACAAAGCCCAGCACCAGATAGTTCAGACCGCCCACACTGCCGACTGCCGCCAGGGCTTCCACGCCCACAAAGCGACCCACGATGATGGTATCCGCCAGATTATAGAACTGCTGGAACAGGCTGCCCAGCATCAGCGGCACCGCAAAGGCAAGGATCAGCTTGAGCGGGCTGCCCTGCGTCATATCTTTCGTCATACGCACGTTCCTCCTTGGGAAAGCATCACAGACCTTATCACACGAATTTTTTCCGACAAAAACGCCCTGCCGCGCAATGGGCAGGACGTTTTTGTTCATGTGGGTATTATATCAGGTTGCGATGAATTTTCAAGAGGTTTTTTCAAATTTCTCAGTGCTTCCCGGCCAGATGCTTCAGCAGCTGGAACAGAATGCTCCAGAACCCCGTTCCGGCATTGCCCGAAGGCGGGGTATCCTCATCCGGAACGCTCAGCGGCGGGTCATTCTGAATAGTGTGCGAGGAACTGTCTGGTACGCTCTTCCCGGGGGTGGTCGATGAGCTGTTTGGCCGGGCCTTCTTCCACGACCACGCCGCCATCCATGAACAGGATGCGGTCGGCCACATCGCGGGCAAAGTGCATCTCATGGGTGACAATGATCATCGTGGTCTTGCGGTCAGCAAGATCACGCAGGACCTTCAGCACCTCACCGGTCAGCTCCGGGTCAAGGGCGCTGGTGGGCTCATCAAAGCAGAGGATATCCGGGTGAAGCGCCAGCGCGCGGGCAATGGCTACACGCTGCTGCTGGCCGCCGGAGAGCTGATGCGGGTAGTGGCCGGCCCGCTCCGAAAGGCCCATCTGCGCCAGCAGCTCTCTTGCCTGCTGTTCCAGCTCCGCGTGGATGACTTTTTTATTCGCCTGATACTCCGGGCGTTCCTTTGCCAGCAGCTCCCCTGCCAGCATCACGTTCTGCAAGGCCGTGTACTGCGGGAACAGGTTGAAGTTCTGGAACACCAGACCAAAGTGGAGCCGCTTTTTGCGGATCTCACTTTCCTTCTGGGTGGCAGGGTCGGCGGCATCCCACATGGTCTCGCCGTTCACCTTGATCACACCCGTGTCAGGCCGTTCCAGAAAGTTCAGGCAGCGCAGCAGCGTCGTTTTGCCGGAACCGGACGAGCCGATGATCGCCAGCGCTTCCCCCTGCTCCAGATCCAGGGAGATGTCCTTCAGCACATGGGTCTCGCCAAAATTTTTTCCGATACCGGAAGCTTCGAGCAACGCCATAATCTATCTGCCTCCTTAGCAGCGGAAATAATCGAGCTTTTTTTCAGCCCAGTTGAACAGGATGGTCAGTGCGCCCACAAACACCAGGAAGAAGAGCGCGGTGGAGAACAGCGGCCAGATCAGGCCCTTTGCGCTGTACTCCTTGGCCATCATAATGATCTCCTTATTGGCAATGGTGTTTGCCAGCGAGGTATCCTTGACCAGCGTGATGATCTCATTGCCCATGGGAGGCAGGATGCGCTTGACGACCTGAAGCAGAGTCACTTTGAAAAAGATCTGCGTTTTGGTCATGCCAAGCACCTGCCCGGCTTCGGTCTGCCCCTTGGGCACCGCTTCAATGCCGCCGCGGTAGATCTCAGAAAAATAGCAGGCATAGTTGATGGCAAAAGCCACCACCGCCGCCACCATCCGTCCGCCGGAGCCGGAGGGCCAGGGGTTGTTCATGCCCAGCAGGCCGGGGCCCAGATAGATCACGATGATCTGCAGCATCAGCGGGGTGCCGCGGATGATCCAGACAAAGGTCTTGACCAGCCCGGCCAGCGGCTTGCAGCGGCTCATGGAGCCAAACGAGACCACCAGCCCCAGCGGCAGTGCAAACAGCAGTGTCAGGGCAAAGAGCTCACAATTGAGCAGGAACGCGCCGGACAGGCGCATAAGAATCACAGACACAAAAACACACCTTTTTTATTCAGAATCCATATTCCCCTTCCATCACAGCCGGTGAAAGTTCCCTCTGCTTGGGAGCCTTTCACACATCGGCAACAAAAAGCCTCCCTCACCGAGGGAGGTTGCATCGCATAGCGATGACGGAAGAAGATTTACAACACACTCAGTCGGCCAGTGCCAGATCGTACTTGTCGGCCAGTGCCTGCATGGTACCATCGGCCTTCAGTGCATCAAAGGCCTCGTCCACAGCGGCGGCAGCATCACTGCCCTTGCGGAACGCCACACCGTACTCCTCAGCGTTCAGCTCGTCCACGATCTTCAGGTCAGCATAGTCAGTGCCCTCACCGATCATGGCGTTGGCCAGGGTCAGATCAAGTACAGCGGCATCGGCAGTGCCTGCTGCAACTTCCATCAGGCAGTCGGTCTGAACGCTCTTGGAAACGTAATCAGCCTGTGCCAGGTTCTCGTCCCCCTCAATGGCGGCCTCACCGGCGGAACCAGCCTCGGCGACCACGGTCTTGTCCACCAGATCAGCGGTAGAGGTATAATCGGTGCCATCTTTCACAACGACCACCTGTGCATTCTTTGCATAAGCCTTGGTGGCAGCGGTGTTCTGCATGATGTCATCGGTCAGGGTCATGCCGTTCCAGATGCAGTCGATGCTCTTGGCATCCAGCTCCACGACCTTGGTATCCCAGTTGATCTCCACAAACTCCGGCTCCACGCCCAGCTTTTCGCAGACAGCAGTGGCCAGCTCGGTATCAAAACCGGTGAAGTTGCCATCCGCATCGGTGTAGTTCATGGGTTCGTAAACGGTGTAGCCAATGACCAGCTTGCCCTTGCCCTTGATGTAATCCAGATCGCTGCCTGCGGTCTGGGAAGCGGCAGCACTGCCGGAAGCAGAAGCAGAGGCAGATGCGGCAGTGGAAGTGGAAGCGGCACCGCCGCAGGCGGCAAGGCTCAGTGCCATGGCACCGGCCAGGAATGCAGATACAAGACGTTTCATATACGGTTCCTCCCTCAGTGGCAAGCAGCTTCGTTTTATTGCTTTACCATGCTAAATTGCTAAACTGTGGTTATAGAATAGCGCGTTTTCTGCCATTTGGCAAGGGGGAAAACTGATTTTTCGCAGTTTGCTCAAATCTTTACCGCTTTACCACGGCAAAGCGGTCATTTTGACAAATCAAAATCGCCGCATCGGCAGCTGCCAGACGCGGCGAGAGGTTTCTCTCTGAAAACGCAGCGGAATGCCACCGCCCCCCTATCCGGGAGAGCCGGTGCGCGATTGCGAGACCGAAAAGGGTTTTCTCCTCAGCTCAGGGCATCCAGCGCCGCCTTTTGCAGATTGGTGATGTCAATGGTACACAGAGCCTTCAGGTCGGCATCGCCGCCGGAAAGCCCAGCGATCTCGGTGCGGGTCTTGCCCTTGAGGGCATCACAGAAGCCTTCGCTGTGCTCATACCACTCCTTGCCCAGCGCCGATGCGCCGCGCATCCCGTAGTCCTCACCCAGCTCCAGCTTGGTCTTGACGAGGTCCGGGGCTGTCACACCGCCGTCTGACACCACTGTCAGGGCCGGCTCGGCCATATCCGCAATGGCGCTGGTCACACGGCGGTCCGCATCGGTGGTCAGTGCCACGATGCTCACATCCACCTGCGCATTCACATCCTTGTCATCGGTGGCGGTGATGTCCGAAGTCCCGTTCACCGCTTCGATGCCCAGCGCGGCCCTGTCGCCCTTGGCGGCACCCAGTGCCCTGGCATTGGCGCAGGCCCGGGTCACGGCATCCCGGTAACGGTCCACAGCAATGGTGCAACCGCTCAGCAGGTCGGCATCCGTGGGCTTGCCATCCTTATCCACTTTGAGCATGGAGACCTGTTCCGGGGTCATGCCGATCAGGTAACTGGCAAAGGCATCTGCCTGTTCCGCCCAGCCCTTTTTCAGGGAAGAGACCTCGGCCAGCGGGTAATCGTCCCCCTTCTGACGCTTGGTGCGCCAGTCGGTGGGCAGGGTCACATGGCCGGTGCTGTCCGCCGAAACAGACACTTCCAGCTCGTCCAGCAGAACACTCTCCAGTTTGCCCTCGCCATCCAGCAGGACAGCGGCCGCTGCCAGCTCAATTTTCCCTGCCCTGTCCTGATCGGTGGCCTCTGTCACCACACCCAGACCGGTTTTCCATGCCGCTGTCTGGGTCTGTGCGGAGGATGTGCCGCTGCTTCCGCTCATGCTGCCGGAGCTGCCCGACCCGGCGTTCGTTTTGCCGCAGGCGGTCAGCAGCAGCGCCGCCGCCATGGCACAGCTCCAAAAAGCCCGATGGTTCTGATTCATAGATACGCTCCCTTTCCACACGGCCCGTTGGGCCTTTGCCCCATAGTATGTCCAGAAGAGCGTAAGATTACGCAGCCGACGGGAGTTTTCCAAAGCAAGTGTCCGCTGGGGTGGGGCCCTGTTGCCGCAGGCAATAGGGCGGGCGATGGAATGGCCCGTTTCACTTGCGTGGAAAAGCTCCCCGCGTGCTGCGCGCAGCCGCTTACATCAACGGGCTCAGCAGCCGCAGCACGCTGTCCAGTGCTGTGCCCGGCAGATTGGTGCGGCAGTCGGAGCGCTGGATCTCCCGGCACTGCGGCAGGGTGCGTTCCACATCCTTCCGCAGGGCGGCGATCTGGCTGTTATGGAAGAGCAGTGTTCCGCATTCAAAGTGGAGGAACAGGCTCCGATAATCCATATTGATGCTGCCCACCACGGCGACACGGTCATCGCTGACATAGCACTTGGCGTGGAGGAAACCGGGCGTGAATTCATAAATGCGCACACCCGCCCTGAGCAGGGGCAGATAGTAGGAGCGGCTGAGCCGGAACACCAGCTTCTTATCCGGGATCCCGGGCAGGATGAGCCGCACGTCCACCCCGCGCTTGGCCGCATTTTTCAGAGCATCCAGCATCTCCTCGCCCACGGCCAGGTAGGGCGTATAGATATAAACATATCTCTGGGCCTGAGAGAGGATGTCCAGATAGACCGTCTCGGCCAGCGGTTCCTCATCCAGCGGGCTGTCCGCGTAGGGCTGCACCACGCCATCCTGCACTGCGGGCAGGCGGGTGGGCGCAAAGGCGGTGTAATCGGTCTCCTGCGGGCGGAAGGCGTTCCATGCATTGAGGAACATCACGGTAAAGTTCCAGACAGCGGCACCCTCCAGACGGATGGCCGCATCCTTCCAGTAGCCAAAGCGCTGCTCTGCATTGATATATTCATCCGCCAGATTCACGCCGCCGGTGTAGGCCACATTGCCGTCAACCACCACAATTTTGCGGTGGTCGCGGTGGTTCATCACCAGCGAGACAAGCGGCACCACCGGGTTGAAAGGGATGCAGCGGATATGCGCCTTCTCCATGCGGATGACAAAATCACTGGGCAGGCCCAGCAGGCTGCCAAAATCATCGTAGATCAGCCGCACATCCACGCCCTGGGCGGCCTTGCGGCGGAGGATCTGCTCCACACCGTCCCACATTTTGCCGGAACGGAGGATAAAAAATTCCAGAAAGATAAACTTTTCCGCCTTGTCCAGATCCGCCAGCAGCTGGGGATACATCTCCTCCCCACAGGAAAAATAGTGGGCAGCGGTATCCCTCCAGGCCGGATACGGCCCGAACTTTGCCACGTAGCGGCTCAGGTTCCGGCTGGAGATATCCAGCGCATCGGTCTGGCCCTCGGGCTGGGCAAGCTCAGTCTGATGGGCCTGTTCCACCTTCTGCATCCGCTCCCGCAGATACTTGGCGGGGGCCTTGTTGCCAAAAGCCAGATAAAGCGCGCCGCCCAGCAGGGGCAGAAGACCGATCAGAACGATCCAGCCGATCTTATAAGCACTGTTTTCATCCTTGCGCACCAGATACAGCACGATCATGATGCTCAGCGCCTTCAGGGCACCGTTCAGCCAGACCCGCCCCGCCGTGAAGGACCAGAACGCCCAGAGCAGCCAGAGCACCTGTAGAGCCACCAGCACCACTGTGATCGTGACACGGTTGAAGATGCGGTTGAAAAACTTGACGATGGGCAATCTGAACATGTGGTATCCCTCCCCTGCCGCCCACGGCGATTTTTGATGCTGTTAGTATAGCGCAGAGTGGAAGATTTTGCAAACAAAAAAGCGCCCACAACGGCTTCCCCCGCTATGCGCGCCTATTCAATCGTGGGCAGAATTTTTCCGAGGGCCGTTCGCTTATGCTTCCGCGTCCTCATAACCAACCAGCAGGCCGCCCAGCTCTGCATAATAGCTGCACAGACCGCCGCATTCGCTGATGTCCACCTTTGCTCCATCAAACACAGCCTTTACCATGTGCTTCAGGCGCTCGGCGGCGGCGGGATTGCCGCAGTGAGAGATATGGAGCCTGCCGTTGGTGTAGCCGTGCTCCTTGAGTTCCAGCACGATGCGCTCCAGCGCACCATGCTCGCCACGGGTCTTGCAGAGAACATCCAGCTCTCCGGCCTCACTTGCCTGTCCGATGACCCGGATGCCCAGCATCCGCGCCACAGCAGCAACGGCAGGCTCCACGCGGCCATTGCGGGCCAGATTGGCCAGCGATTCCAGCGAGAAGAGCAGATGGGTGTGCTTGTGGTAGCGGAGCATCTCTTCACAGATCTCGTCAAACTCCTTGCCCTCAGCCAGCAGATCCCGCAGATGCTCGGCCAGCAGGCGCTGCTCCGGGCCGGTGGAAAGGCTGTCCAGCACGAACACCCGCTTGCCGGGGTTCTCCTGCTGGTATTCCTCAGCGGCCAGCTGGGCGGCATTGTAGCTGCCGGACAGAGTGCCCGTGATGGTGATGGCATACACCTCGTCGGCTCCCTCGTAGGCGGCCAGCCAGTCGCTGACGTTGGGGCAGGAGGTCGAGGTCTTGCCCTTATAGGTACGCAGGGTCTGGGCCATGCCCACGGCATCCATCGTGCCGTTGTCCAGATATTCGGCATCGTCGGTGATGATCTTCAGGGGAACGCATTCAAAATCCACGCCCTGCAAGGTGTACAGGCTGGCGGAGGAATCCACAACAATCTTGGTGTTCATAAGCATTTATCTCCATTCCGGCGGCAGCGGATGCCGCAGTTTTTCCTGTTGTCTGAATCACTATATCAGCTTTTCAAAACCCTGTCAACTGTTTTATTGAATTATTTCAAAAGTTTTCAATTTCCTGTTGACCGCATTTCCAAAACATGGTATACTGTCCGCATGAAATTAGAATCAAACCGCCGCGTTGCGGCCTGCGCCGCAGGGTTTGCCCTGCCCCGGTATGCAGAACTCCCCACCGTAGGGCTTTATCTGGATCAGAGTGTACAGTTTGTCAACGGGTGTTTCCGCACATTTCAGGGGGTGGAGCTCACCGCTTCCATGGTGAGCAACTACGTTAAGAAAGGGATCATCAGCCACCCCATCAAAAAGAAGTATACCCGGGATCAGCTGGCCTGCCTGATCTACATCGTAGTTTCTAAAAATGTCCTGTCCATGGAAAACATCGACAGCCTGTTCAAGATGCAGCGGGCGCATTATACCTCCGCGCAGGCGTATGATACCTTTTGCGATGAGCTGGAGAATTACCTGCCCTATGTGTTCGGCCTGACCAAGAGCTTCTCCGAGCTGGAGCCGGATGTTGATGATGCACGCAAGCTCCTGCGCAGCACCATCATCTCGGCTGTGAACAAGATCTATCTGGACTGCGTTTTCACCGACCTGCGGCAGGAGCAGGCCCTCTGGCCCGATATCCTGCCGGATCTGGCATAATAACAAAAAACGACCCTCTCTGTCACGCTTTGCGAAGCATTGACGGAGAGGGCCTTTTTTCTTAAAATGTAAGCGCGGGGCTGATTTCATTGCGGCGCTGGGCCTGCACGATGCAGTCCTTTTCCGGCACGACACCTGCCGCACCCAGGGTGTTGAACATGGTCTGCAAAGCAAGCGCCGGGGTGTTATTCTCCTGCGAGAGATGGCAGAGGGCAAACTTTTTGCATCCCTCCTGGATCAGCTCCAGCAGCTTTGCCGAGCACTCATCGTTGGAAAGGTGGCCCCGGTTGGACTCGATGCGGGAGCGCAGGTAGTAGGGATACCGCCCGCTGCGGAGCATGTGGAGGTCGTAGTTGCTTTCCAATGCCACCAGGTCACAGCCGCTCAGGGCCTGATGCACCGGCGGGGTCAGGACTCCCAGGTCGGTGGCAATGGTCATGGTCTTGTTGTCCGGGGTGTGGATGCGGTAGCCCACGCAGGGCACGTCGTGGCTGGTGGGGAACATCGTCACGCCGAAATCTCCCACATCCTCTTCCCCGCCGGACAGGGTGCGCAGCGCACAGCTAGCGGGCACGATGCCGTTTGCATCCAGAAAATCCAGCGTATCGTCTGCGCCGTATACCGGCAGCGGATTCTTTTTGAGGAAGGTGGCCAGCCCCTTGACGTGGTCAGAGTGCTCATGGGTGACCAGAATGCCCGCACAATCGCTGATGTTCAGGCCCAGCTCCTTGAGTGCCGCCGAGGTGGTGCGCACGCCCTTTCCCATATCGATGATGATGTACTTTTCCCCCGTGCGCACCACGCTGCAGTTGCCGGAGGAACCAGAGTATAACGAGATGAATTCAGACATTTCAAACCTCAAGAAACGAACCTCTCCGTCATGGCTTCACAAAAGCTCCCTGTCAGGAAAACTTCTGCAAAACAGACTGAGAGGTTCTGAATGATCACATTGCTGATTCCAGTGCAGCGGGCATCCGATCCACCTTGCTGATCTCAGCGCCCAGGCCGCGCAGCTTTTCCACGATGTTCTCGTAGCCGCGCTCAATGTGGCCGA
>OKRV01001830.1_pt1 | contig 12087 bp, 9 predicted proteins | sample 1601201 | NCBI WGS metagenome assembly OKRV01 (sample SAMEA3541540, study PRJEB24748) | human gut metagenome | biome: human gut; feature: human-associated habitat; material: faeces | place: China | collected 2012 | reverse complement strand
TCAAGCAATCCCCCGGAAAATCCGTGATGTACTGTCTTCGCTGCGGAATGTGCCTTGAATTTTTTGATAAATGCTTCATCTTTTATATAGTAGAATTCCAACACCTGTCTTAAATATTTGTTAGAGATCTGACGAATATAAGCTGTCAGCTCCTCGTACATTCCATCAACACTTTTCTCTGTTGTCGGCATATAATCTGCCGGATTGTATTCTCCCTCTTCCGCCTTTCTGATCTGACGGATGTTCAACTGAAGATTTCCGTTATAATTGATCACATCTCCAAAAACTTCAATAAAGTCCTTCTCATCATAATCTGCGATTCCCTGGGAGTTCGGATCCCATACTTTTCCATCTAATGTTCCTGTCTTATCCTGAAGGATCAGATTATCATACGGCTTTCCATTTCTTGTCTCTGCGGAACGTTTTCCTTTACAAAGATATACATTCCTGATTGTTTCTCCCTCGCATAATCCATCTATAAATCTCATTTTCTGCCTCTTTCACTTGTTATTCTTTACTTTCAATCGTAACATCAAATTTAATATCTACATATCCTTCAGATCCTCGGCGTTTCCCTTCCACTTTGATCTGATCTCCTACTTTCCATGTCAGCATCAGTTTACGGTAAGCACTCATGCTTACAATTTTCTCTCCATTCACAGAACAGATCACATCTCCACTCTGTATACCCGCTGCCATTGCAGGTGAATCTGCTGCCACGTCAATCACATAGATTCCTGACGGCATGCCCTCTTCTTTCTGAATTCCACTTGTCACTGCTGTTCCTGACACACTGATATATGGTTCACTTGCACCGTTCGCTAACAGCTGGATAACCAACTTCAGATCTGAGATCGCATAAGCATTCGCAGTACGTACTCCCCGGTCTTTCCAAATATCAGAAGAAATCATTCCGATCACTTCTCCATCCAGATTGAATAAAATACCCGTTCCTTCGGATGCACTGCTCATATCGGTCGCAATCACACTATACTCTCCGTCGCGTCCGATTTCTTTATAGTTTGACGAACTGACAATTCCGTAACCGCTTCCTCCAGCATAGCCGAAAATATTTCCCAGTACGAATATAACATCACCCTGTTCTGTCAGATTTGAATTGCCAAGTGATGCTACACTTGAAGCACTCCATGTGGCATCTGAAAGGCTCTTTTTATCTACCGCAAATATTGCAAATCCACTATTTTTATCCTTTTTTTTCAGGCTTGCCTTATATTCTGATTTATCTGAAAATGTAACGCACCACTCTTTTGCATCTTCGCAGATCGAAGCATAGGACAAAATCAGTATCTCCTGTCCGTTATCTGCAACGATCACACCAGATACGCTCTCATCAATTCCGGTCGCTTCTGCATTCCAGTTCTCCTGTTCTGCCCCCTTCGCAACAGATACCACACTCTTCTTCGCTGTCAGTGCTTTCTCATATGCTTTGGACATCATCTGTACATAACTGATCTCCTGCTGATCCTGCACGTCATTCTGCTCTGTCGTGTCGTCACCTTCTGCTGAATCTTCCTCTGATTGATCGTCCTCCTGGATTGTCACAACTTGTGTCTTTTCAGGAAATAAATGCTGTGCAAGTGGACGCAATGCAAAGAATCCCAAGCATGCAAAGCCTCCTAAAACCAGTCCGCATATTGCAATCCAGATGAGCTGTTTCATTCCTTGCTGTCTGCTGATCTTCTTTGGTTTTATCGTCTCTTCAAGAAATGCAAAAGATTCCTTTTTCTCTGACTGATCTAAATTTTTCCCGTCAGGACCCTCTTCCGGAACCTGACCATTACTTTTCTTTTCTGACATTGACATGAACCTCATTCGTGACTGTTCACTTCCGTGTCAATTACAAAATCAACCGACACGGACATTTCCATTACTTAGTATAACTGATTCATATAGATTGTTCAATATCTATAAAAGCCTTTTATTTAGTGAAATAATAAGGTACAATAAGACTCGGAAATAGTTATCGTTCACATGTATTGTGAACAGCTACATGATTAAAAAATTAGTATTAAGTTGAAATGACAGAGGAACATAAATGAATCAAAAAACATTATTTAAACTGGAATATGATAAGATCATTGCTCTTCTTGAAAAGGAAGCGACATCTTTCCGCGGAGGACAGCTCTGCCGTCGTTTGAAGCCAATGACCGACCTGCATAAGATCAACACTTATCAGGAACAGACTGCTGCCGCTTATACACGAATCGTGCAAAAGGGACGTATTTCGTTTGGTGACGCTGCACCGGTTGAAGAGTCCATGAAACGTCTGGAGATTGGCGGCTCACTCAGCAGCACAGAACTTCTCCGTATTTCCCGCCTGCTTGTAAATGCAGCCAGGGTAAAGGCCTACGGAAGACATGATACACAAGAGGACGCTTGCGACTGCCTGGATGAATATTTTAACCTGCTTGAACCACTGACACCACTCTCAAATGAAATCGACCGCTGTATTATCGGCGAAGATGAATACAGTGATGATGCCAGTTCCACACTGAAGCAGATTCGTCGAAGCATTAATAACATCAATGACAAAGTACACGCCACTTTAACTACACTGGTCAACGGTTCCCTTCGCACTTATCTGCAGGATGCAATCATTACCATGCGTGGAGACCGCTATTGTGTACCTGTCAAAGCGGAATATCGTGGACAGGTACAAGGACTCATTCACGATCAGTCTTCAACAGGTTCTACTCTTTTTATTGAACCTATGGCAATCGTAAAACTGAATAATGACTTAAAAGAACTTTATGCAAAGGAACAGGAAGAGATTCAGGTGATTCTTGCAAATCTAAGTGAAGAAGCCGCACAATATATCGAGGAAATCCGTGTGGATTACCGTTCTCTGACGGATCTTGACTTCATTTTTGCACGAGGTGCTCTGGCAATATCCATGCGCGCCAGCCGGCCGCTTCTGAATGAAGAGGGACGCATCCGTATCCGTGAGGGACGTCACCCACTGCTCGATCCGAAAAAAGTTGTTCCGATCACCGTGACACTTGGGGAAGACTTCACACTGCTGATCATCACCGGACCAAATACCGGCGGTAAAACTGTTTCTTTGAAAACGGTCGGCTTATTCTGTCTGATGGGACAGTCCGGACTTCACATTCCTGCCGGAGACCGCAGTGAACTGGCTGTATTCCATCAGATTTATGCAGATATCGGAGATGAGCAGAGTATTGAGCAGAGCCTTAGTACATTCTCTTCTCATATGACCAATATTGTCTCTTTCCTTAAGAAAGTAGATGAACGTTCGCTAGTTCTCTTTGATGAACTTGGAGCCGGTACAGATCCGACGGAAGGTGCCGCACTTGCAATTTCTATTCTGTCCCATCTTCACCAGAGAGGAATCCGTACAATGGCTACCACACACTACAGCGAGTTAAAAGTCTATGCACTTTCCACTCCGGGTGTGGAGAATGCCTGTTGTGAATTCGATGTAGAAAGTCTTCGTCCGACTTACCGTCTGCTGATCGGTATTCCTGGTAAAAGTAATGCATTTGCGATCTCCGGGAAGTTAGGTCTGCCGGATTATATTATTGAAGATGCAAAGAAACGGCTCAGTGAACAGGACGTTTCCTTTGAAGATCTTCTCACTGATCTTGAGACAAGCAAACGGACGATTGAAAAGGAACAGGAAGAAATCGCACGATTGAAGAAAGAAGCAGAAGACCTGAAAGCCCAGGCGAAACAGCGCCAGGAGAAATTAGATGATCAGCGCGACCGCATTTTACGCGAGGCAAATGAAAAAGCAAACGCCATTCTGCGTGAAGCAAAAGAAATTGCAGACAAGACAATCAAGGATTTCCGTAAATTCGGCAAGGAAAACATTTCTGCTGCAGAGATGGAAAAGGAACGTGAGAAGCTGCGTAAGAAGATCAAAGATACAGCATCTGCGTCTGCAATGAAAGCACAGAAACCAAAGAAAGAGCATAAAGCATCTGACTTCAAGCTCGGAGAATCCGTTAAAGTTCTCAGCATGAACCTGACAGGAACCGTAAGCTCTCTACCTGATGCCAAAGGGAATCTTACCGTACGTATGGGAATCCTCAGCTCCCAGGTCAACATCTCTGATCTGGAGATTATCGAGGAAGTCTCTCCGTATGCACCGAAGAAAATGAACCGTACTTCAAAAGGCAAAATTAAAATGGGAAAATCTCTTTCTGTCCGACCTGAGATCAATCTGCTCGGACGTACTGTTGATGAAGCCGTTGCTGAGCTGGATAAATACCTGGATGACGCAATCCTCGCTCACCTGAATACTGTCCGTGTAGTTCACGGAAAGGGAACCGGAGCACTCAGAAAGGGAATTCATGAATATCTGCGTCGTCAGAAACATGTAAAATCCTATCACCTTGCCGAATTCGGTGAAGGTGACGCTGGTGTAACAATTGTAGAACTTGGCTAATTATTTTAAACAGTTATCAACTACCTTATCATGGTTAATGGGGGAAAAAAGAATGTTTGGAAAACAGAAAATCCTAATCGTAGATGATGATGAGAATATCGCTGAACTGATTTCTCTTTATCTCACAAAAGAATGTTTTGATACAAAATTAGTATATGATGGAGAAGATGCGCTTGCAGCTTTTGACAGCTATCAGCCAAATCTGATCCTTCTTGATCTGATGCTTCCAGGAATTGACGGGTATCAGGTTTGTCGTGAGATTCGTTCCAAAGCTGCCACACCGATTATCATGCTTTCGGCAAAAAGTGAAGTATTTGACAAAGTTCTCGGACTGGAACTCGGAGCAGATGATTATATCATGAAGCCATTTGACCCTAAGGAAATGGTGGCCCGCGTAAGAGCTGTCTTGAGAAGATATCAGGTTGGACAACAGAATGATACTTCTGTTGAAAAAACAAAATGTGCAGAGTTTGACGGATTGACAATCAACCTTACAAACTACTCTGTTGTTTGTGACGGACATCCTGTTGATATGCCGCCAAAAGAATTAGAACTCCTTTACTGTCTTGCTGCATCACCGAATCAGGTATTCACAAGAGAGCAGCTCTTAGACCGTATCTGGGGCTATGAATATATCGGAGACACTCGTACCGTTGATGTTCATATTAAACGTCTGCGTGAAAAAATTAAAGACCACCCTCACTGGAATATCAGTACTGTATGGGGAATTGGTTACAAATTTGAGACAAAATAGATTTAAATCATCGATCCTGGATACTGTAAACAGCATCTGGTGACCGATGAGTACTTAGGGAGAAATTATGAAAGCAGTTCTGCATTTAAAATTTATTGTACTTTATATTATTTTCGGGTTTCTGTGTGTTTTCACAACGGCAACATTGACCACAGAACTGATCACCGAACGTCTGGAAAAAGATACTTCACAGACATTATACAGAGAAGCAACCATGATTGCAGATAATTATCTGCCTTCCTATTTTTCAAACGAATCTTCCAGCTGGGCTGTTCATTCTCAGTTATCTGCTATGAAGACGTATCTTAATTCTTCTCTGTGGTTTGTTGAAAAAGATGGTACAATGATCACCTCTGCCAACCTGAAGGATACTACTGCACCACAATCAGTCAATAATTTTGATCCGGCCGAAATCGGGAGCAACCAGTACATGATCGGAACCTATCATAATTATTTTCAGGAAGATATGATTACTGTAATGGCTCCTGTCACACAGGGATTTTATACAAAGGGATATCTGATCATTCACAGCCCTGTCTCTCTGATCAACGAAAGATGCCGCACGCTGATGGTTCCGGTTTATATTTCTCTTGGAGTTATTTTCCTGTTGTCCTTCATCTTCCTGCTCGGGTTCCATTTCTTCGTCCATCGTCCATTGTTGCTGATCACAGAAGCTGCGAAGCAATATGCCATGGGCAATCTGGATTACGAGATTCCGGTAAACAGGCATGATGAGATCGGATATTTATCCGCATCACTGAATTTTATGGCTGCACAACTGAAGGATTCTGATGATTATCAGAAAAAGATCGTAGCAAATGTATCCCACGATTTCCGTTCTCCGTTGACTTCAATCAGGGGTTATGTAGAAGCAATGGCAGACGGAACAATCCCACCAGAGCTTCATGAGAAATACTTAAATATCATTCTCTTCGAAACGGAACGACTGACTGACCTGACAACGGATCTTCTTACTTTGAACGAATTTGATACAAAAGAGCTCCTGCTCAATAAAACTTCCTTTGATATTCAGGAGATGATCAAACATACTGCCCAGTCTTTCGAAGGTGTCTGTACTCAGAAGCATATATCCATTAAGCTCTTTCTACTGTCTGAACAGATTGATGTAATGGCTGACCGACGCAAAATCCAACAGGTTCTTTATAATCTTCTGGATAATGCGATTAAATTCAGTGAGAATGACTCTTCTATTACAGTAGAAGTAACAACAAAAAATGACAAAGTCTTTGTTTCTGTAAAGGATCATGGAATCGGAATCTCAAGAAAGGAAATCAATAAGATTTGGGAGCGTTTCTACAAATCAGATCTTTCCCGTGGAAAAGATAAGAAAGGAACCGGACTTGGACTTTCGATCGTAAAAGAAATCATACAGGCTCACGATGAACATATCAATGTAATCAGTACGGAAGGGGTTGGCACCGAATTTATTTTTTCTTTAAGCAAAGCTTAAAGGACAACGTGAATAAAACAAAGAAAACATCAGGTTTTATACTTCATTCTGAAATTCAGAAATATAGAAGTAATAAAATCCTGATGTCTTTCTTTTGCCTGACAAGCTCTTTTCTTTTATGAAATTGTTCGATTTATTTTCAACTTATTCGTAAAGGAACGGTGTTATTGTATCGTCATTCATATTGTCTGCTGTCACCCACACATATCCTGTGTTGACCTCAGCTTCATTTCCAATCTCAAGAACTGTACGTGCCGCTGCAACTACTGTCGCATATCCCATTCCAAAAGGATTCTGCACAATAAGTCCATCCACCTTTCCATCTTTCAATGCATTGACCTGCTCTTTTCCTGCATCAAACCCTACTAATGTAATATGTTTTTCTGAATCAAACTGATCCAGCGTCCTAATTGCAAGCTGGGTTACTGTCTCGTTCGTAGCAATACATCCCTTTAAATCAGGATGTTTCTCCATATAATATTGAATTGCATCTTCATCACTCATCTTTGCCGCGCCATCGTTGACCTGCTGCATCTTCTCGGACAATTCATTGTCCGCTTCCTGTGCTGTCTCATTCGCACTTTCGTCTGCTGATGAAGAAGCCGCATTCGATGCTGCATCTGCAATTGTCTCGGAAGCATCACCTGTTCCTGTTGTCTCTTCCTTCTTTTCTCCTGCTTCTGCGGCTGCCAGTTCTTCTGGTGTTACCCCTACCTGTTCAGCCACAATCTGTTTCTTCAATATTTCCAGCTGATCCAGATAAATTGTCTCTGTAACAGTCACATTCGGATGATTTGCTGCAAGTTCATTTTTGATTTCTGCCTCACGCTCTTTCGCCGTATCTGATACTGTATCATGCACAAGCAGCAGAATTTCTCCACTGTCACCGATCTTCTCACAGAAATTCTTTGTTCCTGTTGTTACCGCTTCTATATTATTCGTTTTGCAAGTACTTTGGATATTCTGATAGCTGTTTCCCGAATCAAATGCTACGATCGGAATTCCATTCTCAATCGCAAGATCAAACTGGACGGAGCATGCGCTTGCATCTACACTGGAAATTGCGATCACATCCGGATAACGTGCAAGCTCTTCATCCAGAATATTCACCTGCTGATCGATATTATCATTCTCATCCGGTGCACTGTATAATACTTTTACCTTATCATTTCCTGAATAGCCCAGTGCTGTATTCAAGTCCGTTGCTGCCTGCTCTACCCCTGCCTTTACCTGATTCCAATATGGTGTTGAAGATGCCCTTCCGATTACAGAAATATAAGTTCCAGGTTCCAGATCCAGATTGTCTACCGATGCATATGCAGAAGATTTAATTGCATCCAGATTCGCCTGATATACCGGTGTTTCTGTCTTATCTCCTGTAAAAACCGGATCATCTGCTTTCTTTCCGCAGCCGGCTGCAAGTACCGTCATACAAAGTGCTGCCGCAATCGCTGCTCTTACATTTCGTTTCCGCATAACTTTCTCCTTCTTTTCATTTACGCAATTTTATCTCTATGTTTTCTACTTTTTAACTCTCAATCCATTATGATACACGAATCCTTGAAAAATGGAAGAGATAATTTCTTAAAATCTCGTGAATTTTTGTTTTTTACTAATTTAGGATAGAAATCTTCTATTTTCCACGTTTATAAGTTCTATAAGACTAACTTATAAATTACTCAAATAAATACATCAGGAACTCTTGTATATTTCCCCATCTTGTATTAAAATGAGGATAACGAAAAGGGAAAAACCTATCGTAATCCAAAAAAGGAGGGTACATACAATGGCACACGTAATTAGTGATGAATGTGTAAGCTGTGGTACTTGCGAAGGCGAATGTCCAGTAGGCGCTATTTCTGAAGGAGATGGCAAATATGAGATCGATGCTGATGCTTGTGTAGATTGCGGAGCTTGTGAGGCTGCTTGTCCTACAGGCGCTATCTCTGAGGCATAATTTATAAGCGCTAAGTGATCACAAAACGCAGAAATCCTGCTCATCTGATTGATTCGATGTAGCAGGATTTCTTTTTTTGCCATAATTTGACGAACGATTAGCACTCCTTTCATAATTTCTCTATGCTATAATGAATGTAGCGAAATCAGAACAGTAATCGCAATGATTCTAACAGGAGGATAGAAAATCAATGGGTGAAGTCAGATTTATGATCTCTGAAGCTGCCAAGAAAGTTCAGGTAGAATCCCATGTCTTAAGGTACTGGGAAGATGAACTTCATATTCCTATCGGCCGCACAGAGATGGGACATCGATATTATACCCAGGATGATATCCAGCTCTTTTGCTGTATTAAAAAACTTAAGAATGAAGGGGTTCTGCTTCGAGATCTGAAGCCATTGATCCCAGAGTTGAAATCTACACGTCAGATAATGAGACACGCTGAAAACAAGGAAAAGAATGCCATTGCCAAAACACCCGCACCTGACCTGACATCTGAGTGCAAACCGGCCACCACCACTACTCCGGTCGAAGTCATCACAAATACCCAGCTGGAACATGTACGTTCACTCATCGGAGAAGTGCTGACTGAAGTCGTTACTGAAAATAACAAAGCATTAGAAAAAGAAATCAGCACTCAGGTCACCGCCGATGTCATACGTGAGATGGATTTTCTTTTCCAGGCAAAAGAACGGCAGGAAGAAGAACATTTCCGTAAACTGGACAGCCTGATTCGCCAGCAGCAGGCGACCCGAAGAGAAAGTGTGAAGAATAGTCCGGTACTGAGATTCAAAAAAAGATTTACATAGCATTTCTTCGATTTCTAATTGCACACTGCACATACCGGTAGATTTATTGGATTTGTATACCGAAAAAGGACAGGCTCTCCAACAAGTGCCTGTCCTTTTCTTTTTTACATCTCCTGATCCTGCTGACGCAGCTCGTTTCCAAAACGAGTGTACTGTGGCATCCACGCAAGACGCACGGTACCGATCGGGCCGTTTCTCTGTTTTGCAATAATAATTTCTGCAATATTCTTATCTTCCGTGTCAGGATTATAATAGTCATCACGATAGATAAACATACAGACATCGGCATCCTGCTCGATTGCTCCGGACTCTCGGAGGTCTGAAAGCATCGGACGCTTATCTGTTCTCTGCTCAACCGCACGGCTCAGCTGTGACAGTGCAAGCACCGGCACATTCAATTCTCTAGCAAGACCTTTCAAAGAACGGGAGATCTCAGAAATCTCCTGCTGACGGCTCTCATTCTTTCTTGAATTGCTTCCACTCATCAACTGTAAGTAGTCGATAATGATCAGGTCAAGTCCCATCTCCAGCTTGTATTTTCTACACTTTGAGCGCATCTCTGAAATCGTAATACCTGACGTATCATCAATGATCATTCTTGATGATCCTATTGTTCCGGCTCCTTCGATCAACTTCTCCCAATCCGTATCTGACAGATTACCGGTTCTTAGTATCTGTGCATCCACATGAGACTCCAATGAGAACAAACGGTTTACCAACTGCTCTTTGGACATCTCGAGACTGAAGATTGCTACTGCTTTATTCTGACGAAATGCCACATGCTGTGCGATATTCAATACGAACGCTGTCTTACCCATAGAAGGACGGGCTGCGATCAGTACAAGGTCTGAGCGCTGCAGACCGGACAACTTATAATCAAGATCAATGAATCCTGTCGGAATTCCTGTTACTGTTCCTTTTGTCTTGGACGCACGCTCAATTACATCCAATGCATTGAGTACAACCTGCTTGATCGGTACATACTCTTCTGAATTCCCTGTCTCTGCAAGTGCAAAAACCTGCTTCTGTGCATCTTCCAAAATCTCCTCTAATGGCTGATTCTGCAGATAACAGGCATTTGCTGTCTCTTCATTTACTTTGATCAGGCGACGCATGATTGATTTTTCACGTACAATTTCAGCATAGCTCTTGATATTCGCAGAAGTCTGTGTTCCCATCAGCAAATCTCTTGCAAACTCCATACTGCTGATCTCTGGCGGGACATCCTTTTCTTTCAAATATTCCTGCAAGGTGATCAGATCGACCGGTTTTCCCGCATGAAACAGTTCCACCATAGAATTAAACAAGATTCCATATGCTGTCTGATAAAAATCATCCCCTGATAATATCTCGGAGGCCACCGTAATGGCCTCCTTGTTCATCAGCATCGCACCGAGCACTGCCTGCTCAGCCTCCGCACTGTGCGGAGGAATTCGTTTCATTGCTGCTTCCATATCCATAAAGATTTCGTCTCCTTATGCTTCTTCCTGTACAACTACTTTCAGCTCTGCTGTAACCTGTGGATGAAGCTTTACAGACACGTTGTGTGTTCCGAGTGTCTTGATCGCTTCTTTTAACTGGATCTTCTTTTTATCAACATTAAGATTCAACTGTGCTTTTACTTCCTCTGCAATCATCTGTGCTACTTTTTTTGTTGTTCCGCTTGCACTGAAAAATGCCACTAATTTTTTACTCATAATAAAAAGCCCCTTTCTTTACGTATTTTTCAAAAAAAATAGATGTATAAGATTTACATTCATCTTACACATCTATTTTAAGCTCTATCGCTTCATTATGTCTAATGCTTATATTGAATTTTGTTTTATGCCTGAAAAGCATTAATCTCCTCGATCATTTTACGGACTGCCAAAGAATATGGGATATTCCGTCGCCAGGCAATCACCGTACTAGTCTTGATTTCAGGAGAAATTCTTCGCTGTACAAGAATATCCTCTCGCCAATACTTTGCAGCACCCTCAATTGAAATTGGATACCCCAGTCCATTTGCCGCCATAACTCCGGCATTCGTTCCAAGATTACTCGTAAAAGCAATCTGTAATTTTGAAAAGTCTTTCCCAAACCAGTTGGCAAGTTCACTTTGAACGTTCATTCTTTCCGGCAGGATCAAGGGCTTTCCAATAAGATCTTCTTTTTTTATAAACTCTTTTTCTGCCAGCGGATCATCCGGCCGCATTCCGACACACCAGTGATCGCAATCTGTGATCCGGATATAATCCAGCCCTTCGGTGTCCACCGGCTCCATGAATAATGCAATATCTACAAGTCCTTTGTTCATCATCTCATACACTGCATCTGCTGTTGCAGTATGCAATACAATCTGAACCAGCGGATATTTTTCTTTATATGTTTTACATATCTTCGCCAATGTCTCCACTGCTGCAAATTCACCGCATCCAATGGTTATCGTGCCCTCTACAACCTCTTCTTTTCCTTTCAGTTCCTCAAGCGTCCTTTCCTCAAGATTAAGAATCTCCAAGGCACGCCTTTTTAATAAAATTCCTTCATCAGTGAGCGATATTTTCTTCCCGTTTCGAATAAATAATGTTATTCCCAGGTCCTCTTCAAATGCCGCCATTTGTCTGGATAGCGTTGGCTGGGTAATATGCAATTGTTCTGCTGCTTTTGTAAAGCTCTGTTCTTTTGC
>OKRV01001820.1_pt1 | contig 12118 bp, 7 predicted proteins | sample 1601201 | NCBI WGS metagenome assembly OKRV01 (sample SAMEA3541540, study PRJEB24748) | human gut metagenome | biome: human gut; feature: human-associated habitat; material: faeces | place: China | collected 2012 | reverse complement strand
AAGCCCTCGATCCTCTCCACCATCACACGCCCGTACCAGGTGCGGTCGAAGATCGCAATATGCCCCGCTTTCGGCATCTCCCGCCAGAAACGCCACAGATAATGGTGTACCTTCTCCACATCATTCGGTGCCGCCGTCGGATTGACCTTGTAGCCGCGTGGATCCAGGTGGCTTGTCAGGCGCCGGATCGCACCGCCTTTTCCCGCCGCATCCCAGCCTTCAAAGCCGATCACCACCGGAATCCGCAGCCGGTACAGCTCGCCGTGCAGCACCTCCAGCTTTTTCTGCAGCTTATCCAAACGTTCCTTATATTCCTCGCGTGTCAGCGTTTTCGTCAGATCCACGCCGGAAAGCACGCCATTTTTAAACCGCTCATCTGGAAGTTTGACCGGCGGATGCACCGCCCCTTCCTCGCGTTCCATTCGGCGGCGGTTCAGCTCATACTCCAGCCGGTCTGTGACGGTGGATAAAATCTTGACTGCCGCATAATTTTTATCAGTCGCTTCCACGATCGTCCACGGCGCGTACCCGGTATCCGTCCGCTGCAGCATTTCCTCATTCATCTCCAGAAATGTATCGTAATCCTTGTTGCGCTTCCAGTCCGCCTCCGTCACACGCCACGCAGTCTCTTTGCTTTCTTCCAGCCGTTTAAAGCGCTTTTTCTGCTCGTCCCTGGAAATATACAGAAACAATTTGATCAGAATCATGCCGGAATCTGCCAGCTGCTTTTCAAATGAAAGGATATCCCGGAACGCCCCGTTTAGCTCCTGCCGCTTCGTCTCTTTGTCAAACCGGTCAACGGTAACCTTATCGTACCAACTCTTGTCAAAGATCATCATACGTCCATCTTCCGGTGTCTTCGTCCAATACCGCCAGAGAAATGGACGCATCCGTTCCTCCTCCCCCGTCTCCCGGCTCGCATAAACATCAAAGCCGCGCGGATCCAGCGGCTGGATCAGGCGGTTGATCTGCGTTCCCTTACCGCCTGCCCCGAATCCGTCAAATACGATGACAACCGGGATCTTTTCCTCCTTACAGGCGCGCTGCAATTCTCCCAGCTTCACATCCATCTCTTCCCGAAGCTTCTTGTAGTTTTCCTTATCCACTGATTTATTCAAATCAACTTTTTCCAGCATCTTTCCACCTCCACATCAAGCAGTAAAATGACCTTTCAAGCCCGCTCTTTCCTCCTGAACACCCTTTCACCAATCCCATGGCATCACAATGATTCGTCTTTACCTTTCCCCGTCATCATCTTATGCTCTTTTTTGATCTCTTCATATAATTGTACCGAATCCCACTTCATATTATACGGTGTCAGGACTGCTTTATAATCGATCCGTCCGACTCCCTTTTTTCGAAGTGCATAGATAAATGCATCGATCTGGGCGGAAGAAAAGCCTGCCATGATCGCCATCTCATCCGAGAAATCCCTTTTCCTGGAAGAATCGTTCTCCGGCACCTCTCGCTGTAGCCTCCCGTCTGCCAGTTTCTGAGCGGACTCTTCTTTTTGCGTTTCCTCCACAGCCTCTATTGCTTGTCCGGCTTCCTTGAGGACATCCTCATTCAGTCCTTTCACACCAGCCAGCACGCCCACCGGCAGCCCGTACTCCTCCTTTGTCACTGCCCTTAAACGGAATCCCAGCGGCATAAGCGCCTGCTGCACCTTCATTTTTCTTTTGGAATCAGTAAAATTATACAATAATACAGTTGGTTTCATCGTAATTTATCGATTCTCCTCTCTGTTTCTTATTCCCGCCTCATCAATTCTCCGGCTTCTCAATATGATTCTCTATTATATCCTTTTTCCCCCCTTCTGTGCAAGAAAAACAAAAAACAGCGGCATCAGCCACTTGCTTTCGCTCGTCCGCTGTCTGCCGCTGTCTGATTTTTATTTCATTTATGTATGTTTCCGCATCTCAGATCCTCTTCCGGTCTGCTGCCAGATAGCTCCCTAGTGAAGAACACCATTTGCATCCGCTACCATACCGTTCGGAGTTACCATGTTCGTCCAGAGTGCTCCGCTATTCAGGTCAAACAGATACCATGCGCCATCGATGAACTGATAGCCTGTCTTTCTTGCACCGCGAGTACCGTCGGATACCGGATTCAGATAATACTTGTACGGTCCAATCTGCTGCCAGCCGGTCAGCATCTTGCCTCTCGTACCATCGGATACCGGGTTTAAATAGAACCAGTTATTATCAGTATAGATCCAGTCTGTATCCATGAATCCGTTTGCATTCAGATGATACCACTCATTATCAACATATACCCAGTTGTTCTTAACCGGTACACCATTGATGTAGTAAGACCAGCCGTAAATGCTGTTTACCCACTGACCATTCGCATTTGCCGGAGTGGAACCACCAGAAGAATTATCGGTCGGAGGTGTACCTGTATACACATCTGAAGAATTCATATAATATTCATCGGACTCGTCACTCCACTCACCCTTATCGCTTCCGTCAACCGCGCGCACCTTAAAGGTATAATCGCCGGATTTCGTCATGTATGGGTAGAAATTGTAGCTTGTGCCTGTAGTTGTAACAGTCGTTACGGTAGAGCTGTTGCGGTACAGCTTAACTTCATACTTGCCTGCATCCGATACACTGTCCCAGGTTGCGGTACGATTGCTCCAGCTAAGATCCTCGACCGTATCCAAATCGCCGTCAACAGCTGACATCGTAATCTTAACTTTCCACTCGCTCTTATCGCCAGATCGCTTCGTAACTTTGTAAGCCGACTTGGTTGCAGAAAGCTTTGTGCCGGATAACTGATAACCGTCCTTTGCCTCGATCGTCAGGTAGATGACCGGCTTATCACCTCTCTCCCACTCGCTGTCGTCATTGTCAAACTCCTGCTCGGTAATCTCAACATTACCCTTCGTAACTTGTACATCCGGATCCCCGATGCTGTCGCCCGCTTCCGGTTTCGCATTGACACGGAACTTAACTTCCGAGATCTTTTTGTCAGCCGCGTATGCCGGAATACTCATCGCCAGTGCCGCCATGATAGCAAGAGCGGAAACCGCCGCTGCCTTCAGGTTATGTCTCATATCCCATCCTCCTTTTTTAATGTACTCTCGCGTACAAACTCTTGTTTCCATTATAACAAACATATCTGCCTGCGTCAAAATAAACTGTCGGTATTTTCAAAATTTTTACCTTGTTTTTTGAAGTAAATGTCTGTTTTCTGTTATTGACAGGATAGCACACTTTTATTACCTGAGAATAACTTTTTGTTTAAGGTTTTCTGACATTTTCGTCAATGATAAAATTTATATCATAATTGCTATTTTCTGTGACATAAAAAGAATGTACCTTTTTGTGTGATGGGGAATTCCAAGGAATTTTCTATCGCACAAAAAATAGACCGGGGCAGATTTCTGCGGTCCGGTCTATTTCTACCTTGCTTAAAAGCAGGTGTTCATTTTATTTGAAATACTCCACACCTGAAGCAAACAGCTGCATATCCTGATTTCCATAGATATTCATGCCTGTATCGCTCCAGCAGCGCTCGTTGTGACCCATCTTACCAAGAATACGTCCATCCGGGCTTGTGATACCCTCGATGCACTGGTAGGAACCGTTCGGGTTCCACTCCTCGCTGACGGATAAGTTTCCGTTCGAATCGCTGTACTGGATCGCGATCTGACCATTTGCGCGAAGTTTTGCAAGCCACTCCTCGTTGGCTACGAAACGTCCTTCACCATGGGACATCGGATTGCAGTATACGCCTCCCAGCTCTGCTTTTCTGAGCCACGGGGACAGGTTAGATACAACCTTTAAGTATGCCATGCGGGAAATGTGGCGTCCAATGTTGTTGGTTGTCAGAGTCGGGGAATCTGCTTTCTGCGGCTCAATCTTGCCTCCGGTTAAAAGTCCCAGTTTGATTAATGTCTGGAAGCCATTGCAGATACCCAGTACCAGGCCATCCCGGTCATGAAGCAGTTTGTCGATCTCCTCCATCATCGCCTCGTTGCGGAATACCGTAGCGAAGAATTTAGCCGAACCATCCGGCTCATCACCTGCGGAGAATCCACCCGGGAACATAATGATCTGGGATTTCTTGATATCCTCTTTGTACTGCTCGATGGAAGAACGGATATCGGATGCATTCTGGTTGCGGAATACACGCACAATCGTCTCCGCTCCGGCTGCCTCAAACGCTTTCGCGCTGTCCAGCTCGCAGTTGGTACCCGGCATTGCCGGAATAAATACGGTTGGTTTTGCCACTTTATGTTTGCATACATATATCTTATCGGTATTGTAAAGTGTCTCTTCTGCTGCCTTCATCGGTGCGCCGGAAGCGGTCGGGAACACTTTCTCCAGGGTTCCGGTCCATGCTTTCAGAGCCTCTTCCATAGAGATCACGGTACTGCCATACTCGAAGGTTCCCTTGTCGGTTACCTCACCGATCACAGTGTACGGGATGGACAGCTCGCCTACCTTGCCATCCGGAACCTCGCAGACGATATTGCCCCAGCCAGCGGCGAAGAAGTCTCTCGGATCTACATTGTGCTCAATCTTTACGCCCAGGCGGTTACCAAATGCCATCTTGCTGACAGCCTCTGCCACACCAGCACCCTCAACCGCATATGCGGAAATAATCTTTCCAGCCTCCATATCGCGATAGATTTTCTCGTAACCATCCATGATCTGGCTGTAAACCGGCAGGTCATGTGCATCCTTCTCGATGGTAAAGAGAACAATCTTGCTGCCCGCTTTCTTAAATTCCGGAGATACCACGTGTTTGGTATCGGAAATATCAACTGCAAAGGAAACCAGTGTCGGCGGTACGTCGATTTCGCCGTGCTCTTCATCATAGAAGCTACCGGACATACTGTCCTTGCCGCCGATGGACGGAAGTCCGAATCCGAGCTGTGCACTGTAAGCACCGAGCAGAGCGGAGAACGGTGTGCCCCATCTCTTCGGATCTTCAGTCATACGTTTGAAGTACTCCTGGAAGGTAAAGCGGATCTTGTGGAAATCACCGCCGTTTGCCACGATCTTGGCAACGGAATCCAGCACTGCGTAAGTAGCGCCGTGGTACGGGCTCCAGCTGGACAGGTACGGATCATAGCCGTAGCTCATCATGGTAACAGTATCGCATTTGCCCTCGCTCATCGGCAGTTTTGCCACCATCGCCTGTGTCTCGGTCATCTGGTGAACGCCGCCGTATGGAAGGAATACGCTGCTTGCGCCCACGGTGCTGTCGAACATCTCAACCAGACCCTTCTGGGAGCATACATTTAAGGAAGAAAGCATGGACAGCCATTTTTCTTTGACATCCTTTACTTCCTGTTTATCAAATACATTGCCTTCCTTGGTCGGAACCTCAACGGTAACAGTTGTCTCCTGATGTGCACCGTTGGTATCCAGGAATGCACGGCTTAAATCTACGATCGTCTTGCCTCTCCAGTTCAGAACCAGGCGCGGGGACTCGGTAACAACGGCAACCGGAACTGCCTCCAGGTTCTCTTCTGCTGCGTAAGCAAGCATCTTATCAACATCTTTCGGATCTACCACCAAAGCCATACGCTCCTGTGACTCGGAAATCGCAATCTCCGTTCCGTCCAGACCTGCATATTTCTTCGGAACCTTGTCAAGGTCAATCTGAAGTCCGTCAGCTAACTCACCGATCGCTACCGATACACCGCCGGCGCCAAAGTCGTTACACTTCTTGATCAGACGGCTGACCTCCGGGCGGCGGAACAGTCTCTGTAATTTACGCTCGGTCGGTGCATTGCCCTTCTGAACCTCTGCGCCGCAGACCTCGATGGACTCCTCGGTATGTACCTTGGAAGAACCGGTTGCGCCGCCAATACCATCACGGCCGGTACGTCCACCCATCAGGATGATTACATCGCCCGGATCGGAAGTCTCACGGATGACATTTTTGCGCGGAGCTGCTGCCATAACAGCACCGATCTCCATACGTTTTGCCACATAATTCGGATGATAAATCTCTTTTACATAGCCGGTAGCAAGACCGATCTGGTTACCGTAGGAGCTGTAGCCATGTGCTGCATCCTTTACGATGCGCTTCTGCGGAAGTTTGCCGTGCAGTGTCTCCGACATCGGACGGGTCGGATCAGCCGCACCGGTCACACGCATAGCCTGATATACATAGGTACGTCCGGAAAGCGGGTCACGGATAGCACCGCCCAAGCAGGTGGCAGCGCCGCCAAACGGCTCAATCTCGGTCGGATGGTTGTGGGTCTCATTCTTAAAGTTTACCAGCCACTCTTCTTCCTTGCCGTCGATGGTAACCGGAACTACGATACTGCACGCATTAATCTCCTCAGACTCCTCCAGATCCTCCAGCTTGCCCTCACGGCGAAGCTTCTTCATAGCGAGAACAGCCAGATCCATCAGGCAGACAAACTTGTCATCGCGATCTTTGTAGAGAACCTCGCGATCTGCCAGATACTGTTTGTAGGAAGCTTCCATCGGCTCATTGTAATCGCCCTTTGTAAAGGTAACGTCCTTTAACTCAGTCTGGAAGGTCGTATGACGGCAGTGATCGGACCAATATGTATCCAGCACGCGGATCTCGGTCACAGACGGATCTCTCTTCTCTTCGTTCTTAAAGTAGTTGTGGATATGCTCGAAATCCTTGAACGTCATCGCAAGGTTCAGGGAATCGTAGAGTTCTTTTAACTCTGCCTCGCCATAACCGCAGAAACCATCGAAAATCTTGACATCCTCCGGCTGCTCAAATACCGTTACCAGTGTTTCCGGCTTTGCGTTGTTATTCTCACGGGAATCCACCGGGTTAATGCACAGGGACTTGATGCCCTCGATCTGCTCCGCGGTCAGTGTTCCGGAAATAACATAAGTTGTCGCGGAACGGATTACCGGATTTTCCTCTTCATTCAGAAGTTTCACACACTGTTCTGCGGAATCGGCTCTCTGATCGAACTGTCCCGGCAGGAACTCAACGGAAAAGATCGTATCGCCTTCCTTGGACGGGAATGCCTCCTCATAGACAAAATCAACCGGCGGCTCAGAGAAGATAGTAATCAGCGCTTTCTGATATGCATCCTCCGATACATCCTCAATATCATAGCGGATCAGTACGCGGACATCGGTGATCGTGTCGATCCCCAGATAGCTTGCGATCTCCTCTTTCAGATCGTGAGCCAATACGGCAAATTCCGGTTTTTTCTCAACGAAAATACGTCTTACGCTCATGTTTTCCTCCTGTTTTTTCGTATTTTAATGTTTCATGTTCTGTAAAATACATTCATTTTTTAGCATAAAAGGCAAATGCCTTCTTCTAGCATCTGCCTTTATCATACACAATTTTTATAGATTAGTAAAATTAATATATTTAATATTTTTTATTAACATATCTTATTGGTTACTGTTCCAACGTCCCTGTCTCATTCAGTGCAAGCAGCTTTCCCATCCCCGTCGAACGGTCATACGAAACAACCGACAGACTGGCATTCGCCACAATGATCTCCTGCGGCTCCCGATGGAAACGGAGCAGATAATTCATCAAAAAGACGAGGATCCCACCGTGCGCCACGATCACCGCATCCCCGGCTGTCTCCTCCAAAATCTGTCGGATCGCCCGTTCACTCCGCGCCTCGCAGGATTTTCTTGATTCTCCGCCGGACGGGATGCCGACCATCGGCTGTTCCCTCCACAGATGAAATTCATCCGGGTACTCTGCTTCCACCTGCTGCCAGCTTTTGCCTTCCCAGCATCCAAAATCGCGCTCCCGCAGCCCCGTCAGGCGGCGGAGCGGTAATTTTCCTTCCTTTGCCAGGATCTCCGCCGTCTGGAATGCACGCGCAAGCGGGCTGGCATAGACCGCATCTATCCGCGTTTCCGCCGGATAGCCGCTCCTTTCTTTCAGGACAGTGGCAAGCTGCTCCGCCTGCTGCCGTCCTGTTTCGTTCAGCGGAATATCCGTTGTTCCCTGTATCTTTCCCGCCCGGTTCCAGTCGGTCTGACCGTGGCGTACCAAATAAAACAGCATTTTCTATTACTCCTGTTCATCTATCTCTTTCTGAGCCATCTCTGCCGCCTGACCGCTGACCTTCATCGCGTCCATCGTCAGCTTCATGATGTCACGGATCTCATCCTCGCTCATCTTCATGCGCTCCGCCAATTCCGCAAGGGTCGCCTCACGTCCCAGCTCCCGCGCCATGCTCGCAGAAATATCCTTGAGGACATTAACACGCGCCGCCATCTCCTCCTCGATCTTCGTCTCGCGGTTCTGAATCTGCAGCGCATCCTCGATCGCCGCGCGCACCTTTTTCTCCATCTGCGCGTCGAAATCACCGTTTTCGTACTCACTTGCGAACAGAAACAGCGCCATATTTGCCTCCTGCACCAGATCGCCCGCCGGAAGTCCCCGATCGTGGTACTCCTCCGCGATCTGAACCGCCTTCGCCAGTTTTAACTCCGTCAGACGGGAAGCCGCTGTCTTGTCCCCCTCCGTCAGTTTTTTCAGAAGCGCCGTTTCCTCCTCCGGCGTGCCCTGCGGGAGATTTTTCAGTTCCTCTAAGTAAATATCATAAAATGTATTAGATTCCATGTGGTGTTCCCTCCTAAAAAATAAATAGTAGCTGTTCAGTACAGTTACAATAAATATTTCTAAATGATTCCGTCATTTTATCACAAACAAGACGCAGATACAATCATTATTGACTCCGCCCTCCAATCATGTTACACTGAATACAGTTCTATAAGGAGGACTAATAAATGGATATCAACTATGAATTATATAAAGTATTTTACCACGTAGCCTCGACGTTAAGCTTCTCCGAGGCATCCAAGCAGCTTTTCATCTCCCAGTCGGCGGTCAGCCAGTCGATCAAGGTACTGGAGAAGAAATTGAACCAGACTCTTTTCATCCGCAGCACAAAAAAAGTACAGCTTACCCCGGAAGGCGAGATCCTGCTCAAGCACGTGGAACCGGCGATGAACCTGATCCGTCAGGGCGAAAACCAGCTGCTCGACTCTAACAGCTTAAACGGCGGTCAGCTCCGCATCGGCGCAAGCGACACGATCTGCCGCTATTATCTGGTGCCATTTTTAAACGAATTTCACAAGCGCTACCCGAATATCCACATCAAGGTTACCAACCGTACCTCCATCGAATGTGCGCGGCTTCTGGACAACGGACAGGTCGATTTTATCCTAACGAACTATCCAAACTCCGGGCTCGGTGGAACGCAGAATATCCATGTGCTGCGCGAATTCAACGATATATTCGTTGCCAATGAAACCTATTTCCCGATGAAAGACCGCCCGGTTACACTGCACGAGCTGCAGGCGCTCCCGATCCTCATGCTGGATCGCAAGAGTACCACCAGCGAATTTCTGCACAACATGTTCCAGAAGCACCAGCTTGACCTCGTACCGGAGATTGAATTAAGCAGCAACGATCTGCTCATCGATCTGGCGCGCATCGGTCTCGGCATCGCATTTGTCCCGGATTTCTGTCTCCCGGCTGGCGAAAAAGAACTTTATGCCCTGACCCTGACTGAAGCCCTGCCGCCGCGCCAGCTCGTCGTCGTCCACAATGAGACAATGCCGATCTCACAGGCATCGCGTGAATTTATTGAACTTCTGGAAAACGGCTCCAAAACGCCTGGAGCTCCTGCTCCAGAGACGAAAGACTGACTCGTTTGACATCGCTCCATTCCCTTGGAAATAATTCCCGGTACTCCCGACGCCAGAACCGGTCATCCAGTAAAAGGATGACGCCCTGATCGGACGCGGTCCGGATGACCCGCCCTGCCGCCTGGAGTACCTTATTCATGCCTGGATACTGGTAGGCATATGCAAATCCATCTTTTCCCTCTTCTTCAAAATATCCCTGCAAAATTTTCTGCTCCGTGCATACCATCGGGAGCCCGGTTCCGACCACGATCACGCCGATCAGCCGGTTGCCTGTCAAATCGATTCCCTCCGAAAACAGACCGCCCATCACGCAGAACGCCACCAGGGAGGTATCACGTTCAGCTGTTCGTTCGGGAGAAAATTTCTGTAAAAATGCTTCTCGTTCCTCCTCGGTCATGTGAGAATCCTGGACCAGGATTTCCATGCTTTTTCCGTTTTTCCCGGAATGATTTTTCATTTTTTCATTATCATCCAATTCAACATTCTGATACGCATATTCCCCTTCACACACCTCACGTACCCGGTTCATATACTGATACGACGGAAAAAACACAATATAATTGCCCTTTTTCACACTTGCCATCGTCTGGATGTACCGCAGCACCCGCCGGTATTCCGTCTCATTGCGCCGCGTATACCGGCTCGTCACATCCGTCGCCGCCAGCAGAAGACGCCGCTCCTGCGGAAACGGGGACGCCACATAGACCGTATAGTCCTCCTCCTGATCCGACAGAAGCATCCGGTAATACCGGAGCGGCAGAAGCGTTGCCGAGAAAAAGACCGCCGCTTTCCCCTGCGACAGGCACTGCGCCAGATTTTCAATCGGATTGACACAATAAAGCCGGATGACAAATTCGCCGGACGGCAGAAGTTCCGTATAAATCCTGTAATGCTCATCGACCCGCTCATACATATTTAAAAAATGTCGCACCGAAAAATAAAAATCCAGAATCGTGTCCCGCCCATCTTCCCCGCCCGGCTTTTCCAGATACTTTTCCATTTCTCCAAAAACACCGTTTAACACTGAAACCAGATGTCCGGCATCCTTGAGCACCTGGTAGCCGCTGCACTCCCGCTTCATCCCCAGAAGCGCCTTATTTAACCTTGTAAGCTGCCGCCCCAACGCCGGCGCACGATGTCCCAGTACCTTTTTCGTCAAAAGCACTTCTTCCTTTATAATAGAAGCACTATACATTTCCCGCGCGCGCGATACCAGATTGTGGGCTTCATCCATCAGGAAGAAATAGTCCCCATCCGCAAAATAACGTTTCAAGCGCACATCCGGGTCAAAGACATAATTATAATCACAGATGATCCCATCCACAAACGAAGAAATATCGAGGCAGAACTCAAACGGGCAGACCTGAAATTTTTCCGCATACTCTAAAATTACCGAACGCGTAATTCCAAATTCCTGATGCAAAATTTCATACACCGCATCGTTGACACGGTCAAAATGCCCTTTCGCACGCGGGCACATTTCCGGATTACACACCGGTTTTTCCAAAATACACAACTTTTCCTTTGCCGTGATCGTGACCGAACGAAAATACAGCCCGCGTTCCCGCAAAATCGCCAGCGCCTCTTCCGCCACCGTCCGCGTGATCGTCTTCGCCGTCAGGTAAAAGAGTTTCTGCCCATGTCCTTCCCCGATCGCTTTAAGCGCCGGAAATACCGTCGAAAGTGTCTTTCCAATCCCGGTCGGGGCCTGGACAAACAGCCTGCGCCCGCGCTCCAGCGTCCGGTAAACCGCCACCGCCAGATCCCGCTGTCCCGCTCGGTATGGATAGGGAAATTCGAGCGCTTTGATTGATTCATCACGTCGCAGCCCGTTGTGATAGAGGTAACGCGCCCATTTGACATATTCATGGATCAGACCAGCAAACCATTCAGAAAGTTCGTTCATCGTCTGGATCTCCTGAAAGCGGCGGATCTCCTCCGTCTCCAGATTACAGTAGGTGAGCTGCAGTGTCACTTCGTCCAGCGCTTCCTGTAATCCATAGATATAGCCATAACAGCGCGCCTGCGCCATATGCACGCCAACCGCTTCTTCCAGACAGTTTACATCCTGGTAAACACACTTGATCTCATCGATCGTGACATCTTTTCCATCCCGGATGATTCCATCCGCACGCCCCTCGACCACGATCTGGAATCCGTCCTCCTCCACCGAATGGCGCAGCGACACCTCCGCCTGATACCCTGATCCCATCCGCCGCTGTATCTTCCGGTGCATCCGTCCTCCAGCTAACATCGCCTCTTTCTGTGCACCCGCCGTGCGCCGGTTATCAATATCCCCCGAACGCAGAACGAACTCAACCAGATTGCGGACGGAGATCCGTATCTGCCTGCCGGTCAGCTCCATGTGTGGTTCCTCCCTTCCCCGTACATGTACTCTCGGAATCTTTCTGTGCTTGATTTTGTGAAATGATTTTTTGTCAGTTGTGCCCAAATTTCTGAGGCGTACGCGG
>OKRV01001807.1_pt1 | contig 12199 bp, 10 predicted proteins | sample 1601201 | NCBI WGS metagenome assembly OKRV01 (sample SAMEA3541540, study PRJEB24748) | human gut metagenome | biome: human gut; feature: human-associated habitat; material: faeces | place: China | collected 2012 | reverse complement strand
ATTTATTATTACACATCTCCTGAATTTACCAGAAACTATACTTTGACGATACAGAGACTTTTAAATGGATATGGCGTCCAAAAAGATGGAACAATTATTGTTGCAGACGAGGGGGTCGTTGTTGCCAGTAACGATGAGAGCCTGCTGGGGCAGAATACGGCCGACAATGAGGTTGTTCAGGCAATGAAAAAGCACACAGACAGTCAGCATATTTTTCATTTAAAGAATGAAGGAACCGGATGCTACGGAATCATGCTGAAGCAGCGGGATTATTATATTTATGCATATCTTGCGGATCGAGAAGTATTTCATAATCTTCTATTAAGTGTGATAAGTGTTATTTTTCTATATTTTCTGATATTTGGTATATTCTGGTTCTGTATCTCCAGAACCAATCTGGAACATGAGAAACAAGAACGGGAAAAGGATGAAAAATATAAAGCAGAACTTCTGATAGCTGCAAAAAAGGCGGAAGCCGCTAATCGGGCAAAAACAGAGTTTCTTCAGCGGATGAGCCATGATATCCGGACTCCGATTAATGGAATCTGCGGTTTGATCAATATGGCAGATCATTGTGCAGATGATATGGAGAAACAGACAGAATACAGAACAAAGGTGAAAGAGGCATCCAATTTGTTGCTGGAACTGGTAAACGATGTCCTGGATATGAGTAAGCTGGAGTCGGGCGAAGTGATTTTGGAAGAAATTCCGTTTGATCTGAGCCGTATTTCCAGGGAAGTACTTGTTGTGATCGAGCAGATGGCGGCAGAACAGAATATCCGGATCGTGTGGGAGAAGAAAGAAATCACACATCGGAAGTTTATTGGAAGTCCAGGATATGTGAAACGTGTGATGATGAATATACTGTCGAATGCGGTGAAATATAACAGAAAAAACGGACATATCTATATTAGCTGCCGGGAGATTCCATCCGGACAGCCAGAGATGACAACGATAGAATTTGTCTGCCGGGATACAGGAATCGGAATGACAGATGAGTTTCAGAAACATATTTTTGAACCGTTTGCCCAGGAACATGCAGGAAGCCGTACAAAATTTGCCGGAACAGGCCTGGGAATGCCGATTGCAAAGAAGTTGATTGAGACAATGGGTGGAACCATTACCTTTGAAAGTGAAAACGGTGCAGGGACTACCTTTGTGATCCGGATTCCATTTAAAATCGATCTGAATTCGGATAAACGGGAAGAAAAGAAAGATGTATCAGATGGAAAATCTATAAAGGGACTGCATATTCTTCTGGCAGAAGATAATGAGCTGAACATGGAAATTGCTGAATTTGTGCTTCAGAATGAAGGTGCTGTCGTGACTAAGGCATGGAATGGGCAGGAAGCCGTTGAACGATTCAAAAAAAGTGAACCCGGTGAATTTGATGCGATTCTTATGGATATCATGATGCCGGTTATGAATGGTTATGAAGCAGCAAAGACGATTCGTTCCATGGATAGAAAGGATGCTAAAGCGATACCGATCATTGCAATGACAGCAAATGCGTTCACAGAGGACAGAATAAGAGCAAAAGAAGCAGGAATGGATCAACATATTGCAAAACCGATTGATATAAAAACCATACTTGCTGTTTTTGACCAGGTGTTTAGAACTTCATAAAAACTGCATATATATAGAAAATTAAAATACGGATAAAAGAAAAAAATACTGATTGTAGATGACGCGGAATTTAACAGAGATAGGTTGAAAGAAATTCTGGGAGAAACATATGATTATCTGGAAGCAGAAAATGGAAGTCAGGTCATTCAGATGCTGGGAGAAAATGTTGGAATTGATCGGATGCTTTTAGACATCAATATGTCACAGATGAATGGCTTTGATGTTTTGAAATGGATGAACCAAAGTCAGTGTATTACGGAAACTCCTGTAATCATGATTTCTTCGGAAGAACCGGTTGATACGATGCGTAAAGCATATGACATGGGAATCACGGATTATATCATCCGACCGTTTGATTCTGTGATTGTAAAGAAAAGAGTTCAGAATACCTTGCATTAAGTAATGTGGCATGTTGCTAATTGACAAATTCGCCTTTTCCAAGTATCGTATATACGTGTAATAGTATGTATGATTTGAATGTGGAGTAAATATGACCGAAAAACATAGTTATGAGATTATCGTCCTGGATCTGGACGGAACCTTAACAAACAGAGATAAGGTGATTACGCCAAAGACGAAGCAGCGTCTGATGGAGCTTCAGGAGCGCGGAAAGAAGATTGTACTGGCGTCCGGGCGTCCGACGCCGGGAGTGCTGCCGCTTGCGAGAGAGCTGGAGCTGGCAAAATACGGCAGTTATATTCTGTCGTTTAATGGAGGCAGGATCACGAACTGCAAAACCGGCGAGATCATATTCAGCCGTTCCCTGCCGCAGGAGGCAAATCAGAAGATTATACGCTTGGCCGAGGAGGAACAGGTGGGGCTTTTGAGTTACGATGAGGCGGGGGCAAAGCTTCTGACGAACCAGAGTGACAGTCCCTATGCGAAGTTGGAAGCGCGGATCAACGGCATGGAGTTAGTACAGGTGGACGACATAGAAGCTGCGATCACGTATCCGGTACCGAAATACCTGATGATGGAGGATGGAGACTACCTGGCGATGGTCGAGCCGCGCGTCAAGGCGGCGATGGGGAAGAATTTCAGCGTTTACCGTTCGGAGCCGTTTTTCCTGGAGGTGCTTCCGAGGGGCATAGATAAAGCACAGTCGTTAGAGCGCCTTCTTTCTCACATCGGGCTTTCGCGTGAGCAGATGATTGCCTGTGGGGACGGCTACAACGACCTCACGATGATTCAGTATGCCGGATTAGGTGTAGCGATGGAGAATGCGGTGCTTCCGGTGCGGAAAGCTGCAGACTTTATTACCTATTCCAACAACGACGACGGTGTGGCTCATGTGGTGGAGAAGTTTATGCTGTAGAAGATTTGGCAGATTCGCATAAATGTATATTGCGTGAACAGATGAAAAATAAAATATTCATAAAAATAGGCAAGATACTAGACTTTAAAACTTTAATATGTTAATATAAGAAAAACGGAAAAATGAATATATTTTCGGAGTACATATTAAAAAGGGGTGCCTTGCATTATGAATAAAAAACTGAAAACCGAAGCTGTGGATCATCTGTTCCAGGCGATTCTGACACTGAAAAATACCGACGAATGCTATAGCTTTTTCGAGGATGTATGCACAGTTAATGAACTTTTATCATTTTCCCAGAGATATGAAGTAGCGAAGATGCTGCGTGAGAAGAAGACATATCTGGAGATCGCGGACAAGACCGGCGCATCGACAGCGACGATCAGCCGTGTCAACCGTTCTTTAAATTACGGAAGCGACGGATATGATATGGTATTTGCGCGTGTGAAAGAGCAGGAAGAGGCGGAGAAAACGGAAGCGTAAGACGAAGTAGGAATATACGCACGATAGATAAAGCGCGTACTTTCATAGGTGTAGCAAACCAACCTGCCAAAGATGGACAAATTTGGCTTGGGGTGGAATTGTCCCAGGAGCTGGCAGCTGGTTGAATGAAAGATAAAAAGAAATGAAAGAAAAAAGACATTGAAAGAATTTCCACAAGGGGAAGTGATTCCAGTGTCTTTTTTATCGTGTATGATGCAATGGGTTGAATTTTTTGTTGTTTAGCCTGTTTTTGAGTGTGGCGGTACAGCGGAAGTGCTGCCTATTTCTTCTTCTTCGGATTCACCGGCGTCTCCTGCCGGAGCTGTTCCGCCAGGATTTCAATCATCTGTTTTTTCAGATAGACATCAAACGCCAGCTCACTGATAAAGGCGAACAGCTGTAAATACTCGCGGTCTTCACAGTCATAGTCCTTGAATGTCTGGCTGGCGGCGTCAAATTTTGCCATGACGTCTTCCTGCAAGCGCTTGCGCTGCCCTTTTTCCAGCGAAAAGATTTCGTTGTAAAGCTCTTCTAATTCCGGGCTGGAACCATGGGAAAAGTGGTGCTCGCTGATGGGCGAGAAGAGCTGCTCAATATCCCGAAAGGATATCACATTTTTAAAATAATAAATCAGAATCAGCATCAGCAGATGATTCTTGGAGTAGCGTTTTTTGATGGGCGGCGGCAGCAGGTTATTTTTGGCATAGTTATTGATCATGGTTTTGGTCAGGATCTTATCCTCGCCCAGCCATTTGGAAGTGTTCAGGTGGCTGTCCATGAAGGTCGTGACCTGATCCATATATAAATCAATACCGGGAATCTCCGACGGATGCACCCGGGTCAGACTATCAACATAAGCCAGCAGATCCTGCAGGCGTTCTTCGTTTGATTTCATGTATGTACCTCGCTGCGTTGAAATTCGAAAGCTGCGAAACAGGGAGGCGATTTTGGCGCTTCCGCTGTCATGAACTCTCTATGTGATATTATATAGTTTTGAAAACCAGATAGCAAGGAGAAATTTAAAATCAATGAAAATTCCGTGACATCCAAGAGAAAATAGATTATACTAGAGCGTATTCGAACATACTTTTTGTCATTAAAAATAGATTATATAAGAGGATAGAAGGGAACGAAACATATATGAGCAAATACGACACACTTAACCCGATGCAGCGGGAGGCGGTTTTTCACACGGAGGGACCACTCCTGGTTCTGGCAGGCGCCGGTTCAGGAAAGACGCGCGTCCTGACACACCGGATTGCGTATTTAATCGAGGAAAAACGGGTGGCGCCGTGGAATATCATGGCGATCACATTTACCAATAAAGCGGCGGCGGAGATGCGCGAGCGTGTGGATAAGATTGTGGGGGAAGGCGCGGAGGCGATCTGGGTCAGCACGTTCCATTCGAGCTGCGTTCGGATTCTGCGCCGGTTTATCGACCGTCTGGGATATGACACGAATTTTACTATCTATGACGGCGACGACCAGAAAACGCTGATGAAGCAGGTGCTCAAGAAAATGCAGGCGGATCCGAAGCAGTTTAAGGAGCGGGCGGTGCTGTCACGGATTTCTGCGGCGAAAAATGACCGGATCACGGCGGATGAGTTTGAGCAGCAGGCGGGAGCGGACTTCCGGGAGAAAAAGATTGCTCAGATTTACCGGGAATATCAGAAAGAACTCAAGAAGAATAATGCCCTGGATTTCGACGATCTGCTGGTGAAAACGGTAGAACTTTTCGAGGCAAACGCGGATGTGCTGGAATATTATCAGGACAAATTCCGGTATATCATGGTGGACGAGTACCAGGACACGAACCTTGTACAGTTTAAGCTGGTCGATCTGCTGGCAAAGAAGTACAGAAATATCTGTGTGGTCGGTGATGATGACCAGTCGATCTACAAATTCCGCGGGGCAAATATCGAAAATATTTTAAGTTTTGAGAAAGCATTTCCGGGCGCACGCGTTATCAAGCTGGAGCAGAACTACCGTTCCACCCAGAGCATCCTGAACGCGGCAAATGAGGTGATCCGCCACAACCGCGGCAGAAAGGACAAGACGCTGTGGACGGCGAATGACGAGGGACCGAAGGTGCGCTTCCGTCAGTATGACACGGCATACGAGGAGGCAGACGCCATTATCCGTGATATTGAGCGTGAGAAAGAAGAGAAAAATGCGGAATATTCGGATTTTGCCGTGCTGTACCGTACCAATGCACAGTCGCGTCTTCTGGAGGAAAAATGTATTTATTACAGCATTCCGTGCCGGCTGGTCGGTGGCGTCAATTTCTATCAGCGCAAGGAAATCAAGGATATTCTCTGCTATTTAAAGACGATTGCGAATGGGCGCGATGATCTGGCGGTTCAGCGTGTCATCAATGTGCCGAAGCGCGGCATCGGTGCGACCTCGATCGGAAAAGTGACGATCTATGCGTCTGCCAATGGCATGAGCTTTTATGATGCGCTGCTGCGCGTGCGCGGCGTGCCGACGATCGGCAAGGCGGCGGATAAGATCGAGAAGTTTACGGAGCAGATCGAAAACTTCCGGTCGCGGCTTTCGGCCCTTTCGATCCCGGAACTTATCGAGGCGATTCTGGAAGAGACGGGATATAAGAAGGATCTGGAGGCGGAAGGCGAGATCGAGGGAGAAACACGTCTGCAGAACGTGGAAGAGCTGGTTAATAAGGCGACCGGCTATATGAGCACGGCGGAGGAACCGACGCTGGACGGATTTTTGGAGGAGGTTGCGCTGGTAGCGGATGTAGATAGTCTGGACGAATCCGAAAACAGGATTGTCCTGATGACTTTGCACGGCGCAAAAGGTCTGGAATTTCCGTATGTCTATTTAAGCGGCATGGAGGACGGGCTGTTTCCGAGCAGCATGTCCATCTTTTCGGATGATAAGGACGCCATCGAAGAAGAACGGCGTCTCTGCTATGTCGGAATCACTCGTGCGGAGAAAGAACTGACGCTGACGGCGGCGAGACAGCGCATGGTCAATGGAGAAACGCGGTTTGCGAAGGTCAGCCGCTTCATCGAGGAGATTCCGCCGCAGCTTCTGGACGAGGAAGAGCAGCCGATCGTCTTTGAACGGGCTGCTGGTATGAGCCGGGGCAGACGCGGATTTGAAGATTCGGGGACTTCTGGCTGGACAACGGGCAGCTTTGGTGTATCTGGCGCGGGAGACGGCGATCGGGTGCGGATTGGCGGAATGTCTGGAAAACACTCTCTTTCAGAGAACGATGCCGCCTGGGAGCGCGGCGCAGCCCGGATGAGCGGCTGGGGCGGTGTGAATGGTTCCGGAAGTGCTGGTTCTGGCCGCACGCTGGATCCATATAAGAGCGCTTATAGTTCCAGCAGCCGTCCAGCCAGCCCGGCACCGTCATTTGGCAAGGCATTTACGGTCCAGAAGGCCGACCATCTTTCCTACGGCGAGGGCGACCGAGTCCGCCACCTCAAATTTGGCGAGGGAACGGTGCAGAAGATCGCGGACGGCGGCAAGGATTTTGAGGTGACGGTTAATTTTGACCGCGTGGGCGTGAAAAAAATGTTTGCTTCATTTGCAAAACTGGTGAAATGTTAGACCGTGCCGTATTGTTACTGTACACGTATGCGAAAACAGTAATGCCGTATTAAAACATTTTCGCCAGATCCAATAAAAAATATAGTAAAATCGGCTGAGAGATGGTATAATAAAATCAAGAATTGCGGATCAAAACGCGGGAAAGGATGTGGAGTGTATGAATAAATTTGATATGATGAGCAAAGATGCGCTCTCCAGAGTAGAAGAGATCATGAATGCAACCAAACTGAATGAATTCCTTCACAGAAAAGAAGAAGAGGAGAAACAGAAAAACTGTATTCTCTGGATTTTAGCCATTATCGGTATTGTAGCAGCAGTTGCAGCGATTGCATACGGCGTATATCGTTTCTTTACTCCAGATTATCTGGAAGATTTCGAGGACGACTTCGATGATGATTTCGACGACGATTTCTTCGAGGATGAGAGCGACGAGAAAGAGAAGAAAAACTGATTGTGATAATTTAGTCAATGAATCAGAATAAATACTGCGCGGAACCGGAAAATCGGTTTCACGCAGTATTTTTTATGCCGTAGGAAAGTTTGTAGATAAGTTTGTATTTTTTATATCTTGGAAAAAGAAAAAAATTCCTGTATACTATAAAGATATGAATTAGAACCGCAGATGAAAATTAGCTGTGAGTTGAAAAATCATTTGCAGTTGGTGATTATAGTGCGGTAAAAGCCACTGAGAGAAGGAGCTATATAGTTATCAATGAAAAAAGGTGAGATTTACGAAGGAACTGTAGAACGGATTGAGTTTCCAAATAAGGGCGTAGTTGTGATAGATGGAGAGAAAGCGATCGTCAAAAATGCGCTTCCGGGACAGAAGATCCGGTTCCGTATCAATAAAAAGCGCGGCGGCCGATGCGAGGGTATGCTTTTGGAGGTTGTCGAGCACTCAAAGTTAGAGACGGCAGAGGATGTATGCCCGCATTTTGGTATCTGCGGCGGATGTCTTTATCAGCCGATTCCGTATGAGGAACAGCTTGCGATCAAGGAAAAACAGGTTCGTTCCCTTCTGGATGCGGTATGTCCGGAATATGAGTTTGAGGGCATCTTAGGCAGCCCGTTGGTGCAGGGCTACCGGAATAAGATGGAGTTTTCCTTCGGTGATGAGGTCAAGGATGGTCCTATGTCGCTGGGAATGCACAAGCGCGGCAGTTTTTATGATGTGGTTACAACCGGCGAATGCCATATCGTGCATCCGGATTTTTGCAAGATTCTTGTCTGTACAAAAGAATATTTTGAGGAAAAGAAAGTTGGATTTTATAAAAAAATGCAGCATACCGGCTATCTGCGCCATCTTCTGGTGCGCCGTGCGATCAAGACAGGGGAGATTCTGGTCGATCTGATCACGACGACACAGACGGATACCTTTGAGGGAACCGAGGAAGCCCTTTTACGGGGATGGACGGAGCGCCTGCAGGCACTTCCTATGGAGGGAAGCTTTGCGGGCATTCTGCATACCAAAAATGATACATTGGCGGATGCTGTAAAAGATGAGGGGACGGACATTCTGTTCGGACGCGAGCATTTTTACGAAGAGCTTTTAGGGCTACGGTTCCAGATCTCGCCGTTTTCTTTTTTCCAGACGAACTCATTGGGCGCGGAGGTACTGTACGAGAAAACGCGTGAGTATGTGGGTGAGACGAAGGGAAAAGTCGTATTTGACCTTTACAGCGGCACCGGCACGATCGCGCAGATCCTCGCACCGGTGGCGGAGAAAGTAGTCGGCGTGGAGATTGTCGGGGAAGCAGTCGAGGCAGCCCGTGAGAATGCGGCGCGCAACGGACTTGGCAACTGCGAATTTCTGGCGGGGGATGTCCTCAAGGTGGTGGACGAGCTGGAAGAAAAGCCGGATCTGATCGTTCTGGATCCGCCGCGCGACGGAATCCATCCGAAGGCGATCGGAAAGATTTTGAATTTTGGCGTCAGCCACATGGTTTATGTGTCCTGCAAACCAACCAGCCTTGCGAGGGATCTGGAACCGATCCAGGCGGCAGGATATCAGGTGGATAAGGTGTGCTGCGTGGATATGTTCCCGCATACTGCCAATTGTGAGACGGTGGTTTCATTGACGCGGAAGAAATAAGATCCCAAAATGGATGTGGGAAAAATGGATGAAACAAAAGAGAATGAAATAAAACCAGATACAGCAGATTGCCAGGTACAGGAGACAGCTGTGCAGCGCCGGAAGAGGGAGACTTTACTGCGCGAACAGACGCCGGATGCCCTGTGGGAAGCGATTCTTGCATTTGAGGGGGCAATATTTTACACGGCGAAAGGGCTGGAATATTCGTACACGATCCGGGGCAACGAGATGTTTGTCAGCCGGAAAGAAAAGTCGGTCACGCGTGCAAGCATCCTGGTGGCGTATAAAAAAGCGCAGGAGCTTGGCTGCGTGACCGGACCAAAGCAGCTGGGAGTGTTTGGGGCAAGCTATCTGTATCCGGTGTTCCTGAGGCTGGGGATTATCTGCGCCAGTGCTGGTTGATTTCCGCCCCGAAAAACAGGATGCAGATGCAGGCGTACAGCCACAGCATCAGGATCACGACGGCGGTCAAGCTGCCGTACATATAAGAATAATTACCGAAATAGTTGAAGTAGATGGAAAATCCGTAGGAACATCCGATCCATCCGACGGTGGAAATCAGCGCACCGGGAAGCTGGAGACGGATATCCTGCCGTTCATAGGGCAGCCAGGTGTACAGCGCGATGAAAAAGAGCGTCAGCAGCGCCAGCGCAAGAAACGTCCGGAGACTAATCAGGCAGGAAACGAATCTGTCCAGCATCGGAAAGTAACGGAATAGCAGGCGCTGCAGGGAGGAACCGAACACCATCAGAACCAGGGAGAAAATGCACATCAGGAGAAAAACGATGGTATAGCCAGAGTTGATGATACGTCCTAAAAGATAATTTCTGCGCTTGCGGCAGCCGATGATCCGGTTTAAGCCGCGCTCGATCCCAAGCATGCCGCGGGCAGCCGACCAGATGGTTGCCACGGTGGTAACCGAGAGCAGGGCGGCCGGGGATACAGTCTGGATGTCCTGGATTACCGATTCAATCAGCGGGTGGATGCTGGAGGGAAGAAGCTGTGTCATCACGTGCATCAGATCCTCCGGGCTGACGGCGGGGATGAGCTGGATCAGCGTCAGCAGAATCATGATAAAAGGTGCGGCGGAGAGAACAATAAAAAAAGAAGCCTGGGCGGCGTACACCGTGACTTCGTCTTTGATGAAATCGTTGTAAATCCGTTTACAGTTCAGGAGAAAAGAAAGCATGAAAAACCTCGCTTGATTTATGTTATTAAGAAAATATCCGTAACTGGCTCATTTCCCTTTGAAAAATGGCTGACGATAGGTGAATGCCATTTCAGTGTTGTTAAAAGTATATTATCATGAGGTCGAAAAAATAGCAACGGATTTGCCTGTCTTGACGAAAACACCGGTTTCCCGTATGATAACAGGATAGAAATGATTCGGGTCTGCAGGGCATAAGGATGGCAGTGATGCGGACAGCAGCAAAAATCAGCCGGCAGCCAATTGGAAAATGGGACATGGGAGGAAACAAAATGATCGCAATCACAGCATGCGCGGCGGCACTGGCAGCCGTGACAGTGGGGCTTTTGCTCCGCTCGGAATATGAAAAAAAACATTTTGTGACCGACCAGTATGAGATAGAGAGTCCGAAGCTGCCGGATGGCGCTGCGTTCCGCTGCGTATTTTTGTCGGATCTGCATGATAATGTGTATGGAACGGACAATGAGCCGCTGGTGGCAGCGATCCGCGCATTCAAGCCAGATGCGGTGCTGATCGGCGGCGATATGATGGTCTGTAAAGGAAAAGGAGATTTAACCGTCACGGTATCGCTTCTGGAAAAATTGACCTCCTTTGTGCCGGTTTACTATGCGAACGGAAATCATGAGGAGCGGATGAACCGGGAGCGGGATGTGTATGGAGATTTGTATGATCAGTTCCAGATAGAATTAAAACGTCTGGGGGTTCATTATTTGTCGGATCGGAGCGAGGAGATCAATCCGTGGATCCGGGTGACTGGGTGCAATTTGCGGGAGATATATTATAAGCATCATTTCACGGTGCCGGAACTGCCGATGGAAGAGCTTTCGGAGCGGGTTGGAACTGCGGCAGAGAAGACGTGTTTTCAACAGATGAAAGAATCGTTTTTTCCTGACTTGGCGGAAAAGGAGCGGGAAGCCGGACATGAAATGTATGAGATATTATTATTTCATTCTCCCCTCTTTTTTGAGACCTGTCGGAAATGGGGCGCGGATCTGACGCTTTGCGGACATTTCCACGGCGGAACCATCCGTCTTCCGTTTGTGGGCGGTGTTATGACTCCGCAGTACCAGTTTTTCCATCCGTATTGTGCCGGCGAGTTTGAAAAGGACGGAAAGCACATGATCGTGGGGCGCGGCCTCGGTACTCATTCCATCAATATCCGGTTCTGCAACCGTCCGCAGCTTATGGTGGTGCGGCTTTTGCCAAAAACCGATGAGGAAGAAGATTAACCTCTGTTTACAGAACAGGGGTTTTTTGTTATACTGTAACATACGTGTCCGTCTGCCGGAAGGCAGGCGTGAGTATCAGAGAATAGCCGGATCCGGGAGGAATTTGGGAACAGAACATGGCAATTTCATATAAGCTGGAAAAGTTTGAAGGCCCACTGGACCTTCTTTTACACCTGATCGAAAAAAATAAAGTAGATATTTACGATATCCCCATTGTGGATGAGGAAGACCCGAAAGTGAATCTGGATCTGGACTATGTGAACCAGATGGAAAAAGAAGACTTAAACATTGTCAGCGATTTCCTGGTCATGGCAGCCACGCTGCTGGATATCAAATCCCGCATGCTGCTTCCGGTACCGGAAACAGAAGAAGGGGAAGAGGAAGACCCGAGAGCAGAGCTGGTGGCAAGGCTCCTGGAATACAAAAAATACAAGCTTATGGCACAGGAACTGGCCGATATGGAAGACGCGGCGGGAGATGTGCTGTTTAAAGTGCCGACCGTGCCGAAAGAGGTTGCAAAGTACGAGCCGCCGGTGGATCTGGACCAGCTTCTGGACGGCCTGACCTTGTCGAAGCTCCAGAAGATCTTTGAATCCGTGATGAAGCGCCGGGAAGACAAGATCGATCCGGTGCGCAGTACCTTCGGGACCATAAAAAAGGAACCGGTG
>OKRV01001806.1_pt1 | contig 12206 bp, 8 predicted proteins | sample 1601201 | NCBI WGS metagenome assembly OKRV01 (sample SAMEA3541540, study PRJEB24748) | human gut metagenome | biome: human gut; feature: human-associated habitat; material: faeces | place: China | collected 2012 | reverse complement strand
CCTGCGGCAGCTCTGCCGCCCCGCCGGGGACCAGCACGCACCAGACCGCCGCCAGCCCGGCCCAGGCCAGTGCCGCGATGCCTGCCGCCCGCAGGCGGCGGTTCCGCTCTGACATCTTCTCCGTCCCCTCTCCGTTTGGGGTGCGCTGTTCCGCTGTTTCGGGCGCACAGCGCACCGCCCCGCAATGCCTGATGCCCATTGTATCATGTTTCGGCCCGTTTGTGCAAGAAAACGGAGCGGAATTGCGAAAATACGAAGAAATATTGATTCAAACAATTGACATTTTCCGTCGTCTCTGGTATATTCCTATACGACTTTTTGATTGATTTGGTCGGGTTATCCGTTCTTGGCCCCGTTGGAGGTATTACTATGATCCGCATTCTTACCGATTCCGCATCCGACATCCTGCCCGCTGAAGCCGAGCAGCTGGGCGTGACCGTCATCCCCCTGAACGTCACCCTGGAGGACGGCACCGTGCTCCGGGACGGCGTGGACATGACCCCCACCGTGTATTACGGCGTGATGGCCCGCTGCCACAAGCTGCCCACTACCAGCCAGCCCAGCCCCGAGCTGTTCCAGCGCTTCTTCCTTGAGGCGGCTGCCGCCGGGGACGAAGTGGTGGGCATCTTCCTCTCCCATGAGCTGTCCGGCACCTGCCAGTGCGCCCGGCTGGCCGCAGACATGGCCAATGTGGACAATGTCCTCTTTGTGGATTCCGAGAACGTCTGCCTGGGCGAGAGCCTGCTGGTGCGGCTGGCTGTTCAGCTGCGGGATGCCGGAAAGACTGCCGGGCAGATCGCCGCCACCCTTGAGCACGCCAAGGAGCATCTGCATCTGGTGGCTGTCATCGACGACCTGAAGTATCTGCGCAAGGGCGGCCGCCTGCCCGCCGCCGTGGCCGTGGCCGGTGGGATGCTGGGCATCAAGCCCCTCATCACCATCAAGGAGGGCAAGGTCGTTATGGCGGGCAAGGCCCGGGGCCTGCCCGGCGCTTACGTTGCCCTGTTCAAGAAGATCGAGGAGCTGGGCGGCATCAGCACCTGCGCCGACGCGCTGGCCGGTTACACCCTCGCCCCCCGCGAGGTGCAGCCCATCCAGACCTACCTGCAGGAGAATCTGGGCCGGAACGAGGCCCTTGTGCGCCAGATCGGCTGCGTCATCGGCACCCACGCCGGTCCCGGCGCGTTCGGCCTGGCCTTCCTCGATGAAGGCTTCACCTTCTGAGCTTACCCAATCAAAAAGAGGAACTGCTTTCCCGGCAGTTCCTCTTTTTTGTTGGTTCACAGCACCGCGTCCGAGACGATCTTGCCCAGCAGGAGCACCAGAACCACAAGCATCATGGGGCGGATGAACTTTGCGCCGTTCTTGAGGGCGAAGTGGGAGCCCAGCAGGTTGCCCACAATGCCGCTGATGGCACAGGGGATGCCGATGGAGAACACCACCAGCCCGCCGGAAAGATACGTTACAAGGCTGGCATAGTTGCTGGCAAGGTTGAGCACCTTGGCGTTGCCGCCCGCCGTGCGCAGATCAAAGCCCATCAGGGTGGTAAAGGCAATGATGGCAAAGGTGCCGGTGCCCGGGCCAAAGATGCCGTCGTACAGGCCGATGCCCAGCCCGATGGCAAGGGCCAGCACCGCCTTTTTGGCGTTCAGGGTGCCGTCGTCCCGGTTTTCGTCGGGCAGGTCCCGCCGCCAGAGGATGAGCACCGCCGCCACCGGCAGGATGATGAGCATCATGGTGCGCAGCACCTGATCGCTGAGCAGGAGCACGATGTGGGAGCCCAGTGCGCTGCCTGCAAAGCTGCCCACAGCCGCCAGCAGGCCGACCCGGATGTTCATGGCTCCCTTCTGGAAGAACTGCGCCGTGGCAAAGGTGGTGCCGCAGGCCGCGCTGAATTTATTGGTGCCGTAGGTGTAATGCACCGGCAGGCCCGCAAACAGGTAGGCGGGCAGGCTGATCAGACCGCCGCCCCCCGCCGCCGAGTCCACAAAGCCCGCAAACCCGGTCATCAGCATCAGAAACAGCAGCATTGGCAATGATAATGTAATTTCCATTCGTTCTACTTTCCCACTCTTTCGTTTACTTCAGATACAGCTTTCCCTCGCAGGCCAGGATCTGATCCAGGATCATCCGGGACACCCGGGCACCATAGACCATGGCGGGGTGGTCGTTGTACTCGATGATGTCATGGAACTCCTTGTTCATCAGAACGATCACATACTCGCCGTAGGGGGTGTGGATGATGCCGCCGTCGTTGCGGCAGGCGTTCATGCTGCCGCTCTTGCTGGCCACCCAGATAAGCTCCGGCTCGCCGGTCTCCTCGCAGTCCAGATAGAACTGGGGGAAATCGTGGGTCAGCATGGTGTTGTAGTGCTGCTGGCGGAAGATGCCCAGCATGGCGGCACTGGCTTCTCTGCTGACCAGCGTACCCTTTGCCACCTGCGCAAACAGGGCGGCGTAATCCCGGGGCGTGGTGGTGCCCAGCTTGTCGTAGCGGTCAAAGTGAAGGGGATTGTGCAGGACGGTGTGCCCAAAGCCCAATTCCCGGATGCAGGCATTGATGGTGTCCAGCCCCAGGTAATCGATGATCATATTGGTGGCGATGTTGTCCGAGCAGATGATCATCATGGTGGCGGTGTCCTTCACCTTGAGCTTTGCCCCCACGCCCAGGGCCCGGAGCATCCCGGAGCCGTCCACGAACTGGCTGGCTTCGTAGGTGATCTCCTCTTCCAGGTCAGCCCTGCCCCGGCTGGCCTGCAGATACAGCACCGCCAGAATGAACGCCTTGATGGTGGAGGCCGTCTCAAATTCCTCGTCGGCACCGATCTCCACCGTGCTGCCGCGCAGGTCATCCACAAAAACGCTCATCCTGCCCTGATAGGAATAGAGCTCTGCGGCAATGCGCTTTTCCAATGTCATATTCTGATCCATCTGGAATCCCTCAACTTTTCTATACTTTCCGTTATACTTTATTCTTACCGTTAAGACATAATTATCATTGAAAACATTGATTTCATTGGTTCTCATTGATTCTAGTGCAATGATGAGCAATGATTTCAATGAATTCAATGAATCTTTTGATACTAACGGTGATTACAGGTTGTTTTCAAAGAAACGCTGTGCGTTGCGGAAGAAGATGGCTTCCACCTCATCCTCGGTGAAGCCCTCTTTCCGCAGGGCATCGGCCAGCAGGGGCATTTTGGAGCAGTCGCTCAATTCCAGCTTGCCGCCGATGCCGTCAAAGTCACTGCCCAGACCGATGATCTCAATGCCGCCCACCTGCTTGAAATGGGCGGCGTGTTTGGCCATCAGGGCCGTGGTGCTGCGGCACAGGTCGGGGCTGGGCTGGTCATCCAGAAAGCCCGCGCAGTAGTTCAGGCCCACCAGACCGCCTTTTTCCGCCATGACCCGGATCATCTCATCGGTCAGGTTGCGGCAGTGGGGGGCCAGGGCGCGGCAGTTGGAGTGGCTGGCCGCAAAGGGGCGGGTGCTGTGCTCCGCAATGTCCCAGAAGCCTTTATCGGACAGGTGGCTCACATCGGCAATGATGTGCAGGCGCTCCATCTCGGCCAGAAACTCGAAGCCCTTCTCCTTCAGGCCGGTCTCGGTGTTGGGCATACAGGGCCAGATGGGGCCGTTGCCGGGCACCACGTTGGGGCTGGCCAGCTCGTTCTCGTGGTTCCAGGTCAGGGTCATCATCCGCACGCCCAGCTCGTACATCCGGCGCAGCACGCCCAGACTGCCCTTGCAGCAGCCGGCCTCCTCAATGGTCAGCATTCCGCTGATCTTGCCCGCCTCGGCGTTTTTGCGGATATCCTCGGGGCGGTAAACAGGGGCGATCCTGTCGGAATACCGCTCCATCATCCGCTTGAACACGTCGATCTCTTCCAGCGCCGTCACCAGCGGGTCCGCGCCCGGGGTGGGGTCAGCCAGATTCACAAAGGCGGCAAAGCACTGGAGCATGTAGTCGCCCTTCTCCAGCTTTTCCAGATCGATGTGGCCGTTGTTGCGGGCAAAGGTCTGCCCATCGCCCCGCATCTCCGCGCGCCGCAGCTCGCTCAGGGTGTCACAATGTAGATCAAAGACTTTCATGGATTGTTCTTCCTCCTATAACATCCTCGCCCTCTCAGTCAAAGCCTGACGGCTTTGCCAGCTCCCCCAAAGGGGGAGCCTCTGGCGGTTTCCCGAAACCTTGCGGGGGAATTGCCAGTGCCTCTCCCTTTGGGAGAGGTGGCATCCCGCAGGGATGACGGAGAGGGTGAGTTACTTTATCAGAAAACACTCCCCACCGCATACAGACTCTTGACCAGATCTTCCCGGTACAGCGGGTCGGCGGGGTCAAGGCTGTTGATGACCACGCCGCCGCTGGCGGACGCGCCGGTGGAGTGGATGTAGCGGCCCTCGCCGAGGTAAAGGGCGATATGGCCGGGGAAGTAGAGGGCATCGCCCCGCTTTTTGTCTGCAAAGGGGATCTGATGCATGGGCCAGCCCTCCACGATCCTGGCATCCCGGTAGATGAGCACGCCGCACTGCATATAGGCGCTGCTGACAAGGCCGGAACAATCAATGCCACGGCCCGACTTGCCGCCCCAGCGGTACTCGGTGCCCAGATATTTTTTCGCCTGCGCGCAGACGGCATCCCGGAACGCTTCCTCGCTGCCGTCGTACCACGCCTGCAGTGTCTGCGGCACCAGCTCCCCGGCGGTAATATTCCGGGTCTCAGCCAGCGCGTCATCAAAGGCCAGCCCCTCCCGCTGGGAGAACACAGCGATCATCTCAAACCGCACCGGCTCCAGCGCCACGTCCCGGACATAGCCGGTGCGGCCATCCAGCAGGGCAACCCTGGCCCAGCCGGTGTGGGCCTCGGCCTCCTCGGGCGGCTCGGGCAGGCGGCAGAGCAGGCAGCCCCGCTCCAGCTCCAGCATCCGCACCCCCTGCACCTTGGGCAGGCTGAGCACATCGGTGGCACGGCCCACCAGCACCAGCGGCTGGGACAGGTAGTCCCGCAGCGCATCCTCGCTGACAAATTTCAGCGCATCCCGCCGGACAAAGCCGTGGTAGCCGTAAAAGGTGACCACCTCGGCCACCTCCGGGGAGAGCGGCACTCCCTCGGCGGTCACGCCGCCGGGGGCGGTGCGCACCTGACAGGCCTGACCGTACAGGCCCTCGTCCCCGATGGTGGAAACAAGGCCCGCCTCGCTCTGTTTGGTGGTCTGGGGCAGGTCGTAAATGGTCACGACCGGCCGGGCAAAGATGGCGTATTGCATCATTCGGTTCCCTCCAACAAATTCAGCAGCTCCTCCGGCTTCATGCGCAGGATGGCACCATCCGCGCTGCCGGTGACGGTCTCGGCCAGATCCTGCTTGGCCTGCTGCAGCTCCACGATCTTTTCCTCAATGGTGTCCTGGGCGATGAGCTTGTACACCTGCACCGGGTTCTGCTGGCCGATGCGGTAGGCACGGTCGGTGGCCTGATTCTGAGCTGCCACGTTCCACCACGGGTCGTAGTGGATGACGATATCGGCGGCGGTCAGGTTCAGGCCGGTGCCGCCTGCCCGCAGGGAGATCAGGAACACGCTGGCCTCGCCGCCGTTGAAGCGGCGCACCAGCTCGGCACGCACCGGTTTGGGGGTGGAGCCCTGCAGGGTGAAGTGGCTCACGCCCTCCGCGTCCAGCCGCTTGGCCAGCAGTTCCAGCATGGAGGTGAACTGGCTGAACAGCAGGATGCGGTGCCCACTCTCCACGGCACTGGTGACCAGCTCGATGCAGGCATCCAGCTTGGCGCTGCCGCCTGTCCAGTTGTCGGCAATGAGCCGGGGGTCGCAGCAGATCTCCCGCAGGCGCATGAGGACGGCGAACACCGCCATCTTGTCCTCAGGCCTGGCAGCCCGCAGCTTCTCCCGGGCATCCACCACGGCGGCAAGGTAGAGCTTGCGCTGTTCCTCCTCCAGCTCGATGCGGTAGACATTCTCTGTCTTGGGGGGCAGCTCCTTCAGCACCTCGGACTTCATCCGGCGCAAGATGAACGGCCCGGTGAGCTGGTTCAGCCGCCGCACCGCCGCCGGGTCATTTTCCTGCGTGATGGGCTTTTCAAACCGGCTGCAGAAGCTCTTGTAGGGCGGCAGGTAGCCCGGCATCAGGAAGGAGAAGATGCTCCACAGCTCGCCCAGGCGGTTCTCCACAGGGGTGCCGGTCAGCGCAAAGCGGACACGGCTGTTCACCCCGCACACCGCCTTGTATTTCTGGGTGGTGTGGTTCTTGATGGCCTGGGCCTCGTCCAGGATACAGGCGTAGAATTTCTGGCTCTCGTAGAGGGTCTCGTCGCGGCGGAGCAGGTCGTAGCTGGTCACCACCACATCGGCCCCGTCCCACTGCTCGGCCAGCTGGGCCCGGTGGGCGGCATCCCCGTCCACCACAACACAGTTCAGCTCCGGCGTGAACTTCCGGCATTCCTCGGCCCAGTTCAGCACCAGCGAAGCCGGGCAGACGATAAGGCTGGGCAGGGGGTTCCCGCCCTGCTCCCGGAGGGCCAGCAGATAGCTGAGCACCTGCACCGTCTTGCCCAGACCCATATCATCGGCAAGGATGCCGCCCATGCCGTAGCCGTCCAGCGTGCGGAGCCAGCGGTAGCCGTCCCGCTGGTATTTTCGCAAAACTTTTTGTAGAGACGCGGGCGGTGTATACTCGCTGTCCTTTACCGCATGGAAACTCCGGCTGAGCTGGCGGAAGGCATCGTCCCGGTTGAAGCGGATGCCGTTCTGCCCCGAGAGCGCCCAGTCCAGACTGGGGGCCCGGTACAGGGGCAGCCGGGCGTGGGTCTGGCCCAGTTTGGCCCCGGAAAGCTCCAGTGTCTCGTTCAGCTCGTCCAGCACCTCCATGGAATCGTCCAGCCGGAGCAGACGGCCATCGCGCAGGCGGTGGTAGCGCTTTTTCTGGTGGAGCGACCTCAGCAGGGCTTTCAGCTCTCCCACCGGGAACTCCCCCGTGTCCACCTCAAGGTCGAGCACGCTGCCGTGCACCGACACCCCCACCGAGATCTTCGGCGGTGCGGCCTGCATACTGCGGAAGGCATCGGTCAGGTAGACCTCGCCCTCGGCCAGCAGGGCCGGGACCCCCTCATCGAGGAAGCGGTAGACCGCATCCTCCTCATAGGCATCGTAGTGGGCGGCAAGGCCGTTGCCCATGGTGTCCGGCCCCGGCTCCAGGTACCGCCCCAGCAGCCGCCCGGCCCGCTGTTCGGCGCGGGCATCCCGCAGCAGACCGGCAGGCCCCGGTTCCTCCGGCGTGACGCGGTCCTCGCCGTACAAAAATTCAAGGTGTGCCCGCACCGTTTCCCGTGTGGGCGCATCGAGATAAAACTGCACCACCGGCTCCAACGGGATCTGATTCAGCAGCAGGCGTTCGGGGTCCTCAATGGTCACCCTGCTGCCCAGCTCTGGCAGGACATAGCTGCAAAAGGCGGTGGCATCCCCGGTGGTAAAGAACAGGCTCTTGCCGCACAGCGCCTCAAGGGCGGGCCGCATCCGGGCGCTTTCGGCCCGGTCCAGCTGCCAGATCGTATCCTCACTGTATAAATAGTCGTTGTCTAAACCCGTTTTCCACCCCAACGCAGGGGTCACGGACACCTCCACGCCGCCCCGGCGCTTTTCCACCCGCATGGTCAGGGCCGGGATGCCGGTCTTGAGGGTATAGCCGCCCAGATTGCCGGTGGGGGCATAGAGGGCCACCAATCCATCAAAGATCTCGCCGTTCAGCGGGATGCCCCCGGCAGGCCCGCTGCGGGGGGCATTGCCATAGCTGCGCAGAGCCGCCTCGACCCCTTCCTTTGCGCTGAGCTGCCGCCGCAGCAGGCGGAGCAGCTGCTGTGCCTCCGGAGCAAAGGCCTCCCAGCTGTGCCGGAATTCCAGCGCCTTGCCGTAGCTGATGAAGCCGTGTTTCTCCACGGCCCGCAGCAGATCCGGGATGCTCTTTACCACATACTGCCGCCCGCCGTCTGCCGAGATGCGCAGCCGCAGCCAGGGCAGCTCCCCGGGCAGCAGGGTCAGCTCCGGCTCCAGCTCTGCGGCGTGGGGGCGCAGCTCCGCGTGGCCGGTCACGCCGTCCACCTCGGCCAGTGCTCCCTCCTGATAGGCCTGGAGCAGCCGCCGTGCCTCGTAGTCGGATTCCGGTTCCTCGCCCCGCCATTTCTTGCCGAACAGCATCTCCAGGCTGGAGGCATAGCTGTCCCTGCGGGGCGGCTCCTCAGGCTGGGGCGTTTGCAGGTTGGCCGTGCCCCGCACCACGCCCGGGATGCTCTCCGGGCTCTCAGAGGGCCTTTGCGGCGCTCTGCCGGAAAGGCCCTGACTCTCGCTGTCCCGCATCAGCAGCGCGCCGATGTGCTTGCAGCAGGGCCCCTCGCCGTTTTCGTTGTAGGGGCAGGAGCAGCTGGCGCTGACAAAGCTGCCGTTTTCCCGCAGCCAGACCTGGGTCTGGTACAGGCTCCGCCCGCCGCCGCGCACGTCGGCGCTCAGGTGGCGCACGCCGTTCCCAGCCACTTCGCAATTCAGATCCTGTATCCGGTCCGTGTAGGCCTTGGCCCGCGCGAATATCGTGCCGCCCAGCAAGTAGCGGATCTCTTCCATGTCCATCCGGGGTCTCCCTCCCTCTGCAATGCTCTATTGGTTAAGCATACCGCACCGGCGGGCGGGATGCAAGGGGTGCCGGGAAAAAAATTCCGGAAAGCACAGAAGCGCCTCATCCGGGAGAGGATGAAGCGCTTCTGTACTTTGGGAATTTTGGAACACTCAGCCCGCATTGCGGTTTACGGGCCAAGTGGGGGTTGGTTTAGGGCTGCTCAGGCGTTCTGCTTGAGCTCCTGTGCTTTCTGCCATGCATTCAGCACATCGATCTTGCTTACGGTGTTGTCGGGATAGAATTTCATCTCTTCCGGAGCCGTGCCCTCATCGTTCAGGTCAGGGATAAGGTCATTTTCCATGGCCCAGCGGGCGGCGTGCTGCAGATCCATATCCCGCTCTTCCTGACCGACATCGGGGTAGAGCAGTTCGGATTCGGGCATGGGCTTGCCTGCATCCTCCCACAGCATCATGGCAAGGGCGCTGCGGTTGCTGGGGAAGTAGGGCAGAGCCATCAGCTTGCCTGCAAATTCAGCGCCCAGAGAATAGGCCTGATAGCCCAGCACTGCACCGCCGACAACAACAGTAGTGCCGATCACGATGGGGCCAACGATATCGGGCTCGTCATCTTCAATGGATGCATCCTGTGTCATGGCTTTCAGGGTCACGCCCTTTGCAGGCATCACAAAGGCAAAGCTTTCCTTATCCTGATAAGCGTTCGGATCATCCAGACCAGTGATATCCCAGTGGCCAAATTTCAGACCGCTATCTGCAAAAGCATCCTTATCAAATGCAACACTCACCGTTGCACCCTCGGGGACATTAAAGGAACCGTCCTCGTTGGCGTTCTTTTTAACGATTTCGGTGATATCCTCGGGGTCAGCACCATCCTTGCCGGGCACTGTTACGCTGGTGATAACGCCGTCCTTCAAGGTCAGGATGGGCATTTCAGACACAACAAAGTCCTTTTCGTCCCTTGCCAGCTCATTCTTATCCTGCTTGACAGCAGCGGTCAGGGTCTGCTTGCCGGTTTCCTTGGGAGTAATGCGGAACTCGTGCTCAACCTCACCGTCACCCAGACCGATTTTCAGGTCGCCTTCCGGCATGGGCTTGTACTCGCCGTTTTTGTCCTTATACTCGATCTCGCTGTTCTTGTTGCCAAAGTCGATGAATGCCTCACCCAGCTTGGCATCATCATTGGGGGTAACCTTTACGGTAAAGTCCTTGCTTTCGCCTTCCTTGATGACGGCATCCTCCAAGCCCTCAATGGCCACAGTGGTGTGAACACGGCCTGCAACCGTATAGTCCTTGCTATCTGTGCCCACTTCCACAGCATCCCGCACCACAGCAGCGGTCAGGGTCTGCTTGCCGGCTTTTTGGGGGGTAATGCGGAACTCGTGCTCACCGTCACCCAGACCGATTTTCAGGCCGCCTTCCGGCATGCGCTGATACGCGCCGGTTTTGTCCTTATATTCGATCTCGCTGTTCTTGTCGCCAAAGTCGATGATTGCCTCACCCAGATTGGCATCACCCTTGGGGTCAACCTTTACGGTAAAGTTCTTGCTTTCGCCTTCCTTGATGACGGCATTCTCCAGGCCCTCAATGGTCACGCCGACTTCCTTGGAAAGGCAGCGATATTCCCCCTTGCCATCCGCGGTCTTTCTGTAGCCCACCAGATAGCCCGCATTCGCACTCGTCAGGTTCAGTTTCTCCTGATAATTTGTTTCTGTAGCTTTGGTCAGCTGACGGCCATCACTGGGGTCGGCACACTCAATCGTCACTTCACCGGTGTAGTTCTGGGCCACATCAATTTGTCGATCTTTTTCAAGATAAACATTGCAGACGCTATCATCAAAATTTGCATGATTCAGCTGAACGCGGCAAGGAGGCAATCCCCTGTAAACGTCTCGGTTTCGCTCATAAATGTCATACTTTGCCCCCTTGAACGTGCCGTCATTTACAATGGCTTCGCCCCTTTCAAAGGTGCGAAGTGCGCTGCGCTCCGAACCACCGGAAACTTCAATGGTACCCGAGTTAAAAATCAGTTGACCGTTGCCAACAACAACTGCATCAGCCGTACCTCCTGTGCTCTCGAAGGTGGTGTCCCCGTCAATCGTCAACGTTTTGGCACTACTACCATAAAACGCCAACAATTGGCCTCCAACAAACCGGCCTCCATGAATTTGAATATTACATGTTCTGCCACTATAACCCTCATGGCACCCAAAACATGCAACAGTATAATCATTACCTTGAAATGTTCCGCCGTTAATCGTAAGATTCAGATCTTCATTCACATTATTCGTAGGACCAATGACATAACCGTTCTTTGCTGTATACGTTCCTCCGTTAATGGTGATTATACCCTCACTAAATCGAAGTGCGTCTCCTTTCTCTACTGCCTCTGCATCGACTTTATCCAGTTCCATTATGCTACTATATTTGCTGGGCCGGCAATGGATGGCTCCATCATCTGTCCATTCTGCTGTAATTTTAGAACTTTCTATCACTGCTTTCTCGCAGTTAAGCGCAGCACAAATGGCTTGGTATTTCGATTCAATCGTAACATTTTCTACCTGATTACTGCCATTCACGAGAGTGAAAGCGGAGGAATACCGATTTCGACCATTGCAAATATATTTTCCACCGTTTACAGTGAGGTTTCCACCCTCATTCGAAATCACATTACCGCCGTTAACAGTAACAGGATATTGAGCAGCGTCATTAAAAGTTACACTGTCGGCTTTTTCGATCGTGATAAAACAAAAATTGTTAACATTCTCCGGAACGGTTACTGTCACATTTCCGGTTACATTGATCACCACAGAACCTGTCGTATTAATCGTGATTCCTTTAGTGTATGGTCCGTTCAGTTGATACGTTCCGCTCTCCGTAATGGTCTTGCCGTCGGTCAGGAGCTCTCCCTTGGTGGTATCATCTGCTGTTCCTTCCGCAAATGCCGACACTGCCCCCGCAGGCAGGAATGTCAGCATCATACTGAATGCCGGTAAAAGGCTGATGAGCCGTTTTTTCATAAAAATCCTCCTTTGTCAGTCATTAATACTCCCAGTTTCTCCACGAAAAGCATCCGGACAAAAAGAAAAAAGCGCCGCACCAGCCAAATGGCTGGTACAACGCTTTGCGTTTTGTACTTTAGGGGTGCTCGCCCTCTCTATCTATGCTTTAACCCGCCGCTTCTCTCAAGGGCAGGGTGATCGTGATACCCGGAAAAGCTACTCCCATACACTTCTCCATAACCCCGCACCGGCTGCCCTTTGGGGGGTGCCGGCACATTTCCGCATAGTCGAAGAGGGTTGCAGAGCAAAGTGCAGCTGACGGCCCATACCGGGCCTTCCGCCTTGCGTCACAGCCTTCCGACCGGTTTGCCGATCTTTCTGTTTTGCTGACAAGGTGCTTTTCGCACCTTATCATACCCCCCCCCCCTATAAAAAATCAAGGGGTCTGGACGAAGTTTGTGAACATTCACAAATCCATGTGATTTTTTAGGCTATTTTAACGGAAAGGCACACGCACAACAAAAACAAACCCCTAAGGAATTTCTTCCTCAGGGGTTTTGTTTAAGTCGGCGACTACC
>OKRV01001805.1_pt1 | contig 12208 bp, 9 predicted proteins | sample 1601201 | NCBI WGS metagenome assembly OKRV01 (sample SAMEA3541540, study PRJEB24748) | human gut metagenome | biome: human gut; feature: human-associated habitat; material: faeces | place: China | collected 2012 | reverse complement strand
TCTTTGTCAGGTATAGGGATATTTTTTATTTATACATTTTTTGAAAAATGTATAAATAACATACCATTATCATAAAAATCGTTTTATTTTTTTTTAGAAAAAAATAAAACGATTTTTCTAAAGTTTGGAGAGTTGATACCGTTAACATTATGTGGTATTGTATTGATAATATAATAGACGGAAATTTTTTTATAGTATTAATAAGGAGGCGTTTATGAAAAAAGTTAAAAAACTGGTCAGTATGTTATTGGTATTTGCAATGACATTTAGTGTGGCTATTTCAGGAAAAATTACAGGCATTACCCAGGTTAGTGCCAGAGAGGCTCTTGGAAGCAATGATTTTTTGAAGGTTAACGGAACACAGATAAGAAAACAAAAAGGAACAGGAGATATTGTTTATCTAAGAGGTACAAATGCAGGTGGATGGCTTGTTCAGGAAGACTGGATGAATCCAACCAATGCATCTGACCAGAAAACAATGATGACCACATTGGCAAATAGATTTGGAGCATCAAAGAGAGATGAGTTGGTTTCAACATATGAAAATAATTATTGGACAACACAGGATTTTGATAATTGTGTAGAAATGGGAATGAGTGTTATAAGATTACCATTTACATATATGAATCTTTGTGATGACAATGGAAACCTTAAATCTAATGCTTTTGACAGATTAGACTGGTTTGTACAAAACTGTAGCCAGAGAGGTATGTATGTTATTTTAGATATGCACGGAGCATTTGGTTCTCAAAATGGTATGGATCATTCAGGAGAGATTAATGATGGAAAACAGCTATATTACAATCAGAGCAATAAAGATAAAACTTTAAATTTATGGAAAAAGATTGCAGAACATTTCAAAGGCAATCCGGCAGTTGCAGCTTACGATATCTTAAATGAACCGGGAATTAAGGCAGCTGCAACATATAGTTTACATTGGGATTTTTATAATGAAATTTACAATACAATCCGTTCAAAGGATAGCAATCATATTATTATAATGGAATCATGTTGGGATGCAGACAATTTGCCAAGACCTTCACAGTATGGCTGGACAAATGTAGCATATGAATACCATTACTATCCATGGAGTGCACAAAATAGCAGTGATGCACAGAAGTCATACTTTTCAAGTAAAGTTTCAGACATTGCAAATCACAATTATGGAGTGCCAACATTTGTAGGCGAGTTTACATGCTTCGAACAGGCAGAAGGCTGGAAGGCAGCAATGTCAACTTTCAACGGTCAGGGATGGCATTGGACAACATGGTCATACAAAGTTACAGGAAACAGCTCATGGGGTATTTATAATCATAACCCTGAAAAAGTTGATATTTATAACGACTCAGCTGACACAATTAAAAATAAATGGTCAGCTGTAGGTACAGCAAACGGATGGAAAAATGACAAGATTTACAATTTGGTAAAGCCATATCTTTCGGGAACAGTAACATCTACAGGTGGAAGCACAACAGATGATAGTGATAACAACAGCACATCAGGTGTGGCAACATTATATGAACATTCAAATTATGGTGGATGGGCAGTTTCATTGGAAGAAGGTTCATATGACTACAAAGATATTTTAGCAAAAGGAATTGTTAATGATCAGATTTCATCACTTAGAGTAAGTGACGGATACAAAGTTACAATATATGATGACGAAGGATTTAAAGGAAAATCAAAAGAATTTACCAGTGATGCGTCATATGTTGGAGATGAAATGAATGACAAAACTTCATCAATTAAAATTGAAAAGATTAACAATCAGACATCAACTACAACATCATATAACACAGTCAAATTGCCAAATGGAAAATACAGCATCAAATCTGTTGCAAATGAAAAATATGTTGCAACAGAAAATGGTGGAAGTGATCCGATAGTAGCAAACAGAGACAACTATAGCGGTTCATGGGAGACATTCTATATTGTTAATAATGATGATGGAACAGTAAGTATAAAAGCAGATGCAAATAATAAATACATATGTGCAGTATTAGACGAAGAAAATCAGCTGACACCTAGAAGTGACAGCATTAGTACATGGGAAAAATTTAAGATTTACAAAATAAATGACAGTGAATACGGCATTAGAAGTGCAGAAAACGGAAAATATGTAAAAACTGACTTGGATAACGGAGGCAAATTAATAGCCGGAAGTGATTCAATAGCAGGAGCATGGGAAGCATTTAATATTGAAAAGTTGGGAGATGAGACATCTTCTGCAAAAGCAACATTTTATGAAAATTCAAATTACAGTGGTTGGTCTGTAGCATTAAGTGAAGGAAGATATGATTATGGCACAATGATTTCTAAGGGAATTAAAAATGATCAGATTTCTTCAGTTAAGGTAGCAGATGGCTACAAAGTTACATTGTATAACGATGAAAGATTTGCAGGAAGTAAAAAAACATTATTCACAGATGCATCAGGCCTTGGAGATTTTAATGATAAAACTTCAGCGATCGTAATTGAAAAAGTAGAAAAGGCAGATTTTAATAATTCAAATGCATATATTACATCCATAGCAAACGGACAGGTAGTTTGTGCAGAAAATGGTGGAAGTGAAACAATAGTGGCAAACCGTTCATCATGTGGAGGTGCATGGGAAACATTCCAGATTGTAAATAACAATGATGGAACAGTTTCATTGAAATCAATTGCAAATGGAAAATATGTATGTGCTGTAATTGATGAAAACAATCAGTTATTGCCAAGAAGTGAAAGTGTAGGTACATGGGAGAAATTCATTATTGAAAAGATTTCAGATGGAGAGTATGCACTTTACTCATTGGCAAATGGAAAATATGTTCAGGCAAACTTAAACGACGGTGGTAAACTTTTTGCTACAAGTGAAACTGTTGCCGGAGCATGGGAAGTATTTGACATTAACAGAAATTAAAGTTAAAATTCATAATAATTAAGCAATTCAAAGGCTGTTTGCGTGGACTATATATGCAAACAGCCTGATTTTGGTATATATGTTAGTAAAAAAATAAGGCTTTTTGTCAAGCATGGGGGTAATCCCTTATATATATCGTGTGTGATTTGTAATCACACACGATTTTTAAATAGTATCACAAGATAACATTATTCTGTTTCTAAAATTATCAAAATTCCTATATCCATAAGCATTTCGTGAGAATGTGATGTTCATCAGGTGTAGATTCCAATTTAGTAATAAAAAGGTTTGGTTGACTTTAAGGTAATAGTTATTTATAATAGTTTATGACTTTAAAGTGAAAAAGTAATAAAGAATAAGATTCATATAGGAGAATGTTATGATTATAGATATTCACACACATACATTTCCTGATGCCATAGCTTACAAGACTATAGCAAGTATGGAAGAAGATATTGTAAGAGGTCAGGGTATTCATGTAAAAAGTGCAAGAATACCAACAGTTAAAGGTTTAGAGGACAGTACTAAAAAAGCAGATATAGATTTGTCTGTTGTTTGCCCTGTGGCAACTAATATTAGGCAACCGGAGAAAATTAACAGATTATCTGTGGAATTTAACGAGAAAAGAGAAGAAACAAGATTATTTAATTTTGGGGCTATTCATCCGGATTGTGAGAATTATAAGCAGATTATAGATGAAATAGTTGCAATGGATTTGAAAGCCATAAAGATTCATCCTGACTATCAAAATACATTTTTTGACGATGAAAAATATATCAGGTTAATGGATTATGCAGCGGAGAAGGATTTGGGGATAATTGTTCACGCAGGAGAAGATGTGGGACTTCCGGAGACGGTTCACTGCACACCTGAAAGAATTCTTAATCTTTGGAAACATATTCAGCCGGAGAAGTTGATTCTTGCCCATATGGGTGGCTGGAAAATGTGGGATGAAGTGGAAGAGAAGCTTTTAGGACTGCCATTTTATTTGGATACGGCAGTTGTGCTTAATCCTATTTTTCCGTTTAAGCTTGAAAATGAACAGTTTGTAAGAATGGTTAGAAAACATGGAGCGGACAGGATTTTGTTTGGAACTGATTCTCCGTGGTATGACCAGACTAAAGCTGTTAATGATTTTAACAATACAGATTTGACACAGGAAGAAAAAGACAAGATATTTGGGAAGAATGCCAATGATTTGTTTAATTTCTTTGGATAATAAATTAAAAATAAGATAAAAAAGAAGGAAAGAGAAATGCCAATTACAGAATTATTAGAAAGAAATGCCAGAGAATTTCCAAAGGATATAGCTTTGGTAGAAATAAATCCCGAAATTCAGGAAAAAAGAAGGGTAACATGGAGAGATTATGAATTAATCCAGCCAGATGCCCGCCATCATTACAGACGTGACATTACATGGCATGTATTTAATGAGAAGGCTAACAGAGTTGCTAATCTTCTTATTAGCAGAGGTATTAGAAAAGGAGATAAAGTTGCAATTCTTATGATGAACTGCTTAGAATGGCTTCCTATTTATTTTGGAATTCTTAAAACAGGAGCTTTGGCAGTTCCTATGAACTTTAGATTTGATGCTCAGGAAATTAAATATTGTCTTGAACTTTCAGAGACAGATGTGCTTATTTTTGGACCTGAGTTTGTTGGCCGAATCGAAGAAATTGTTGATGAAATTGATGAAAAAAGAATTTTGTTCTACGTAGGTGGTGATTGTCCTACTTTTGCAGAAGATTATGATAAGCTTGCATCTAACTGTTCTTCACTTTCACCTGAAATCGAAATTAAGGATTCAGATGATGCGGCAATTTATTTTTCTTCAGGAACAACAGGTTTCCCAAAGGCTATTTTACATAATCACGAAAGTCTTATGCATGCGGCAAAAGTTGAACAGAATCATCATGGACAGACTAAGGATGATGTATTTTTGTGCATTCCACCGCTTTATCATACAGGTGCCAAGATGCATTGGTTTGGTAGCCTTCTGACTGGTGGAAAAGCAGTATTATTAAAGGGGGTTACACCTAAAACAATTCTTGAAACAGTATCAAATGAAGGCTGTACAATTGTTTGGCTTCTTGTTCCTTGGGCACAGGATATTTTGCTTGCATTAGACAGAGGAGAGATTAAACTTGAAGATTACAAGTTAGATCAGTGGAGACTTATGCACATTGGTGCACAGCCTGTACCACAGAGCCTTATTAAGAGATGGAAGGAATACTTCCCACATCACCAATATGATACTAACTATGGCCTTAGCGAATCTATCGGACCAGGTTGCGTTCACTTAGGTGTCGAAAATATTAACAAAGTAGGAGCAATTGGTATTCCGGGTTACGGCTGGGAAGCAAAGATTGTTGATCCTGAGGGAAATCCTGTAGAGCAGGGTAGTGTTGGGGAACTTATTGTTAAGGGACCAGGCGTCATGACTTGTTACTACAATGATGAAAAGGCTACAGCTGAAACAATCAAGGATGGCTGGCTTTACACAGGGGACATGGCTGAAATGGATGAAGACGGTTTTATTTACCTTGTTGATAGAAAGAAAGATGTAATTATTAGTGGTGGCGAAAATCTTTATCCTGTACAGATTGAAAACTTCTTAAGCAAATTCCCTAAGATTAAGGATGTTGCAGTTATTGGTCTTGCAGATGAAAGATTGGGCGAAATTGCAGCTGCTATTATTGAATTGAATCCTGACACAGAATGTACAGAACAGGAAATCAATGATTTCTGTAAGGAACTTCCAAGATACAAGAGACCTAAAAAGATTATCTTTACTAAAGTTCCAAGAAATGCTACTGGAAAAATCGAAAAACCTAAGCTTAGAGAAATGTATCACAGTTCAAATCTTGTTGATGCACAGAATAAGGCTTAATTAAGACTTTTGGGCTGGGTTTAAATCAAACAAAATAAAGAATAAAAAGTGTTCCTTAACAAGCGTGCAAAAATGCGATGAATTTAGGGGACGCTTTTTTAAATACATTAAAAAAATACAAATTATTATAGAACAAATTTTCTAAAAAATTGTTGGAGTGGAATTTCGCAATGCAAATATTGCGGTAATATGGTACACTTATATAAGCGAAAGATATCGGAGGAATAGATTAATGAAGATTAAAAATGGTTTTGTTTTAAGAGATGTTGGAGGTCAGGCAGTTGTTATTGCAGTAGGTGAGGCAAGCAAGACCTTTCACGGAATGATTAACCTTAATGCGACAGGTAAGGAGATATGGCAGGGAATTGAATCCGGATTGGATGTTGACCAGATGGTAGAGAAGATGGTTGAAACTTATGAAGTTGAACCTGATAAAGCAAGAGAAGACATTCAGGCAATGGTAGATAAGATGAAAAATGCAGGAATTATTGTAGAATAGAGAGTGTGTTATGGGTGAAGTGTTACATATTGAGGATGCATTAAATGAGAAGGGAGTGTATGTTAGTACAACTTCTGGTGTCAGCATGTATCCAATGCTAAGAAACAGAAGGGATACCATAATAGTTAAGCCACCTACAGCACCATTGAAGAAATATGATGTGCCTTTATACAGACGTGGAGACGATTACGTGCTTCATAGAATTATTGGAAAAGATGATAGGGGATATATTATTTGCGGAGATAATTGCATTAATAAGGAATATGGCATAACTGAAAATCAGATTATTGGAGTTTTAGTTGGCTTTTATCGTGATGGAAATGAAGTAAATATGGAGGGAGTGGGATACAAGCTTTACAGCAGGGCTTGGGTTTTTCTTCATCCTTTAATTTGTGCTTTTAAGAAAATAAAAATGAAGGCTGGAAAGGTGAAAAGATTATGGCATTCAAAATAAAACTTGCCGGAATCGGATTTCAGGTAAATGGAATTTATGAGGAATCATTGAAGAAGCATTGTGGGGATTATTTGGATATTGAAGAAAATTCAGATAATAAGAAGTGTTTCGATAATTGTGGAACTGGAAAAGAAGATTTGAAGCTTTCTGATAATGATTCGGTCTATGAAATTATTATATCAGAGGATGACATAATAAGAGAACAGGGAACAATGTTGGAAGATGAAGGACAGAGTGGATTTGCCCCTGAATATTTGGAAACATTGGCACTTTTAAGGAAAGTTGCGGAAGTTTTGCCTGAGAAAGATGGTTTCCTAATGCATGGAGCGGTTATACAGTGGAAGGACAAAGCCTATATGTTTACTGCACCAAGTGGTACCGGAAAAACTACCCACATCAGGTTATGGAGGAAGTATTTAGGTCAGGGTGTTTCTATTATAAATGGGGACAAACCTTTTATTAGAATAGTTGACGATTGCGTAAGAATATATGGAACTCCGTGGGCTGGCAAAGAGGGCTGGCAGAATAATAAGAATGCACCACTTGGTGGAATTTGCATAATAGAGCGTGGCACGGAATGCGGAATTAGAAAGCTTGATTCCAAAGAAGCCATACCATATCTTCTAGGGCAGATTCATTTCGGCGACAGCTCAGCCCAGGCAGGAAAAACATTGGAATTACTAGATATTTTGATAAAAAAAGTGCCTGTTTATATATTGAATTGCGATATATCAGAACATGCGGTGAGAACAAGCTATGAGGCAATGACAGGGGAAAAGTATAGAGAGAGTTAGAGAATATGTTGGTCTGACAAGCATTGAAAAAATCACTGAAATTAACAGAAAATTATCAATTGAAGAAGAGGGAGTTCCAGCGGTATCTCTTAGCGTAGGCGTGGCATTTACTGACAGAAAAAATTCAGGAAAGAGCCAGTTCACTGAGGCAGACAAAGCCATTTATTATACTAAGGAACATGGAAAGTGCGGATGCAGTTTCTATCCGGTGGAAGAAAAGTAGAATCAGTATGAGTGATATCATAAAAAACGGACATAATGAGATTAAAAATAAATATTATTTGGGTAGGATTAAAAGAGATTTGACAAACTTTTTTAAGTGGATGGCTCTTGCAATTTTAACAGGTGTGGTTGTTGGCGGCGCCAGTAGTGTTTTTGCCATATGTATCAGGTGGGTAACGGCATTTAGAGCAGACAATAAGTGGATGTTTTTGTTACTTCCAGTGGCAGGTTTGATTATTGTTTTTATGTACCAAAGATTGGACAAAAACGATGGAGGAACCAATCAGGTTCTTTCAACCATTAGATCTAAGGATGATGTGCCTTTAAAATCGGCACCACTTATTTTTGTGTCAACATTGCTTACTCATCTGACAGGTGGTTCCGCAGGACGTGAAGGTGCGGCAATTCAGTTTGGCGGAAGCATTGGCAATCAGCTTGGGAGAATTTTTCATTTGGATGAGTTCGACCACCACGTTATGGTTATGTGTGGTATGAGTGCGGCGTTTGCTGCGGTTTTCGGAACTCCTATGGCGGCGGCAGTTTTTGCCATGGAAGTTGTAAGCGTTGGAGTTATGTATTATGCGGCGCTTTTGCCTTGCGTTATTGCGTCAATTATTGCAGCCAAATTTGCGGCAGGAATAGGCATCCATCCTGAAGTTTTTCATGTAACAGTTATACCGGAACTAACCGCTGTAACCGGAGCAAAAATGGCAGTTATTGCAGCAGGTTGTGGTGCTGTAAGTATACTTTTTTGCATAGCACTAAAGTTAGCTTCAACTTTGTATACTAAATATTTGAAAAATCCTTACGTAAGAGTGGTTGTTGCGGCACTTATTGTTATGGGAATTACCTTTATTTTACAGACAGATGATTATATGGGCGCAGGCAATCAGCTAATAGCCAAAGCCATTGAAACAGGAAGGGCAAGACCCCTTGATTTTGTTTGGAAAATAATTTTGACGGCAATTACAATGCGAGCAGGTTTTAGAGGGGGCGAAATCGTTCCTGCATTCTGCGTGGGAGCAACCTTCGGATGTGTCATGGGACAATTGCTGGGATTTCCACCGGTGGTTGCAGCGGCAGCGGGAATGGTGGCATTGTTTTGTGGTGTAACTAACTGCCCAATAACATCAATGCTTATCTCATTCGAGTTGTTTGGCTTTGCCGGGGTCTCATATTACCTGATAGCAATATCAATCAGCTATGCCCTGTCAGGATACTACAGCCTGTACAAAGACCAGACAATTGTATACTCAAAATACAAGGCCAAATATATAAATAGAAAAACAAGATAAAACATAAAATGTGATAATATTATCTTATAAAGTGAATAAGAAAAGAAAAAAATACATTAAAATTGGGATTAAAACAAAAAAGGCCGTATGTGAATTTGATTTCACATACGGTCTTGTCATAACATTACAAATCAATCATCAATCTATCACTTCCACTACAAATCTTTATTTTGTCTTTGTAGCTTTTCCGTTTATCCAGCTAGAATATACTTTTTTTCTGCCAACTACTTTATAAGTGCGGACACGTACATAGTATTTCTTTTTAGATTTCAATTTCTTTATTTTAGCAGAAGTAGTTTTCTGCTTCTTAACAAGAATTGATTTCTTGTTCTTTTTAAATTTCTTGTCTGTGGCAACCTGAATTTCATAGCCACTTGCACCTTTTACTTTGCTCCATTTAATGGTAAGAGATTTCTTCGTAGCCTTGACTTTCTTAACTTTTGTAGTAGCAGGCTTCTTTGAACTTGAAGCTTTTAAGCTTGTACTTGTAGTACTAGGTTTTGGCACAACCCCATTAGTTGTATTGTTACTAGTAGTTCCTATGTTAATAGAATCTCCGTTAGTCGTAGTAACTACAGGAGTAGCAGTTTCGCCAGTAGTTTCTATATTGTCAGTAGTCTTCACAGGAGTCGTAACTACTTCACCACTTGTTTCTCCATTTCCGGTTGTGGAAACTTCAGCAGTAGTAGCTATCGTAGTAGTAGTTACAGGAATTGTTGTTGCAGGAACCGTTGTCACCTTACTTGTTTCAACATCATCTGACACCTTAATTATCGTAATTTGTGGTTCCAGAGTGTTAAGGTTTGAATTATCTGTTTTATCACAATTCTTGTGAATGCCAAAGAATTTGATAATATACTCCTCGCCAGCTTTAAAAATACATGGGGCAATATTTTCTGTATTGTAGTTTGTTGAAACCAATTCGCCATTATGATAAACATTATAATATGTTGAAATTCGGCACTTATTATCGTGTGGTGTTGCGCTCATTTTAAAATTATAAGTGCCACTTGTTTCAGGTGTAAATCTATAAAATTTATAGTAGCTTTTAGCATCATCTCTATAAAAACGAACTGTATTTGTTTCGTTTAACCCAATTGTGTTAAGATTATATTCAAAACGCTCATTGTCATAAACAGTGAATGTTAGAGATTTGCTTTTGCCATCAATATTAAAATATACAGAATTATAACCTGATGACCAGTCGTTCGGATTCCCGATTGTAAGAGGATATACTGTATATTTGGCAGGGGCATCTGTTGTATATGAACCGGAAGCCTCATCGTATGTATATTTAACAACAGTTCCATCGGTGTAAGTTACATCAACGCTGTTAACATAATCCGGTAGTGAATATTTATAAGAACCTGAAATATTGTCAATCCCATCCACAAGCACAGGATCAAGTCCTGTTTGGTTCAAACTAAAAGAACTAATAATGGCAGGGTTCTTAAAATTAAAAGTCATATTAACAGTTTCATCAGATGCTTCACTGTCACTATGAATTAAATAACAGTCAAAAGTATATTTTGTACCCTTTTCAAGAGCCAGATTTCTATACTCATACAAAGTCTTGCCATTGGCAAGTTTTGTTGTTTGATCAGGAAAGTCACGGTTAAGGGAATGATCAGTAGTATTAAAAGCTATAGTATCATTACAGGAATCAGAGTGGCTATCCACAGTTACAAACAAAGTGTATGGTCCGTCCTCAGGTGGAGTAAAACTTAAATAACGTCTTAAAGGCGCATTAGGCTTAAGCTTAAGGGTTGTATCTCCAAAAAACATAAAACGGTCAAGCTGATCATAAGTTTTAATAGTTACAGGAATTTTTTCTTCATAATAACCTGCCCGAATAAGGAAAGTATTGTCACTTCCAACGGCCCAGTGATTTGTATCCTGAGAGTCTACAGGGGTCAAATAATAACCGGTATAAGGACTGTAAGGATTCTTCTCAGTAGTAGGATGGGAGTTGGCAGGAAATTCCATATCTTTATTAGAGTAATGAATAGTATAAGATTTTATAAAACTCAAATAAGAATAGGCATACTTAAAATAAGAGTGACCAAACTCATTAGTAACCATCTCTCCGTTCTGATTTTCAATAAGATTAAATGGCTCATCAGGCTGATTTATATCAATACCACTAGAATTTTCCATTCTAATAAACTTAATTTTGGATTGGGCAGTTGAAGCATCCTTTGAAGAATAGCTTGTGCCATGGGAATAAAAATTAATAATACAAAGAGTGCTACTATTAGGGCGCATTGATGAAAGAATATTGTTCATATAAACATCAGGAACATTTAAATAATCCAGTTTATCATTGTTTTCATTCTGAAAATATCTGACTCTGGCATTAAGTACATTATTGCCATTGTCATCAGTATCCATAAGGCAGCCTAACTTATAGTAGTGATAATCTTTTGATGGATTATAATAATAAGAAACATCATATTCTCCGGTAAAGTTAAACTCATCATCTTTGCTTATTTCCCTAACAATATCGGCAATAATCAAGGCGCTTGAATTAGCATGAAGCATAAACTTAATCGTGAAAACCTGTCCCTTTTTAAGCTGATAATAGTCTATTCGGGTTCTGTCTCCAATACGATAGTCTCTTGCGTAAGGTTCAATCTCATTGCCGTCAGGATCTTTGGCAATACTCAGATTATTAAAACCTTCTATAGTCTTTATTCTTACAGAATACAAGCCGTCTTCAGTAGCAGTAAAAGTCATATCCTTATCATTAGCTGTATCACTTGCACTGAAAAAATCTTTTTCTCCAAAGACATAATCGTCTGTGTAATTCTCTGACGTAGTTTTAACCTTTGCAGGTGAAACTGTCACAGAAGTTATAATTAATAAAAAAGAGAGTATTAAACACAGAAATTTTTTCATAACATAAATCCTTTCTAATTTTGTCAGTTTAATACTATCATATAAACAATTGCATCGCAATTAAACATATGTAATTGCAAAAAACAAATCCTAAAATAAGAGTTTTAAGTACATCTAACTATTGCCAATTAACAATCTACAATTACTTCCCCCTTAAACTTGGCAAGTGCTTTTAAAAGCTTTTCCATATTAACAGGTTTGGACATATGCATATTCATGCCGGCATCAAGACAACGTTGAATATCGTCTTT
>OKRV01001803.1_pt1 | contig 12215 bp, 9 predicted proteins | sample 1601201 | NCBI WGS metagenome assembly OKRV01 (sample SAMEA3541540, study PRJEB24748) | human gut metagenome | biome: human gut; feature: human-associated habitat; material: faeces | place: China | collected 2012 | reverse complement strand
GAAATGCCGACAGAGCCATGTCCCTGCTGCGGCGCAGATATTCCGGAAAATCCCTCGTGGGGCTATATCTGCCCGGTATGCATGTGGGAGATCGATTATGATGTCGAGGATGATCCGGATGCGCCGAGCGATCAGAACAACGGCCTCAGCCTGAATGAGGCGCAGATGAATTTCCGTGCGTTCGGCATCGCAGATCCGTGGCTTTTGAAGGATGAATAAAAAACGGCTCTCCCGGAAGGAAACGGGAGAGCCGTTTTGCTGTTTTTTGACAGTCTCAGCCGTCGAGCAGCTGACAGAGCGCGACCATCGCCGGGATGGTGAGGGCGGAAAAAATGGTCGATACCGCAGTCGCGCGGGTTGAGAACAGGTAATCCGTGCCGTAGGTTTTGCCGAACAGCGAGGCCGCCATCGCGACCGCGCAGACCGCGGCGGCCACCGCGACGCCCTTGTGCTGTTTCACCTTGTGCATGAAAAGTTCCTTTCCACTGACCGCACGATGAGTGCAATCGCGAAGGCCATCCCACGCACTGCACCCGGTATGCCACGCCCTTCGGCAACCATGCCGAACTTATCGCCGCATACCGGGGCGCACCCGGATGTTGCAGAAAACTGCAACCGGGCTCAGCTGCGCAGCAAAATTTCTTCGAGCGCGCCGGCCACCGCATCGGGCATGTCGGTGATCCAGAAATCGTTGGCGTAGCGCGGACCACGGTTCATGGTGCGCAGGGCGCCGATCGCGCCGATGCCGAGCTTGTGGACCGCCTGCAGCGCGAGCTCCTTGGTGCGGTAGAGCATCTGGGCGTGCAGCAGTAGGTCCATCGCGTCCGATTCGACCGGATTGTCGGCGATGCGCAGACCGCCGGGAATCTCGATGCGCAGACTGGCAGCCGAGCTGATGCCGGTGACGGACACGGTCAGGCTCATGGTCGCCTCGTCGTACGCCACCGTCGCCTCGACCGGAGCCTCGCCGGACCATGCACGCACGCCGCTGGCCGCGTCAACCGGCGCGACGCCGCGGAACACGACCGTCCAGTCGCGCAACTCGGGTACGGCGGACGTATCGCCGGTAACCGGCGCGACGGTGAAGGCGCTGGGCGACGCATCGGCCCCGCCCCACGTGAACGCTATCGCGGTGTCGGCGCTGGGGGCGCCCCACGTGCCGCGATCCTCGCGCATGACGAACGAGCCGTCGGCACCAGGGAACACCAGCACGCGCAGGGCCTGCGGGTTGGCGATAGAGTTGATCGCTTCGCCGGATTCCGCGACGTCCTGCAACGGCACGATCGCGCCGGCCTTGGCGAACACCGGCGTGCGGTCGAGCGAGCGCCAGACCTCCAGTCGGCGGCCAGCGGCGTCGGATGAGACGTATCGGCGGCCGTCGAAGAAGTCGAACCACTCCCCCTGCGGCAGCCAGGCGTCGGCGCGGCCGCGGCAGGCGGCGGCATCGTCCGGGGAGACGATCGGCGCGACCACGAGCTCGGTGCCGAAGCGGAACTCATCCGGCACCTCGTAGGCGTCCGGCGTATCCGGGTTCTGCCAGTACATCGGCTCGACCAGCGGACGGCCGGCTTCGGCGGCACGGTAGTTCATGGTGTACAAGTACGGCATCATCGCGTGGCGCAGACGCAGCGCGTCCACCATCGCGGCGCTCACGTCACGGTTGAAGTTCCACGGCTCCTTGCCGGAGAACGGCGAGTTGGACGAATGCAGTCGGTTGATCGGGCTGAACGCGCCGAGCTGGTACCAGCGGGCCTCCAGCTCTTCGTTGCGGTAGCCGAACATGTGGCCGCCGATGTCGTGGCTCCACCAGCCATACCCGATGTTGGAAGCGGTGGCGGTGAACTGCGGCTGGAAGGCGAGCGATTCCCAGGTCACGATCGTGTCTCCGGAGAAGCCGACCGGGTAGCGGTGGGAGCCGGGGCCGGCGTACCGGGAGAAGGTGAGCGGCCAGTTGCCACCGCGCCCTGAGTCGAGGTAGTGCATGTGGTTGAGCATCCACAGCGGGTCGAGACCCTTCTGGCGGGTCACGCCGCCCTGCTGCCAGTCCAGCCACCAGAAGTCGACACCTTCGGCCTCCATGCGGTGGTGCATGTCGAAATAGGCGTCCACGAAGTCCGGGTTGGTGAGGTCGAATTCCACGTTCTCCTCGGTGGCCGGGTCGATGCCGACGCGCTTGGCGACTTCGGGGTAGGCGTCCTCGAACGCGCGCACGCCGTCGCGCGGGTGGACGTTCAGTGTGGTGCGCAGGCCGCGCCGGTGCAGGTCGGCGAGGAAGGCCGGCGGGTCGGGGAACAGTTCGCGATTCCACGAGTAGCCGGTCCAGCCGGAACCGTACTTCGGGTCCACGTCGTCCACGCGATGCCAGTCCATGTCGATCACGGAGGTGGTGAACGGGATGCCCTCGCGCTTGAAGCGGTCCATCAGGGCCAGATAGCCGTCCTGCGTGTACCGGTAGTAGCGGCTCCACCAGTTGCCCATGGCGAAGCGCGGCAGGAGCGGCGTGGGGCCGGTCAGGCGATAGAAGTCGCGTACGGCCTCGATGTAGCGGTGGCCATAGCCGAAGAAGTACAAGTCCGTTTCGGCGGTGGCGCGCGGGGATACCCAGGTGCCGAACGGGTTCGCCTTGCCGTTCACCGTGTCGGCTTCGATGATGATGTTGGCGGCGGAATCGTCGATGACGGCCCAGCCATCGCGCGAGATCACGCCGTTGTCAAGCTCGATGGCGCCGTCCGCCTCGTCCAGCGTGCGGGCGGTGCCTTTGAGGTTGCCGCGCTGGGCGTCGCCGTAATGCCAGGTGTTGAACTGGGTGTCGGCCACGCCTTTGACGACCACGCTCAGGCCTTCCTTGCTGAACGGCTGCTGGTCGTAGACGATGGTCAGGGCCGCGGTGTCGATGATGACGCGGCCGTCACGCTCGGTGACGCGGCGTTCGACCGGGCTACCGAAATCGCGGTTCAGGACGGTCTGGGTCGGGCGGTTCTCGAATACGCCGGAATCGGACCATTCGAATCGCACGAGCGAATCGGTGATGAGTCCGATGCGCCAGTGCTCGCCGGACACCACATTGTCGGCGCGCATGGCCGGCGTGGCGTCGAGGCGGAAGTCCTGCGGATCGGGCGAGGTCGGAGACGACTGCTTGAGTTGTGGTGACTGTGCCATGGTTACCCCTTCTGTACGGTTATTCACGATGATACGAGTGATGCGGCCGCGGCTCCCCGGGACTGGTGGGAGACTGCGGCGCGGTTCGGATTCGGCCGAAACCGGCCGGGTTTACTTGCCAGAGCCGGTGGCGATGCCGGCGATGAACTGCTTCTGGAACACCAGGTAGACGATGACCACCGGGATGATGGTCACGGAGGTGGCGGCGAACAGTCCGCCGTAATCGGTGCCGTACTGGCCGGAGAACATCTTGAGGCCCACCGACAACAGCTGCTTGTCGTCATCGGTGATCATGAGGAACGGCCAGAGGTAGTCCTCCCAGTTCCACAGGAAGGTGAAGATGGCGAGCGCGGCGATGGAATTGCGGCTCATCGGCAGCACCACCTGGTGGAAGATGCGCCAGTCGCTGGCGCCGTCGAGGCGGGCGGCGTGCGGGCGGAGCAGGGCATCCTCGGAGTTGTGGACGTTGAACAGCACGGGGGCGTTCTTGTTGCCCTTGAGCGAGAGCGGGGTCTTGACCCAGTAGTCGCTCCAAGCCACCTGCGAGATCTTGAAGGTGACGTTCGGGTGGATCTTCTCGTACTCGTGGAGCATGGAGATCACCGGGTCAGTGCTTTCGTCGCCCCAGGACCAGTAGCCCAGTTCGATGGGCTGGCCGTCGTTGACCAAGTGGTTGGGGTCGTAGGTGATGGTGTCGCCCATGACGGCCAGGCCCTTGTCGGTCTGGGTGTCGACGACGCCTGACGAACCGCTCGAACTGCAACCGGTTGCAAGTGCCATAATGCTCACGGTTGCAGTCAGCGCGGCGAGAGATTTCTTGATCTTCATTATCTCCCTTACTCCCTCGCAAGCTCTAAGTGAAAACGGTTCAGTATACGGGTGTCGAACTAGTTCGGCAACCCGGCTTTCTCAGCCATGCAAACCGTTACATTTGCAACCTGTTACATTCCAAAGCTATTGAGACCATATTGGTCTATATTTTCGGCGTGTCGCAATATCGCAACCCATTGCACTATGACTGTCGTAAAACGTACTGCAATGATTTACAATGAAGAGAAGTTTGTCACACCGTCAACTTTGAAAAACCGGGAGGGGCCATGAAAGCCAGCATCGAGGACGTCGCCAGGCAAGCAGGCGTCTCCACCGCCACGGTCTCCCGCGCGTTCTCCCGCCCTGACATGGTCTCCGCCAAAACGCGCGCCAAGGTGATGGAGGCCGCCCAACAACTCGACTTCTCGGTATCCCGCATGGCCGGCATCCTCAAATCGGGCCGCTCCCACCGCGTGGCGCTGCTGGTGGGCAGCAGCAAGCTCGACTGGTTCACCTCGCGCATCATCGAAGGCCTCAACGAAGTGCTGCGATCGGCCGGCTACGATCTGGTCATCCAACCGATCGGCGATGCGGGCGCGCGCGAGGAGTTCTTCGACGAACTGCCGGTGCGCGGCAACGCGGACGCGGTCATCGTCTCGTCGTTCGCCATCACCCCGGCCGAAATCAGGCGACTCAACACCACGCGGATCCCGCTCATCGGCATCAACACGGCCTCGCAGGGGTTCACCGCCTCCGTGGGCATCGACGACAAGGCCGGCATCCGGCTGATCGTGCGCCATCTGACCACGCTCGGCCACCGCAACCTGTTGTATTTGTACGAGACGTTCGATGCCACGATGGGCTTCAGCTCGCACAACCGCGTCACCGGATTCCTGGAGGCGTGCAGCGAACTGGACGGCGTGACCGGCCAGACGATGGACATGCAGGCCGGCGACGATCCGGTCGACGCCGCCCTCACCGCGCTGCTCGCGCGCGACGACGCCCCGACTGCCCTGTGCTTCCATCAGGATTCGCTGGCGATTCCGCTGTTCTTCCGCCTGCGCCAATGCGGCATGGCGATTCCGACCGACCTGTCCGTCACCGGATTCGACAACAGCACGTTCTCGGGCGAGGTGGGGCTGACCACCGTGCGCCAGAAGCCGTACGACATGGCCGTCGCCGCCGCGCGCAAGGCCCTGGACCTTATCGAGGGGCGCACCCTGGACCAGCCGCACGAGATCTTCCCCGTGCAACTGCTGGTACGCGACTCCACCGCCGCGCCGCGGGTGCGCGGCTGAGCGGGGCCGAATCAGTCGTTATTCGGGCCGCTGTTGTCGGACTGGGCTTTGCCGTTCCTGCGAGCTATCGCCATGAACGTGACGCCGACGATGACGGGCAGGAGGATGGCGGCGAGCGTTGCGGCGCGGCGGATGGCATCGGACGTTGCCTTTCCGGACTTGGCGTCGCCTGACTTGGCGGACGCTGCGGAATCGGCGGACTTGGCGGCGGTGTCATCGCCCTTATGCGGTGTTTCGCCGGTGAACCAGGCGGGATCGGACGGATCGTATTTCCGGGTGCCGGCCCAGTTTGCGGGCGTCGCGCCGGCGTATAGGGCGACGGCCGAGCCCTTGGCCACGGTGGCGGTGAAGGTGCCGGCCACGGCGTTGCGGAAGCCGATCATGCCGCGGATGGCGGTCCAGCGTTGCGCGCAGTGCCAGGTGCCGGCGGTTTCGATGCCGTCGGTCGGACAGGTCATGTCCGGCACGGAGGTGCGGGTGGCGCCGGGAGCGCCGTCGTCGACGCCGGCGTAGTAGTAGCCGGAGAAGATGTGCGGCTGGCCGTAATCGTAGGCGAGCATGAAGGCGTTGGCGAGCAGGTAGCTGGTGCCGTCACGGGTGGTGAGCGAGGAGCCGTTGCGCTCGGTGTCCCAGTTGGTCACCCATACGGCCGCCTTATCGGAATCCACCCAGGTCGGTCCGCCGATGGCGTCCAGGCCATCCGAACGAATCGATGCAGGCCGGCTTCGACATGGACCTCTACCTCGACTGGCGCCGGGACGGCCACCCGAACGGCTACAACCTGTTGCTGCGCAATACCGACACGCCTATGGAGCACGAAGGCGATTCCAGTTATTTCAACGCCGATTCAGGTGCCTCAATCGCCTCATTCCTCACGGAATACCTGCCGGACGAGCTCTCTTCCGACGCCGACGTGCTGCTCAGTCTTGGTGAACCGGCCGTGAGCGGCGGGCAGCTGACGCTCTCCCCGCAATCGTTCGTCGTGTTTGGTTAAACCCGTTCGACCTCACCTCCGCCGGCGAGGCTGTCGGCAAAGTCGACTGGGGATAGTCAACGGGCCATCACGACAAACACCAACACCTCTAGCCTCGTCCAACTCACCGAATGTATTGCAATCGTTGTCAATATGAGTTACGGTAGAGGCAGAACAGCTCGAACATTGGTCTGTCAGGTTGCCGGAACCTCAACGCAGAGCGGCCCTCGAACAGCAATGCAAACGACTAGCAGTACCCGATTTGCAAGCAAGGAGTCATCATGACCGACGCATACGGCAACGACGCAGCAACCAGCACCGGCACCATCGCAGACACCACCAACAACGCCGCTTCCGGTGCCCCGCAGCGCGCGGAAAGCACGGAACGACTCGCCCGCCCGCTCATCAAGCTCGCCAAAGCCTGCGGACTTGCCACCTCATTCATCGACCAGCTCGGCACCTACACCGAAATCAGCGACGCGGCCTTGGTCGCCGTACTCAAGGCCCTCGACGTGGACGCATCCAGCGACGAGGCCATCGTACGCTCCACGACCCAACTTGAGGTGGAAAACAGCAAACGTTTGCTCCCCTCCACCATCGTCGCCACCACCGGCAAACCGACCGGCATCACCCTGAACTGCTCGTCGGACGCGGACATCACCGCCTCCATCGAACTGGAGGACGGCACCGCGTTTGGCCACTTTGCCCTGCTGCCGAACCTCAATTCCGGCAAGCCGGACTTGACCATCGCACCCGACCTGCCGATGGGTTACCACACGCTGACCGTCACGGTTGACGGGCGCGAGGGCAAGGCGGCCATCATCGCCGCCCCCGCGCGCATTCCCGTGCCGGAGGCGGTCGCCGAGCACCAGCGGTGGGGCTGGATGACGCAGATGTATTCCGTGCGGTCCCGCGAATCGTGGGGCATCGGCGATTACGGCGATCTGAAGCGTCTTTTGGCAGATGCCGCCGAGAAGTCCAAGGCCGACTTCATGCTCATCAACCCGATTCACGCCGGCGCGCCGATTCCGCCGCTTGAGCCATCGCCGTATCTACCGGAATCGCGCCGATTCCTCAACGTGACGTACATCCGGCCGCAGGATATCCCCGAATATGCCACACTGCCGGCCGACGTGCGCGCGCAGGTGGATGCGCTGCATGATTCGGTGGCCGCGCGCAACGACGAATCGACCCCGATGGACATCAACGCGGCGTGGGAGGCCAAGCGCCCGGCGCTGCGCCTGATCTTCGAAGCGGGCCGCAACAACAAGCGCGAGCTCGAATTCGAGCATTTCAAGACCACCGCCGGCCCGGACCTCGATTCCTTCGCCACATGGTGCCTGTGCTTCGAGGTATGGGGCGCGCCGTGGGGCGAGAACCGTTGGTTCTTCGAGAAGACCATCGACGACCCGGCCGTGCGCCAGCTCGTCGAGGAGCACCACGACCTGTTCGAGTTCAACCGCTGGCTGCAGTGGATCGCTGCCGAGCAGGTGAACGCCGCGCAGCAGGAGGCGCTGGACCACGGCATGACGCTGGGGCTGATGCAGGACATGGCCGTGGGCGTGCACGGGCTCGGCGCGGATGCCTGGGCCAATCCGGAACGCTTCGCCTCAGGTGGCGTCACGGTCGGCTGCCCGCCGGACTTCTATAACCAGCAGGGCCAGGATTGGGGCCAGCCACCGTTCAACCCGCGCTACCTGGAGGCCACCGGCTACCAGGTGTACCGCGAGATGGTGCATTCGATGTACGAGCACGCGGGCGCGGTGCGCATCGACCATGTGCTGGGCTTGTTCCGCCTGTGGTGGATTCCGCAGGGGCTCGGTGCCCGCAACGGCGCATACGTGACGTACAACCACGAGGCGATGTTGGGAGTACTGGCCATCGAGGCCACGCGCGCCGGAGGCATGGTGGTTGGCGAGGATCTGGGCACCGTACCGGATTACGTGCGCCGCATTCTGGCCGATCACGGCGTGCTCGGCACTGACGTGGAATGGTTCAACCGCGTGGACGATTCGCCGAACGCCGGCGACCCGTACCGCGCACCCAAGGACTATCGCAAACAGGCATTGGCCTCGGTGACCACGCACGATCTGCCACCCACCGCCGGCTACCTGAACTTCGCACACGTCAAGCTGCGCGAGGAGCTGCATCTCCTGAGCGAGCCGGTGGAGGCATTCGCCGCCTCGGCGATGGCCGAGCGCACGGCCATGATGAACCGTCTGGTGGAGAACGGCTATATCTCGCAGACCGTGGCGGATGATGTGGAAGGCCATGTGCAGGAAATCGTGGAAGCGATGCACGCCATGCTCACCGATACGCCGTCGCTGCTGCTGCAGGCAGCGCTGGTGGACGGCGTGGGCGAATGCCGCTCCCAGAATCAGCCGGGCACTTCCAGAGAGTATTCGAACTGGCGCGTGCCGCTGGCGGACAGCTCAGGCCACGTGGTACATACCGACGAGGTCTTCGACCTGCCGCGCGTGCAGTCCCTGTCCGCCGTGATGCGCCGAGAGAAGCGGTGATCGATTCCGGCAATGGGAAATTGGTCTAAATCAGCCCCTCGTAATCGAGATAGCCGAAGACGACGACTTGTTATGGGCATGTTATCGTTGTCATGACAATGATTGTTCGCGACGGCGAAGGAGCGACGGCATATGACCAAGGCAAGCATTCAAGCGGTGGCCCGCGAGGCCGGCGTTTCCGTATCCACGGTGTCCCGAACCTTCGCCAAGCCGGATCTAGTGCTTCCAGAGACTCGAGACCGAGTGATGACCGCGGCCGAAAAGCTCGACTACTCCGTCTCTCGCTCGGCCGCCGCACTGAAGTCCGGCCAGTCGTTCCGCATTGCGCTGCTGGCCAGCGAGACCATCACCACCTGGTTCAATGCAAACATCTTCGCCGGCCTTGACTCGGCGCTGCGCCCCTCCGGCTACGACACTGTGCCCTACCCCATGCGCAACGCCGCCGAGCGCCATGACTTCTTTGCGGATTTGCCCGTGCGACGCAATGCGGATGCGGTGATTGTCAGCTCCTTCGACATTGAGCCGGCTGAAGTGGAGCGACTGAAGCATATGCACGTGCCGATTGTCGGCATCAACATTCCCTCCACCGATGGGTTCGACGCAGGCGTGAGCATTGACGATTACGCCGCCACACGTTCGGCCATCGAGCACCTGATTGCACTCGGCCACCGGCATATCGCGTTCGTCGGCAGCGCCCCGACCGAAACCAACATGCGCTACAGTGCCGAGGCTCGTTTGCAGGGCGTCATTGATGCCGCTGCCGCCCATCCGGGGATCGAGCTAACGCCCCTGAGCATTCAACGCGGTCTTGGCGAAAGCAACGCGGCATTGAACGCCGTACTGAACGCCTCCCCCAGCATCACCGCCTTCTGTTTTGAGGATGATGAAATGGCCGCACCCGTGCTGTATCGCCTGCGTCAATACGGGCGGCGGGTACCTCAGGACATCTCCATCATCGGCTTCGACGATTCCACCCTGTCCGCCGCCGTGGGACTGACCACACTGCATCAGGACCCGTTCGCAATGGGCGTGGCCGCCGGGCACATGGTATTGGATGCCATTGCGGGCAAGTCAATCGAACCGGCATTCGTACGGCCGGACACTCCGCTAATACTGCGCGAAACCACCGCGCCGCCTGCCGCAACAGCAGCGTCCGCGCAGGCGTGACTACGTTACCACCGCAAAACGCCGATAAATCGACTTTTGCATGCGTAATTCACATGATATCGTTGTCATCATCAATACAACGGTTGGGCCTTCACACAGCAGTTCGAGCACAACCGGAACAACCCAACCACAACGCACCCGGAACAGGAAGGAATCGGCATGACCGCCAACAACCTCAATGACGACTGGTGGAAGCAGGCCGTCGTCTACCAGATCTACCCGCGCAGCTTCAAGGACGTCAACGGCGACGGACTCGGCGACATCGCCGGCGTCACCGAGAAGATGGATTACCTGAAGAACCTCGGCGTCGACGCGATCTGGCTCTCCCCGTTCTACCCCTCGGATCTGGCGGACGGCGGCTACGACGTGATCGACTACCGCAACGTCGACCCGCGCCTAGGCACCATGGACGACTTCGACGCGATGGCCGAGGCCGCGCACGAGGCCGGCATCAAAGTGATCGTGGACATCGTGCCCAACCACACCGCCGACAAGCACGTGTTCTTCCAAGAGGCCCTCGCCGCCGAGCCCGGCTCCCCGGCGCGCGACCGCTACATCTTCCGCGACGGCCGCGGCGAGCACGGCGAACTGCCGCCCAACGACTGGCAATCCTTCTTCGGCGGCCCGGCCTGGGCGCGCGTGGCCGACGGCCAGTGGTATCTGCACCTGTTCGATAAGGCGCAGCCGGACGTCAACTGGAAGAATCCGGACATCCACGAGGAGTTCAAGAAGACCCTACGTTTCTGGTCCGACCACGGCACCGACGGCTTCCGCATCGACGTGGCGCACGGCCTGGCCAAGGATCTCGAATCCAAGCCGTTGGAAGAGCTCGGCCGCGAATACAGCGTGGTCGGCGTGCTGAATCATGACTTCAGCCACCCGCTGTTCGACCGTCGTGAGGTGCACGACATCTACCGCGAGTGGCGCAAGGTGTTCAACGAATACAACCCGCCGCGCTTTGCCGTGGCCGAGGCGTGGGTGGTGCCTGAGCACCAGCACCTGTACGCTTCGATGGACGAGCTGGGCCAGTCCTTCAACTTCGACTTCGCGCAGGCCAACTGGTATGCCGACGAGTTCCGCAAGGCCATCGCCGCGGGTCTTAAGGCGGCGGCCGAAACCGGCGGCTCCACCACCACGTGGGTCATGAACAATCACGACGTGCCGCGCAGCCCCTCCCGCTACGGTCTGCCGCAGGTCAAGGGCGCGCCCTACCACCAGCTGCCGCACGACTGGCTGCTGCGCAACGGCACCACATATCCCGAAGACCGCGAGCTCGGCACCCGCCGTGCCCGTGCCGCCGCGCTGATGGAGCTTGGTCTGCCCGGCGCCGCCTATATTTATCAGGGCGAGGAGCTGGGTCTGTTTGAGGTGGCCGATATTCCGTGGGATCGACTGGAGGATCCGACCGCTTTCCACACCGCTCAGGCCACGATGGATAAGGGCCGTGACGGTTGCCGCGTGCCTCTGCCTTGGACCGCTTCCGACGAGCCCGCTCTGGCCGATTTCAGCCGTCCGGCTCCGGCCGACGATGGCACCGGCGAGAACCATGTGCCGCTGTGCGCCGCCGGCCAGTTCGGCACGGGCGCTTCCTTCGGCTTCTCCCCTGCGGTTCGCGCCGATGGCGTGACGCCGGCCGCCGACCCGCACCTGCCGCAGCCGCTGTGGTTCAAGGATTACGCGGTGGACGTGGAGCAGGCCGACCCGGATTCGATGTACACGTTGTATCATGCGGCGTTGGCGATTCGTCAGGAGTCGCTGACCGCCACGCGCGACACCACCGCCGAGCAGGTGGATATGGGAGCGGACGTGGTGGCGTACCGCCGTGCGGCGGTTGAGGGACGCACGTTCACCTCGGTTACTAACTTTGGCACTGCCCCGGTCTCACTGCCCGAAGGCTCTGTGGTGCTCACTTCCGGCCCGCTGACTCCCGACGGTCAACTTCCCACCGACACCTCTGCGTGGGTAATCAAGTAACTCTGTGGTTCACTGCGTGGTGGAAGTTTGGCTACGTGGTGGGACCATACTAGAAGGCCGCCGTTCCGAATGAATCGGAGCGGCGGCCTTTTGGTACGTGCTGGGTACTCCCCTCAGGCGCTTATGCGCCAGCGGGAGCTACAGGGGCTCACTGAACCTGAGCGCGGGCGATCTTACCGGTGAAGGAATTGGCCTCGTCGGCATCCTTGACGCCATCCTTGTTCCAGGAGAACATGGCGCGCAGCTTCGGGCCGACGGTCTCGATGCGCTCGTTGGAGTACTTCTCCTGCAGCTCCTTGAAGTGCGGGGCGCCGG